>Ga0307517_10004451_pt1 | contig 21520 bp, 28 predicted proteins | sample 23_EM_MG_FD_194515 | JGI IMG/M metagenome (GOLD analysis project Ga0307517, IMG submission 194515) | Populus trichocarpa ectomycorrhiza microbial communities from riparian zone in the Pacific Northwest, United States - 23_EM | ecosystem: Host-associated > Plants > Roots > Unclassified | place... | reverse complement strand
TCACCACCGACTTGAATGTCGATGACCTTGGCGGAAATGGTAGAAGCGAGGACGAGGCCGATGAATGGGATGAACATGGCTGGCAAGTTCGTACGCGCGTAGGGTAACAGAAAAAAAGCTCGAGATCAAGAGCTGAGGTTTGAAAAGTGGGTAGATCTGCGAGGAGAAGAAAAAAAAGAAAGAAAGGAATGAGAGTGTTTAAAGAGAACAGAAGAAAAGAACAAGTGGATGAAGAAAGAAGGGCGGTGCGCCATTTTCGCGTCTCATAACAGGGACCCGATGTTCCCACGGTGTGATTGACCAATCAGAGTCCGAATTTCGTAGAAGCATCACACACCCCCAAGGTAGACAAAAGGCCGACAAAGGGACCCTCTGGAAATTTGAGAGCGAAACGTGTTTGGAGCCTTACATGGCGCAAGGCAAATCGCTGTACCACGCCGCCATACCTGCCCGGTCTTCGCGGCCGATGCGTCCCTCCTGGTTCGCCCCGATTGTCAGGCCCGAAAGTCTGGACATCATCGCAGGGTTTCAGTACCAGCTCTGGCTACAAGACTCCCACAGTGAAGCGTAAGCAAAGGCGGAAGCCTGATATGCTGGTACCAAGTACAGTTGATGAAGATAAATACACGACCTTCGCAGCATCGACAACTCATATCGCTGGAACAAAAGACATAACCTCCTCGTAAAGTAGCTCTGGGGAGGATCGGACAAAGCATCAGGATACCGGATCGTCAATGCGACAGCTGACCTGCGTACCTTTCAACTGGTCCGTGGACAGATCTTCCTTGTGCACTGCAGTCAGGTACAAAATAAGCCAGGGAGAAAACTCAGGACTGCAGAAATAGCTCACTGTCGAATTCGAAATACTCAGGATCCAGAGAGGCCACTACTGGCTCGTCTTCGGGGTCATGCTGCGCGTGTGTTGGGTGATCAGCGGGCTGCTCGGGCGAACGGAACCAGACTCGCTTACATAGGCCGATAGGTACGGGTGATTGAGCGCCTGGTCAACGGTTATCCGCTTCTTGGGGTCGAACGTCTGCCGGAAGTACATGTTTAAAAAACGGCTCACGCGATGATCGGGGGCGGAACGCACCAACGTCTTCGTCAGGAAGTCGAGGGCGTCTTCTGAAGCCTTAGGGAACAATGCAGTAAACGGCCGCCGTTTACGGATTGGCAGTGCGCGGATATAATCGCGCGAACGTCGCGAGGTGATCCCATAGAACTCGTCTAATATGGGTGTTCCAATGACATCAAGTATCAAGTCAAGCTGGTGGCCATAGTCGCGACCGGGGAACAAAGGCTTCCCGTTCAACAGCTCCGCAAGAATGCACCCAACGGCCCAAAGATCAATTGCCTATTGGACGGTCAACAACGCCGGGGGTTATTGGTCGGAGTCACCTACCTTCGTGTACATCTTGAACGAAAGCATGATTTCTGGCGCACGGTACCACCTGGTGGCAACGTACTCCGTCATCAACCCCGCCTCCTTTCCTTGCGTGGTAGAGGTCTTTACGCTCCGAGCCAAACCAAAGTCACACACTTTGAGATCACAGTTCGCATTGAGTAAAAGGTTAGCCGGTTTCAAATCCCGGTGGACGATGTCCGCGCTGTGAATAGACTTGAGCGCCCGGAGGACTTGATATATGAAGTACTGGCCACACGGCGATCAGATGGGAGTTCCATGGATACAAACCCCTCCAGACGTACTTGACAATGATCATCAGTCAACTGTTGCGTCCGAATAACCCGGTGCAGATCTGTCTGCATAAGTTCTTGGATGACTAAGATCGTGGGAGCGTGGGGATTCAGGTCAAAGATGGTGCGGATCTTGCGTACAATAAATCTCCGTAAAATCGTCCAAACTGGCTGGCTTAATGATATCCAGAATTGAGATAATCTGTTTTATTCGGACGGTTAAGATTGGTCCAAGGAATTTGTAGGATGGACCTCACGCACTCACATTCTCATTCATGCAACTCTCGGAGAAAAACTTGAGAAGCTTGAGTTCTCGTAGCGTCCTCAAGCAAAATAGGGTGTGTTCAAAAGGCAGGATCTTCTTGATGGCGACCTCTCGGCCAGAGGGTATATGCCGCGCTGAGGCGACGGTCCCGTACGCCCCCTCTCCAAGTCGGTGAAGGATCTTGTACTTATCACCTGCGATCGCGAATCGCGTCACCTCAAACAAACAAGGGACCGACCACACTCTGCGGAAAATGCTCACCGACTTCGAACTTTGGTAACGGTTTGTTCTTGCGTGAAGACATGGCTGTAAAAATATCTCCCCACGTGACGGAAAGAAAAGGATGAGAGTATATATAGTATGTTGAGAGGAGAGCGAGACTGGTGCGAAGGGGTCGCTGATGTCGATGGTGGACAGTGAGTAGTGATATTGGGAGCCTTGAGTGCAACGCTGATCGCTGTGATCTGTCCGAAACACCAACCGCACCGTTCGTTGATCTCTTGTGGTCTCATTGTCGCGTTTGGAGCTGTCCGACCCAACAATATCAGAAACGGCTTGCAGTGCTAATACACAAAACATGATGGAACCGAACGACATGCGGAATATACACAAGTGACATGCTCGATGGAAGAATGGACAACAAAAAACAAATGTAACACAGCAATATGGGAACCCACTAGTCCGGGTGTCGCACTTCAGAATCTCCGTTGACCCTTCTGCCAGTACGACGTGGCCATGCCCTCGACACCAAAATCTCCGAATCGCGTATCACTTTCCAGCTCTGTCCCGTAGACCGTTTTCATGGGAAACACAGGCGTGTCATCCAGTCTCGAACTTGCTTCTCCATTTCCTGATGGATGCGAGTGGATAGGGTGCAACGGAGGCGTTCGCAACAACGACGAGAAACTATCATCGTTTGGTTCTGGGTTAACCGACCGCTGCGGTGGTAGGTTGGACGCCACACGAGTATCAGAAGTCCCTGCAGGAAGTCCCGACAAGAAGAAGGGTGAAGCCCGGTCTCGTCGACCGGTTCGTTCGACGACGTGGGACGTCGGAGACTCAGGCCGGGCGAGGTATGACGCGAATCCCGCTCCTGGGTAGACCGGTGTCGAAGTGACGGCCTGCAACGCCAAGTAATTTACCCCGAACGGTTGGTTTTCCACTGCGTTAGCCGAAGTGGTCTGCAGATCATGCGGGGTAATCGGTGGTGAGCGTCCTCCGAACATATCAGACAGATGGGTCGTCGGGGGAGGGGGGTCGTCGTCGGGTTTCTCTTCTTCACCCGTATAAACAGTGAACTTGCGGGTTGCTATCCTTTCCGGAGGGCCGGAGATCTGTGAGGGTCCCGCAGCCATGTCCGTTTCATGATCGGAGGAGATCTTGATCCGCTTCTTCTGGGGCTGGGGCAACTTGTGGGGGTCGTCGTCTTGAGAAAGTTGTTCCGTGTTTCCATCGGCTTCGCTGACTGGTGAATCACGCGGCCGTTTCCCCAGCGAAGTTCCTGGAGGCTGCACAATGGATTCACGCACGAACGCTTCAAGCGTCCTGGGGCGATTTGAGGAACATTATTTTCGTGAAGACGACTCTGCCACGTACTGTTCTCGGGCAGCAGCCTCGCGCGTAAACACTTCAAACTCGCTACCCATCTTCTCTAGCCTATCTTCTGCACTATGGGCACGAGCCTTCAACTGCTCCACCTCGTCTGACAACTTCGTCTTTGTGCTCGTCAAATCTGACACTTGCAAGTTCAGGCGTTCGAGCTCCGACTGGAAGTGTTGAATCTGTTCCTGGAGAGGGCGTACCTGATAACCACTGTCACGAAGAGGGCACACTGGGTGATGGGAGGGCTTACGATATGCTGCATGTATTCATTTATCTTGTCGAAGTTCTGGGATGTACCTTGCGCCACTGAGGTGGTCTGAGCGATAGGTGGCGAAGTTGTGGCGGTGGCAGCTGGTGGATTTGTCGGTTGTTGTTCTGAACGTGGCTGTCTTAGCACCAATGCCAATGCAAATGGCAAAGGGGCAACGCACCAGGGTCCTGTTCTTCTGGAATTGCAGCTTCTGAGATCTTCACACTTTTGTTCACTCGTTTGTTGTTCTTTGACACATTAAAAGATTTCGTGACGGCGCGTACTTTCGGTCGCCCGACCCCTAGTCTGAGTTGTGTTTCTTTGGCCTTTCGCGTTCGGGTTATAGGGGCTGGAGGTGGGGGTTGCGCCATGCGTGGTTGGGAGACTGGCTGGGGGATCTTAGAGGTATCTGACTTTGATTGAGTTGTGGGTTCATCCTCTATGTCAGCGTCGTGAACAATCATAGAGCCCCCGGAACGTAGTCGAGATTGACCAACGTTGGTGGATCGGATGGAGGCGATTCTAACCGACGTGGTCCGTTTGGGTGGAGGGGGCTGCGGCTGGGGAGCCAGTTCGGTTTTCGGCATAGATTGGCTACGTTTGAGTGTCAAGTATCCGCGAAACACGCGTGAGGAGCAGATACACGCACCTCGTCGCGTCCAAAACCAAGTTAATGAGAGCTTCGGTTTTGAGGTTAGCCTTGACGCCGTAGTCCTATTGATGTTCGGGATTAATGCCGGCCGAGACATTGAATAGGAGACAGACGATTGCGAACCTTGCACAGCTTCTGCAAGTCGACTCTCTTCATGGACTCGAGAGATTCACGAGTCAGAGCAGGAGCCATCGCCGTCGGGCGTCGGGAGGGGAAAGGGGGACGGAAGTATTAAGTGACGGTTATCAGTTGAGTTCTGGTGTTCGGTTATCCCGCCTGGTCGATGGTCCAACCACGAGCGTCTGTTTCCACGCGGCCCTCACGTGGTCCGCTCCCTGCCGGTCCGGCTGTGCCGCTTGCTCCAGCAATACCGTGTCACCGTGAAGCACCGTGACGGTCTGCGGGGAAATGCAATGGCAGACACGAGGTTTCTCCGACATGGCCACCACCTGGTCCCTGAGCGACGTGGCACAGCACAACTCTCAAAGGTGCGTGTGTATGTTCGGGCACGGTTATTCGCAAAATCTGATGCCCGTTGCACCAGCGATTGTTGGGTCATCATTGACGGCAAAGTTTATGATGTCACAGATTTCCTTCCAGTACGTTCAGTCGGCTATCGAGTGGCTCGAAATTTCATTGGAGAATCTACAGGAGCACCCAGGAGGCAAGCAGATCATCTTGAAGTATGCGGGACGTGACGCTACCGCCGCATACAAGCCCATACACCCAGACGACGCGCTAGAAAAGAACCTGCCGAAGGAAAGGTGCCTTGGCCCTGTGAACGTCGCGGCCAAGCAACAGCTTCAGAGCGAGGAGTTGGTTTGCAAGAAGACCAAGGATGAGATTCGCGTGGCCGAGGCGCAAGTGAGGAAACCGCCTTTGAAGCGCATTCTCACCCTACAGGATATGGAGGTTTGCCTGCCACAAAGCTCTTAACATTCGCCCCCAATGTTGTCCGACAGGAAGTTGCTAGATCGGTTTTATCATACAAGGCAAACGCCTACTACTCTTCTGCGGCAGACGATCACATCAGTGAGTGCAAACACGCTCTATTCTCAGTTTAGCCATTGACAGCTCAGCCTACAGCCCACAACGAGAATATAAGAGCGTTCTCGAGGTTCTTTTTCCACCCCCGAGTACTGCGGGCAGTGTCTCGCTGTGACCCCTCGACTTCGATTCTCGGACACAAGTCCTCCCTACCAATATTCGTCTGCGGTGCGGCATTAGCGAAGTTGGGACATCCTCTAGGCGAAGCGAATATCACGAGAGGGGCAGGGCGGTGCAATATCATCCAAATGGTCTCGACAAATGCCTCTCTTTCACCCGCGCAGATCGCCGCTGCTAGAGTGTCCCCTGACCAGACCCTGTTCTTCCAACTTTACAAAAAGAAGGAAGACGCACTGGCCCTTGAACTTATTAGAGAAGTCGAGGCTCTCGGCTACTCCGCAATCTTCTTGACGGTCGATGCCGTAGTTCCCGGTAGTCGAGAACGTGATATCAAAGCGCCGTGGGTTCTAGAAGATCAGGAACATGAAGCTGGGGGGAAGCCACAAAGAGTTAATGATCCACAAGACGAGGCTGTTGAAGACACCCTTGGCACCGCGGGTGGACTCATTGCGGGAAACGACGTCGATATGACGTGGGAGAAGGTATGTTTCTATATTCCGTGCTTCGCGTATTCACCGAACCGAATCGGGTCAGACGATTACCTGGTTGAGGGGAGTGACAAAGTTACCGATCGTGATCAAGGGTGGGTCGTTGCGTATGTCGCGCGTCTTCGTTGGCGTTAAACCGGACACCCTTTTCGTCAGGAATTCAGTGCGTGGCGGTCAGTCTCGTGTCACAATTAAGGGGGTGGCAACTTGCCCTGACGCTTAACTTGGTAGGATGCAGTATTGGCCGCAGGAGCAGGGGTAGACGGGGTCCTGATATCAAACCATGGCGGTATGAAACCCTCCCTTCGACCTTCTGGTAATATATTCACTCTTATATCTCCAGGACGCCAATTGGAATCGTACGTTGTGTGGCTGATGAAACGGGTCAATGAACTTGATTACTATGAAGCGCTATGCCGACCATAGAGGTGCTCTACCGGTTACGCCGGCAACGGCCTGATGTGTTCCAGAACACCGAAGGTGACTGGTGCCACCCCTTCCGGCAGTCTCGAAGGCTGAAGCTCTGTACAGTATACATCGACGGGGGCGTGAGGAGAGGCACAGGTTGATCTCCCCTCACTCTTTTTGGTTCGTCCGAATGTGACTGTCAACAGATGTCCTCAAAGCGCTTTGTCTCGGAGCGAGGGCTGTAGGACTCGGTCGGCCTTTCCTATACGCCCAGAGTGTTGGCCTCTTTATCTCTCTTTCACACACGTGTTGATCTTCTGCATCCTTTCTTTAGGCTTATGGAGACGCCGGAGTGGCGAAAATAATCAAGATACTGGAACGCGAAATCGTTTGCGGTATGCAATTACTCGGTGCCGCGACGGTCAATGACCTCGTACCAGAACTGGTAGGTTGCCCACGCCTTGTACTGACCATACATGACTGACGACAATTTAACAGGTTGAAAGAGTTGACTGGCAGCCGATCCTCCCTGCCTTAGCCAAGTTGTAGACAAGTAGCACTCGTTAGAGTACGCCGGATTGGAGGTATCTCACTACATCGTAGTGTTGGAAATCTCACTCAAACCGCGGCCCGGTCATTAGAGGACCTCGATCTGGATTCTGGAGTCTGATCTGGGGTCTAAGCTTGACACCTTCCGGCTCAGCGGGCCTGATCGTCGGAGGTCCGAACTTCGGGAGAGGCTCGGATGTTCCCCTCCACGCGCTCCGGTGTGCCTGCTTCACCGCCAATAGACAACATGTCTACAAGTATTGCGTACTTTCTCACACGTGCACATACCACTTCTTCGTGAACCTCCAGCATGGCAAGGGCGCGGTCCTTGAATGAGGTTGCTAAGCATAATGCGGCAAGGTCTGTGCCCCCTCATGACCCTCTCTTAGGCGATCAGCCCTCGGAGGAGATAACTGACGCCTTCAGTGGAACGTATTACAGTGATTGCTGGATCATCATAGACAACAAAGTCTACGACATCACGGAGTTCTTACCTGTGCGGGGATATCCTTTCTAAGCTCGTCCGCGCGAACCCGCTAACCGGCCGCGGTGTCTTGCAGTTGCATCCAGGCGGCAAACAGATTATTTTGAAGTACGCTGGGAAGGATGCCACTGCCGTATATAAACCTATTCATCCCGAGGACGCCATTGAGAAGAACATCGCAAAGGAGAAACATCTGGGATCCGTAGATGCGAACGCCGTCGTGGAGATACAGAAGGCGGACACGAACCGCAAGAAGACTCATGACGAACTACGAATGGAGCGGGCCGAGCTGGGCAAACCACCGCTGAAGAGGATTCTAACTCTGCAGGATATGGAGGTACGCTTCGGAAATTGTTCGCTCACCGCAGCGTGAGTGACGTAGCATGATAAGGACGTTGCAAGGGACGTCTTATCGTACAAGGCTAGCGCGTACTATTCCTCCGCGGCCGATGACCAGATTAGTGAGTGACTGTTCGGATCTCTCAGATCACGCCTTGCTGATCAGGGAATAGCCCACACGGAGAATGTTAGGGCATTCTCTCGATTCTTTTTCCACCCACGCGTCCTCAGAGCCGTCTCACAATGTGACCCATCCACAACGATCCTCGGATGCAAGTCCTCAATACCGGTATTCGTCTCAGCTGCGGCCCTCGCAAAGCTCGGGCATCCACTTGGTGAAACAAACATTACCAGGGGAGCAGGGCGAACGGGTATCATACAGATGGTTTCGACGAACGCCTCGTTCTCCGCTTCTGAGGTTGCCGCGGCGCGTTTATCTCCAACCCAACCGCTCTTCTTCCAGCTTTACAAGAAGCAAGAGGATTCTGAAGCTGAAAAGCTCGTCAAAGAGGTCGAAGCCCTAGGGTACAATGCTATTTTCCTGACTGTGGACGCTATCATCGCCGGAAGACGAGATAGGGATATCAAGACTCCGTTCGTTCTGGAAGACCAAGAGAAAGAGGCGACGAAACAGCAACCTTCCGTAGAAGAACCTCAGGAAGAGGAAGAGGATACACTGGGTACTTCAGGTGCACTCGTTGCGGGAAATGATGTGGATATGACCTGGGAGAGGGTGAGTCCCTGTAGGATAAAGTCCATACGCAAGACTGACGGTTTCACAGACGATCCCGTGGCTGAAGAAGGTCACTAAATTGCCGATAGTTATCAAAGGTACAGTCCGCCCCACCGTTAGCCCATGAATTCACTCTTAATACCGGGTTGTAGGCATACAGTGTGTCGCGGTAAGCCCGTATTTTTGTTGCTCGGACCAAGCTTGCGACTCGGCATGCACAGGACGCAGTGTTGGCGGCTGAAGCTGGAGTGGATGGCATCCTGATATCTAACCACGGTGGTAGGCTTGTTCATCCACCCCCTCTTCTATCATTGACAGTCAGCACTCCAGGTCGTCAGCTTGAATAGTTCGTGACAGTTCACATCCCCCTGATGTGCACGGCTGACTTGGGACAGCTCCCTACCTTCGATCGAGGTGCTCCACCGATTACGGATGGAGCGACCTGATGTTTTCCAGAAGATAGAAGGTAGGTGTTCCGCGGGTACGTTGCACCAGAACGTGGGCACTCACATAGTACAGTGCACGTTGAAGGAGGAGCGAGGAGGGGCACAGGTAAGAACCTGTCCATCGTGAATTACCGCCATCGTGTGGCTGACCCCCTTGTAGATATTCTGAAGGCGTTGTGTCTTGGCGCAACTGCAGTTGGAATAGGACGGCCGTTCTTATACGCTCAGAGCGTAAGTCTCGCATTCGGTCTATCAGCCGTGTGATTTAACCGGAATTTTCTGCAGGCATATGGAGACGCGGGTGTCGTCAAGATCGTGAAGATCCTTGAACGGGAGATTGTCTATGGTATGCAATTGCTCGGTGCCTCCAGCGTCCGTGACCTGGTTCCGGAGATGGTGAGTCCCACAGTACCCCATACCGGAAGCAAAAACGAGCTAATATTGCGCCAGGTCGAACGGATCGACTGGCAGCCAGAACTACCTATGCTAGCTAAACTGTAGAATGGGTTACGGATAGGTTGATTATGACACCTTGACGCTCGTGCATCATCTATTCTCACTGTGGAAGAAAAATAGGTAAAACCTCCGGGGTCTGTTTGTAAAAGTCGGATTTCTTGGACTTTTAGCAAGCTCAGTAGATGCCCGCCCGGGACCCCTGCACTGGTTAAGTGTTCGGAGTCTGGGGCGAGCTTTCCTTACAGTGTCCGCTAGCTGGCGGGCTCGGAGAGGCGCTCGAGGTTGTTCCGACCGCGCGATCGACTTCGAACCTGCACGTGTGCACTTTCACCCGCCGACCGATTCACCCTGGATATCTTCCGCTCTTCTGGGCCTCCACCCTTCTACGCTATCATCCGTACCGAATTTGGTACATCGTGGGCACTCGGGCGCACTACTTAAAGCCCGCAATGTCCCATGACTCAGACTCTCCGATTCGAGTGGTAGTCACTCCCTCCCAATCCTCGTGTTTCGCCGGCGAAACGATGTCAATCACAATAACGTTCACGAACACGAACACGAACACGGCCCAGCAAACTTCTTCTCGAGCCGTTTCCCATACGCATAAAAGGAGCGCACATTCGATCAGCGCTGTCCCATTGGCTCAGCCACCCACATCCCCTCGATCGCCTCGGACGGTTTTGCCTGTCATCGTTACGAGGAAGCCGGGTGAGAGCGACGTGATTGAACGGAAGGGTCTCATTGGGAGGTCGGATGGGAACTCGAGGAGGATGAGAACCTCGAATAGGTCGCTCTCCTTGGATATGTCGTTCAAGGGAAACGGAGAAGTATCCCCCCTGCGGGAAAATTCCTCGTCACCACCTAAGACACCTATACATGTACAAAGAGCGCTCGGTACTGCGACTAGTACGTCCAACCATCGCTGTTTGTGGAAATAGAGAACTGACTATCGTTAAAGCCCCCACGTCTCCACGCATCTCGTCACCTCTCGCAAGATTGGCATCACTCCCTATCTCCCCTAAACATCCTCATGCTCGCAAACAATCGGTGTCAGATGGACAATTGCCGCTCCCACAAGACATGTCTGTCCCTACTACCCCCTCCAACCTCTCATTCTCCCTCTCGCTTGATCCTATATCCGAGAGTTCGCAGGGGTCAGGTCCGCCCACTTCACGGCCAACTTCTACACCCCCAGTGCTTGGATTCGGGCCACAGCAACGCCAGATGGATTCAAGGACCAACGACCACGTGCCACGTCGGTCAGTTCTACGGGCGAGCACTTTAGGCGACCTTGGACGCGGCCCTTCACCACCGATGCGAGATCCCCAGCTCCTCCCGATGCCGAAAACTGCCTCCGCTGCCACAACGACCTTCAACACGAATAGCCATCCACCGAACGATCGGGAAACGATACTGTACTCGTATGTACAATTTGTTGGGAGTTTAGCGATCACCCCGGTGGCTGGTTCGGCGGATGCCATACAAGAAAACGCCCTGAACTCTCTAAGATCGAGTTTACTCAAACGGTCGATCATCGGGGGCGGCAGCATGGATATCGCTGCAATGTTAGATCCATCGAAAAAGAGAATGACGCCGGTTACGCGCACTAGATCGCACAGTAGGACATCCTCGTTTTCATCGGGACTTATCTCTCTCCTGTCCGCTCCCACTTCACTGCTGGGGTCGCTAAGTGTCGCCCCAGGAATGACTTCCTCGGTATCACAACAGTGGTCCCCCGCCTACCGGCCGTCGTCTTTATCGGCACTCCCAGCGTCCCGATCAGCGCCGACGCTGAGTACCTCATCAATGACCACGACTTTTAATGGTGGACTTGGGCTACATAAGAACCCATCGGAGGAGCTTTACGATCCTGAAGTTCCACTGCCGACGTATGAGGTGCAACCGACGTTGCTAGCCGTGGATGTCGGTCTGGGTCCAGGTGAATCTCGCAGTTGTATGTCAAGCCCTTTTGTGAATCGTTCATGACAACTTCCTCATACAAGTCATCAGACACGTATAGTTTGTCGCTGCCGAAAAACTTACCCCCGACGTTCAGAGGGCGGACTTACAGGTTTTCCTACGAGTTTACCATTGGTGTTTGTCGAGCTAGTGCCTCGCCAGGGAACAGCTCGGCCAACCACAGTCGCGTTATGAAGGTACCGGTGCGTGTCTACAACCACGTCAATGGTGAGCGGACACTGCGCGGGCGTTTCTTCACAACTGATGCATTCTTTCTGCACAGTGATGGACCCACCGTCACCCTACGATCTGCTGTGGCCTGTCCAATACGCCAGATCCCCACATCAGGTAACAAAACCGACGATCGCCGAGGGTCCACAAGCATCGAGAAATCCATTCCAACCGAAAGCTCCTTCATGTGAGACACAAGTTCGCGGAAGCACAGAACCACACTCACCTCGTCGCAGCTTCAAAAACAGAAGGATCGATGAACTCTGTTCGAGAATACGCCAAGTCTCTGTTGGCTACATCACCGAACCCCGAGAGCAACGGCCTCGACGTGGACGCTGCTAGGGAACGGGAGGCTGGGGGTCTAACGGGATGCAGAGAAGCCGTGGAGATTTTGACACGGAACCCCAAAAAGTGTAAGCCGGGTGGTGACATCTCGTTCCAGTGGGAGACTGACGAAAGATAGTGTCATTTGATGTGAACAAGGACGGAGTGAAAGTTGCGGTTCTGACCTTTACCAAATCAGCTTATCGGCTCGGGGAGACGGTAATATGCATTGTTGACGTGAACGAGCGTCTAGGTCGATCACGGGTCCTGAAGGTTTGATGCTGTATATTCCGGGTGAAGTTTGACTTATGATCGCCATTACCTGTTGCAGTTATCAGCGATGCTGGAGAGTCACGAGACGCTACCTGTGTCATTGGCAAGCCGTTCAAACACACGATTGCTGCGTAGGACTCACGCGGAACATCATTCATCACTTGTGTCGTCGACGCTGAGGGCGGGTTTCGCGTTGGATATACCTCCAGACTCGAGTCCTGCGTTTCAAATCGAAGTACAGGGAGAACCAGGGTACCTAGAACCTCCAATACCTGTAGGGCCGGGGGGACTGGAGTGGAAAGTGAGGTTGTGTTTGTTGGTCGCTGTTGCTTCGGACCAGAGCTGGGAAGGTGCCGATGGTGTTCGACTAAAAACACTCGTGCGAGATGGGCCGAGCGGAGAGTGGGGAATTTCCTGGAGAGGCACTCCTTCAATTGCCCCGTTGGAACAAATCAATGACACCGCCGCTGCCGGGACGCCAAACGGGCTGCGATCGTGGGCGAGCTATTTGGCTTCTCCGTTCATGGGTTCAGGGACAGAGCGGTATCATGACGGAGACGAACTGGATGAGGGGGATGAGCGTGAAGTAGAGGAGGAATGGTTGGGGGTGAAGGTTGAGACGGTTGAGTGTGAGGTGCCGATAAAGGTCTGGCCAGGGAATACGGCGTTCAAAGCGTCGGATGTAGTGTTTAATGTATGAGTTTCTCAGCTGTGGGTAGACGCGGGGATGTTCCTGAAGGAGGTGATGGGCTGATGGCTGATGGCGGGGTATAGTAGTGGACTGGATCAGTTCTCACTGTGGGGTAACAACCCTTTGCATCACCCTGTGACCCTCTAGACCACATCCGCTGACTATAGCAAGGGGCGATTTTTATTCCTCCCGGATTTTTGTGTTGTTCCCCATAGACTTTGCTCGCTGTCTTCCATCTACTCGACCGCAGTCTGTGGTTCTCTAAACTGTACTATCCTGCCTCTAGATTTTCACTACTAATCTTCCTATTCGCCCACGGACACTCACCCCGACCGCCCCGTCCCAACTTCGGATCATATAGACTCAACTCCCGTCCCTAGTCACGGTTTTCACGACCTCTTTCTCCAAAAAAAAACTGCGAGTACAAACGGTCTCGAGTGCGTATCACAATCTCCTACAATCCATTCATTCCACCTTTTGTTGACCCCGTGGGTAGACCGAAACCTATCCTGCTGTGGTGGTGGACTTTCCCCCCCCCCTCCCCCGGGCCGACCGCAAGGAGCCAAATAGTCCGAGAAAATAACCCGCAAAGCTGGCTACTCAAACTCTCGACCAGCTACGGCACTTAGGCGCACCATCGCCCTCGAGGATGACACAACAAACCGGTCATCACCAACTCATATCCGACGACACAGACCGTCAGAACCGATTCTCATCACCACACTCGGGATCGGACACCCCTGGATCATTACGGGAGCGCGCTGCCTCTCAACCTCCCCGCGGAGTTAGCGATTTCCTCTCCAATCGCAATGCGTTCCAGGGATCGGGTAACGGTGGGGGAGGTGGAGGAGGCGGATCTTCCTGGTTAAACGCACCGCAATCTCAACGACTCCCGTCGCCATCCTCGATTCAGACCTTGGGAGGTCTACCCCAAAGCGTCCCCACCCGAAGCGCATCCTTTTCCGCCGGAAATCCCAACCCTCAACTACACTTCGCTTCGGCGATGCGCGAAACCCGTACCTTCCCATCTACATTTGAAGACGACGAAACGGACACGCTCATGGATTTCCAAGACGATCGGTTCTTGTCTTCGAGAGGACGAACGTATACGCATGACCCCACCAGGAGCAGGTCACATTCATTGGCGACGACTCGGCCGGGGCCCATCGGTAGTGGACTTTCCAGGTCCCCGTTATCTCCGAATTGGCCGATGGAAACCTCCCCCAACCCGCTTTCGATCCAGGGTAGCAGGTACAACGAGTTGCAAGCCCAGGGAAGCGGTCGGTACGGCTCGTACGGTGTCGGCAGATCGCCCCAGAACATTTACAACTCGTCTTCGTCCACGACTATGGCTGCGAACGGATACCGTCCGACGGATATTTCGAATGTCAGCCCTTTCGTTAGAGATGTTGGACAGATCCTGCTGGATGACAGTTCTGCGTTCCGGGAGATTTGGGCGGGGATGAACCATCCCAAGGACGAACATGGTGGAGGTAGCGGGACTACCAGTCGAAGACACAGCGTCAGCGTGGTACAAGGCAGACGTCCGACCGTCGTTGGGTTCAACGCGCCTGGAAGTGACTCGGAGGAGCCGTCCTACAAAAGCTTCGGTCAATCGTACGGTGGTTCTGGCCTGCTGCTCACGGATGACGATCTTGCGAGCGGCCTCGGTTCGCTGAACCTTGGCGGGAACGACCACCTTAACGGCCTCTCAAGAGGGACGACCAGTCAACCATCGTCACTCCCCGTGCACGCTCCAATCTCCCGCGCACCTGCTACGGATCGTATCGCTTACCAGCAGCTCAATATGAACTTACCCGGCAACGCGGTCTTGCGCCACAGCATCGGATCACCCGTGGACAATAACGTGCTCCCTCCAGGATCTAGCCCGTTGAGAGCCCAGGTGGAACGTGAACCTGACGACCATTTTGGGGAAGGGTTCAGTTCTGGCGGCCATGGGCAATCGCAAACGAGGTACTCGACTGGTTTGCACCAACCGCACGCACGTAAATCCGATGCCGGCCTCCCGCAGGCGTTGGCGCGGGCTCAGCTGAATCAACAAGCGGTGATATCGACACCTTCACCGGTATCCCCGACCAGCACTCGCGGTTTCCCGTCATCCTCTACCACACCCGTTCAGCAACGCCAACCGACATCAGAAATGAGCAGCGGAGCTGGTACCAACACGGTAGTCCACGACCTCGGGAGGGGCGTACCGCTCCACGCGGTACCCTCCCATTGGCACCTGTACATCGTGGAATTCAAGGCGGGGAGAACGGATCTGTTCTATAGTGCGGAACTGGCGAACGAGATCCGAGTGGGGGATCTGGTGATCGTCGAAGCGGATCGGGGGAGGGATTTGGGTACGGTCGTCAACGACACCATCACGTTGAGAGAGGTGGAAGCATTCCAGAAAGCGCAGGCTTTGAAGATTGGGGGTAACGAAGAGGCTGGTAGCCCCGGCGGAGGATCTGGTGGGACGAAAAAGGATATTAATCCCAAGAAGATATTTGGTAAAGCGAGGAATCAAGACATCCAGTGAGTAAATGGTAATGTTTTTGGATTGGTTAATTTACTGACGTCTTGTAGATTGCTTTCTGCCAAACTCGCAGATGAGGAGCGTGCATTGGACCTGTGTAGGACAAAGGTGGGACAGAAGAAGCTTCCGATGAAAGTCATCGACGCCGAGTTCCAGTGGTGAGTGGGTGAATTGCAATGAGTTGGGCCCGGATTCTCACGGAGGAGAGGTAGGGACCGACGTAAATTGACGTTTTACTTTATTGCGGACAAACGGATAGATTTCCGCGAGCTTGTCCGGGAACTGTTCAGGTATGTTTCTGATCCGGCGGGTTTGGGGGGGGGGGGGGACCGGTCACTGACTGGGTATTTTTTATTCAGGGTGTTCAAGACGAGGATCTGGCTCTCTGCTCTTTCGTCGAGTGGGAACTATGAGCAGTGAAAGGATCTGGTACCGTTGTACGATGGTTTTGATATGGATCGTTGAAGCGATCGGTCTGTTGAACTCGATATCCGTGCCCCCTTCCGTACCTATCTCGTGCGTTTCTCGTATCTATATCCTCGGTCGTCGTTGTCTGGTGTACTATCAGCGTATTACATGTTCTGTTTATGTCGTCCCTGCTGCCATTCTGTGATACAATAAAGGGATATTTTAATTTGGCCCCCCGGTGACGCGAGGCCGAAAGAAGGGGCGGAATCGATTTTTGGATGAATGCGCCGAGTACCGGGTCGTTGTTGTGCGCGGGAGATCAAGGTTCGTCCAATCAGGATGAGGGAACAAGCTCAGGAGATGGAAGAAAAAAAAGCAAAAAAACGAAAAGGAAAGACGTTCGGACGTTCGGACCCAGATTTAACAAACCCAAAGGGACGATCGCCCGGATCTGGATTCTAACTGTAAAGACTCACCCGAGCAGCGAGGCGTGGAAGCCAATCTGCGCTCTTAGGTAACCGTAAAATGAGCCTCGGTTTTTCAAGGGGTGTGTGTGTGTGTTGTTGTTGTTGTAACGAACGAATGAGCTGTTCCGGATAAGGATGAGCGGCACCGTCTACTAATCTTTGAGGGTATAAGAATCTGGAGTGGGCGGGGGGTCTCCCATTTCTCATCCTCTCTCCACCTTTCTTTCTCTTTCTCTCTCTCCCTCTCTCCCTCTCTCTCTCTTCTCTCTCTCTTTCTCTTTCTCGCTCTCGCCCTCCCCGCAGGCCACCATGGATTCATCCATTCTCGACGACGGCCTCCATCACCAACTGATCCCTCATCGCGAGCAATCGGCCACTTATGGAATTTCATCTTCCTCCTCCTCCGTCCATCCCCCGACCACACTCGCCGATAAATTTCCACCTCCTCCCATCGACCCTGCCACCATCTTCTGGCACCACCACCACCACCCCCCTTTGCCTCCTCAGGACAACCAGATGGCCGTGACTTTTCCCTACCCATCGCTCCCCGTGTTCAATTGTGGCGGTGGTGGCACTCACGATGACCCCGTTCCCCCGGGTGCAAGAGAGAAAAAACATTGGTAACCCCGTTTTTCCCCCTTGAAGGAAGCAGAAATAAACCCACTAAAAAAACAAAAAAAAAGTTGCCAGCTGTGTCTCAAACGGTTCGATCGCCCGAGCACTCTCAAGAAGGTCAGTTCTCTCTTTCTTTCTTTTTTCGATCGAGAAGGCGAATCAGATTACAAACAAAAACCTCGAATAGCATATGTTGGTCCACACGGGTGAAAAAGGTACAGCAGGGGTTCCTCCTCCCCCATCTCACGTTCCACTTTTGCCGTAAATGTGTTTGTAATCGGTCCATCACCGTTAGCCTGGGCATGTGAGATCTGCGGCAGGCGATTCAGCGTATCGTCCAATCTCAACCGTCACACTCGCCGCTGCAAGGAAAAGTGGGTCAAAGCCGACAGTTCGGCGGCGGATACGCCAACCGAACGTACCGAGTCCTCCCCTTCTTCTTCTCCCTCCACCTCGAGCGACGGTTTTGACGCCTCCCGCCTACCTTCACCTCAACTAACGGACCGACCGAAGCGACGTCAGTCTGTCCCGGGACCTGTCCGGTATGAGATCGATGATGGAACTCGTTCTCATGACCAACAACACGCTACCGGAACACCCCACAAGCGACGGCGAAAAGGCTCCCCTGCCGAACCGTGGGTTCCACACAGTCTCGTCAGATTCAACCTCGACCCGGCCTCGAGATCCGCGTCCACTCCCCTCCCGGCGGCCGTTCCGAGCACATCCGAGGAGCGTAACAGTTACGATGACACCCCGTTGCAGGCATATCACCCTTCCTGTTGGACCGGTCGTTTGGTAGGACCGAGTTATACTCAGAGGAGCGAGGAGGCCTCCAGAGGTCGCTTTTACGGAAAGCTGCTCGTCTTCTGATCGACAGTTATGTGGTGAGGTAATATTAGTGATCGCTTCCGAAACCTATTGGATTTTATTTCCATTCCTCTTCCTTTGGTGGCTTTCGCAAAACCCTTTGACGCATGTCTGACCGTACGTGTGCTCGCTTTAGCATGTAACTATGACCCCCCCATGTGGTGTTGTGAAGAACATGAAATTGCATATTCCACCCCTGCAACTTAATTTTTCTTTCAATTGCCGCGCACCTGTACGAGAGGGTCTAGACCGCGCGCTATTAGTGTAGCCAATCGATTTGTATGGATAGCTGATCCGTACTCCGAGAGGTCTAGGTTATGTTCCATGTGCTCTCCGGGCCACGAACCACGACCACGCGCAACTTTGAAAGACGCGCGGAATCGGTCCGGCATCTCAGATCTCCCTCCCTCCTCTCGCTTTTTTACATACATTGCTTTGTTTTCCGCGCGACCATTGAAGAAAAAGAAAGAGTTCGTACGTCGGTTTTTTCTGTCATGTGTCACCGTGCTTTGGTACGTTGACAGCGACATTTAGTTATGACTCGCACTTCAATTCATAACATGTCCAAGTGACCCTTGGGCCTCTCCCACGCACAGACGTGTGTGTTGAGTCGGATGAAAAGGGTGTTCGCATGATAAATAAAAATTACGGTACCGGCCGCGCATAGATCCAGGGTAACTTGGCACCCCCCACTCCACCTTCACTCTCGATCTCCGACACGGTCCATTAATCTTAAAGGGGATAAGAGGAGGAAAACACAATGCCGGCACACGGTTCACATCTCACACCCGCTCAGAGGGAGGGGGGGGTGACCCGATTCCAGGAGGTGATAAAATTAATAATATATCGGATATGGAACCTCACCAAAAATTTAATACGTTAGAGATGAAGCCTGCAAAGTCACAAATCAGGGTGCGATGATTGTCTTCCGAACCCACAGGAGCGGACAGGGTGGTCACACGAGGAGCAAGAACGAGCGAACTATGAGGGATGGGATTGATCATCACAAAAGAAAATACCCAGCCTCTTCAGCCACTTCATTTCAAGAACGGTTTCAGTGCATCTAGAGGGTGCCCAACATAAAACCGGTTCGTTCGTCAGCCCGCGACATAGACGGATGTTTCAAACGGATCAGAAAAGGGAAGAAACCGCGGGCCGCAGGGCAAGGGCAGATATATATATATGTTCCGGATGAACCAATGGGGCAAGGAAAATATGCCCTAGCCCACCCATCCCCGAAATAAAGTAGAAACAAGGCAGAAAACACGCACTCTGAACGGACGCCTGCACACTCTTCCTCGTCCCCCGACCAGCAACCATGTCCACCGTGTCTTTCGCGAAACCCATAACGCCCGTCTGCTGCTTCTTCCAGGAAGTAGTGGCGTTCTGATACGAAGACGACGTCGAAGCCGAATGAGATAAGCCCGTCGTGTGCCCACCGGGACCCTGAGGTGGTTGTTGCGATGAATAGGGGTGCTGATGAGGGGTCTGATTGAAACCCGGTCCAGTAGGTCCGCTAGACGAATTCGGTCTGGAAGGTGGCCTGTCCTGCCCATCTACAAAATTCCAATGTATCACACAGCACACCAGGCATCATCATCAGATTAACCAAAAGAAGGGGGGTCATAGTTCTTTTAGCTTCACAAAACACAAAAATGCAAGTTTGAAGCACAGCGACACTTACGGGGTGGCGGCGGGTGTGGATGAGATCCCGGATATGGCGACGTACCAGGGGGAGGTGGGTTATACCCCGGATACGTGCATTGTTGGTGCTGAGGTGGTTGCTGATACCCATGTGGCGGAACCGGCGGAGGCGAAGCACTGGGGTTCATCCCACCATAGGTCGGACCTGAATGATTATACCCTACAGGAAGGGGTGGTTGCACTTGAGGCGGCAACGTCGACTGGTGGTATGGTGTCGTCGGTCGAGAACAGTGAGACGTAGGCGGGCGGTCTGGTGTTGGAGTGGGAGTGTTGGTCATTCCCGTGTAAGACGAAGGATGTTTACCGTAACCTTGGGATGATGGAGGCAAATTAGACGTAGGAGGGCGAGTCGGAGGACGGTCTTGTGGCCCAGAAACAGGAGGGTTCGTCATACCAGGGTAAGACGATTGATGACGACCATAACCTTGGGATAGCGGCGGCGAATTCGACGGAGGGGGGCCGCTGTGCGTCTGTCCGGGATATAAAGGCTGCTGCGTGTACCCCGGGCCTGGATATGGAGAGTGCCCTGACGGGGGTCCTTGTCCAGATGTCGGAGGCCCAGGATACGGCGAGTTCGAAGGTGGTGGTCCTCCCCACATATCCTGTCCCTTACCACTCGTCTTCTGATCATACCCATAATACGAACCCTGTCCAACCTGTCCAGGATACGTGCTCTGCGGAGGCGGGTAAGGCGGGTTATACCCGCATGGGGGCGAACCACCCGGCTTGTTGAACGACGGGGAGGAGTGCAAAGTATTGATTCCCTCGTGCGGAGATTGAGGTGGCAATAACGATGGATGAACGGGTGGACGGGCGTGATGAGGAGGGTGAAGCGGGGGTCCATAACCCGGCTGGTACTCCGACTGGAATGGCATCTCATGGGGTCTTGTGCTAGTTGGTGGACCCCAAGGATTCGTAGGGGCATTGGGATTGTACCCACCAGGTGGTTGCAATTGCGGATTGGTATAGTCGCCGTTCCAGTGGAAAGGTGTGTTGGGGTTGACCGAAACGCGGTGAGGATTCGACCCATGCGAGACGTACGGGAAAATCGACGGCATTCCGCCATCGTGAGAAGCTCCCATAGGTGGCGAAAAGTATGACGACGACATTGGCGGTGTGGTTAGTGGAGCTGGCGTAGGGTTGCCCGTGGTCGGGGGCACTTTGTCGGACCCTCCAGGAATGTGCGGATGAAAAGGAGAGTGAGTCGATGAAGCCCCAAGAGTCTGTCGACCAAAATCTTCAGTCAGACCCGAGACATTGTGGTCTTGCTGTTCGTTAGGTGAGGTCGGAGCGGTCGAAAATCCATCCTGCGACGGGGAAGGTGAATTTTCTTCCAAAGTGTACGGAGGTGGTGGTGCCTCGTTGGGGTTCTCCTCTGTGGGCAATATATGCGCTGAACCCGACCCGCCAGCTCCCGGCGTACTATCCGCGGGTACATACCCCCCGCTGGTACCGTCATCGTAACGAGGACGGGGGCCCCAGTAGTCTTGCAACTCCTTGTGAGGAAAGGTCTCGACAAGCCTGCGATCACCGTGTAGGACTTCGGCCGCCATACCACACACCCTCATGTACCTACAACCAGGGTCAGATGTATACGCCGCGAAATGACAAAATCAAAGTACCAGTCGGACGGCAGGTCGTAGGTATCCGCGTCCGGTGCCAGGAACCTATACTGGTCACGGACGGGCAACGGTAGTTGATTCTTATGGGTAACAATCGGCATGAAAGCCGTCCCCTCGTCGTACCTGTTCATCATCAATCTCCAACAAAATTTCGTGGAAAGGGGGGGGGGTACTAACTCATCCCACATAGCACCATAGACCGTTTTGACACCGTTCCTCCTAGCATTGTAAATCTGCCTCCACAAAAACCTCCCGCCTTCCCTCGGGATGTCATTGAAAGCCCACT
>Ga0307517_10004450_pt1 | contig 21522 bp, 26 predicted proteins | sample 23_EM_MG_FD_194515 | JGI IMG/M metagenome (GOLD analysis project Ga0307517, IMG submission 194515) | Populus trichocarpa ectomycorrhiza microbial communities from riparian zone in the Pacific Northwest, United States - 23_EM | ecosystem: Host-associated > Plants > Roots > Unclassified | place... | reverse complement strand
TAATATATTAAATTTATATAAAAAAAATATATATATAAATATTAATTTAATATTTTTTTAAAGTTAAAAGCGATGGAAAAGGTAACAATGCAAAAACAATCACCACTTTGTCGAAGCTGATGGATAGTTTAATCGGCCCATATTCCGGCCCATAAAGTGGGCCCACTTGGTAAGTCGGGACTTCCTTTCCTAGCAACGGCAAACAGGGAACCCTAACTCATGATGACGTGGCAAGTACCTCACAAAAAAGACCATGAAATCACACGGTCAAGATTACACCAATCCGCACTCAACAATCTAACGGCTCAAAGTTAGAGCATCACGGAAACTAGAATCGACAGCAACACACGTCACCCTACTTTCTCAACTGTATAAAACACTGACCGCTAGCAGCTCTCTCTGCTCTCTTGGCGTCCCAGGAGTTTAGTTACCCACCAAAACACGAAACTCAAAACACACAACACAAAACCCAAAGCTCTCTCAATAGAAGACAGAACGAGACGTCGTCTCTGCACCACCAGGTTCCTCCATTCGCTCTCTTGCCTCTTCCTCTCCATTTCCGCGTCCTCCTAAGGTCTTGCGTTACAAGTTCGTCAAATTAGGGTTTATCCATTGTTCTTATTGCTTATTAACTGCGAAGCTACTAGCGATCTACTTTTAGGTCTGTAACTGAATCGAACGGTGGTGTAGTATTTGCAGTCTTATCTTCGAATGAACTGTTAGTTTAGCAATTAATTAATTGCTGTTTATGCTATCGTAATAATGATTATGGACTTGAATGCTTTGATTAAATCCTTGTGATTTTAAGGCCGAAACGAATTGACAATAGAATGTGTTTTGTTTGTATCACTGCAGACTGTATAAGCTGTAGAGTATGGGAGATAGTGAGACAGTAGTAACTGAACCGTCGGCAGTCATGGATTATCCGGCAGCTGGGTATGCGTCTACTGGCTACGCTGATTCTGGTTCAGTTGTTGTTCCTGGCCCTGGTGATTTTAATGTGGAGGGCACTGGAAATTTTGCTGCTTCTACTGTTGCAGCACAGGGAGGTCATACGGGAAATACGTATGGTGCGGACTCTAGTTCTGTTGTACCAGAGGCTCGTGTTGGAATGAACAGTAGTGCTGAAAACGCAGCTGCTGGTGGTTATGATTCGGCTGTGAATGGAAATGTTGGAACTGAAGCTGGAGTTGCTGTATCAGTTGAGAATGGAAATGCTGGAGAGGTTTTGGGTGGAGCTGCTGCTGAGCAGCATTTTGTGGATGGTTCTGGTATGGCTTCTCTGGCATGCTTGTTATCTGTATATGTGATGGTTGAGGTTGTAATATAGGCTTTTAAAGAATTTAGGTTGCACAACATGGTATGCTTGCTATGTAAGATCTTGTTGTGTTGATCTTGTTGTGTTGATCTTGCTATATGAAAATAGGAGGGGTTTATTGATTCATGGAAATTTACATGATTCTGAAAAAAATCAATTAGGTAGAATCTCCTTTGTTTTTCATTTCTTGAATAAGCTCACAAATTACTGGTAATTTTCCTCATAAGGTCATCCAATCTCAAGTAAAAGCAAGGTTTTTATGATTTCATGTGACACTTTATTGGTCCATGCGTCTTTTTACTCGCACTGAGACACTTAAGTATTATCTTTTCTTTTTCAAATGCTCTTAGGCATTTCAACTTTCTTTTCTTTTCAAGGCATCTTGGTGGTTTACATGATGGGTTTGTTCCCATGCATGAAACATCGTGGAACTTGGCTGGTCACAAATGCTTCAATCTAAAATTAAATGTGAACAATAAATTGGTTGTTGAGCACAGGAAGCTGTTCACTCATATCTGGTTGACAGGTAGATGTAACATAGAATCCTCAAAAAGTTTGTGTAATTTTATTTAGAGTTTATGACAAATTTAGGAGTCCTTAAATCCTTACTCCGATAATCAATGATGAATGATTTTCTTGAACTCATAATCTCGACTTCCTTACTCTCCCTTTAAGGGTTGACTGGAGTGTCTGTTTCCTTGTGAAGTAAATGTTTGTGATTGTTATTGTTTTTCTATTTCCTCTTCTCCCCTCCCCCCACAAATCTCTATGCAGACGATTCTGTTTAGCAGTTCTTAGGTGTTACCTAATCAATTTCCCCAATCTCTTTAGTGCCAGAAATGTCAGCTGAAGAGGACCACCTGTGGAGCATTGTGAAGGCTAATTCTTTGGATTTTGATGCATGGACTGCCTTAATAGATGAGACAGAGAAGGTGGCTGGGGTATGAACTTTCAGACATGTGATGAACTGCTGGTTCCTGTGCACATATTTTTACCTCTATCATGTTTTCTCATGAGAAATAAAGATATTTTGATTTTTCTGGAAAAATTGTGTTTGTTTGATCTTCCTTAAGTTGGATGAAAAGCAGTTGACCTTTAAGGCATCTTTTTAGTTAGATCCCAGCTGTCCTCAAATGACTGAGCTATCAATAACTCTGTAGGATTCTAGCATCTGACATTTGAATGATGGAGGAAAATGAATTACATGCTACATCATTTATCAATGGAAGCTAATTTCTATCCTTTCTGAACTTACTTATTCTTTGACGTGTATGTATCTGCAATCTGATTTCTTGTTCTAGTGGAGCTAACATGTTCACCTATAAACTATGCAGGACAGGATATTGAAAATTCGAAAAGTATATGATGCTTTTTTGGTGGAATTTCCTTTGTGTTATGGTTATTGGAAGAAGTATGCAGATCATGAAGCACGCCTTGGTTTTATGGACAAAGTTGTTGAGGTATATGAACGGGCTGTTCTTGGGGTCACATATTCGGTGGACATTTGGTTGCATTATTGCATGTTTGCCATATCCACATATGGAGATCCAGAGACTGTTAGAAGGTAATAGCTGTTCACATATTTGTTTTTTTATCTGCCCACATTAGAATCATGGTCATGCGGTTTCTTGTGTCACAAGGATTTGGTGATTTTTTTTGCTCTCTAACACTATTTCAGTATGCCTGCAACAGTGGCTTCTCACATAATGGCGAAAGGTTTGATGGCGATGCTTTAGAAATACAATTATTTTTTGTGCAAACCTTTTGATTTTAGGCTGCTCTATGGGTAGCTATTTGATTTTTAAGAATGTCAACTCTATTTTTTTGGTCTCATCATACCCCATCTCTCCTTCCTCCTTTCAAGGGCCCCGTCATAGTAATGTAGTTAGTTATGAATTATGGCTGTCTTAAACTGAGACTCTGTGGTGCATCAATATGCAAAATGCTGCTGGGAAGATCTCATCCAGTAAGGGCTAAGATGGCCTCATTCAGTGCTCCGTTTTCAGACATTGTGTGGTTTTATCAGGAAGGTAAATGCAGCATTTGGAAGTGTCATGCTGTTAAGAGTGAATTGTTCCTTCTCCTTCAGCATATTCCCGGGTCTCCGATTTATGAATATGTCTGCATTGGCTGTATTGCTGTCCATATTTATATCTTAACCACATGTTCACTTTTCCTTGGCTTCAGGCTTTTTGAGCGAGGATTAGCTTATGCTGGAACAGATTATATGTCTTATCCCCTCTGGGATAAGTACATTGAATACGAAGAGGTGCATGCAGAGTGGGGCCGTGTTGCCATGATATACACACGGATATTGGAGATTCCTAACAGAAAGCTGGATGATTATTTCAATAGGTAATATTCTGTTCCGGCATCTGCATTGTACTTGCTGGCCTCATTTATTGAGTTGTTGATTTGCATTATATAATTATCAGATCATTATATTTAACCACTTATGCTAATAACAACTTTTTCATGGTGAAGTATGTCTGTAGCTGGCATAGTCTTTTTGTATTTGTTTGAGCAGACAACTCTTTGTGTTGTTATGCATAACTTTTAGTCCAGGTGTCGTTTGTACTCTATATCTTGTGGTAATGACTGTGCAAGACACGGAATAGTCTTCTGATTAGGTTCAACTAGTTTGGGTGCTTAGTTTTGTTCTTTTTAGCTGCACACAATGAAAGTTTGTGTGCATTAGATTCGATGTTGTCCCATATTTTGAACTTGACAATTAGTGGGTTTGGTTGCAAACTAACTTTTGTAAGACATAATGGATTCTTGTTTCTCTCTTTGTGAACTTCTTCTTGAATTGAGTGATGTCCCTAGACCTGTATTGTTAGCTGCATGAGCATTTTTTTGTGTTTCAAACAAAAAGGTCTTTCTCAAGAAAGCAAATTCATGCTGTTTTTTTCTTTAAATTATTGCTGCATTTTACTGGGAAAGCAGGTGGATGTCAACTCTTGGGGAGTTGCCATGACTTGTACTTACCTAGATGTACTCATGTCAGAAATATATGGATGCCTCAGGTTGACATGGATGCTCGGGTTGATCCTTCAAATATTAGAAACTCAACAAAAAAATGATATAGTTATATCTGGTTTGGATGTTATCCTACTCCTATATTTGAGTATGAGTAACTTGCCTTCTTGCTCTGTGTCCAAATTTGCACTTCCTTTGGTGTTTGAGGCCCTAGAAAAATGTTTGCTTGTATGCTTCTAGTAAAGTCCACGTTCCTGCATAGCATGTAGCATTTGTGGCACATTTATTATTTCAACTTTGCACTTTTTTATGGGCGGGCATGTGAAAGGTCTCTGGGAATGGCAGACTGCAATTCCTCTGCATTAAATATCAAAATTTTGCCAATTATGATATTATTGGATTTTTCGACTGTGGCTTACCAAAAAGTCTGCTGATTGGTTAGCTTTGATATAGAAGTGCTTTTTGTTAATATCTTCAGTTGCTCTACAAGGTTCTTGTCCGTTGCAGTGGTTGTTATGTGTTGCTAGATGCTGATAAATTTCAAATCCCTTGTTTTATATTTGTTGGCGATCTTCTATCATGGATTGTAATTATGCAATGCAAATAATCTGCTTTGTTTCTTAACATGGATTTCACCTTTGTGCTCTTTGACAAGGTTTTTTGGCTTGTAAAAAGAAAAATAAAAAATGAGAAGCGATGCTTAAATAAGAATGTTGAATGCAGATACACGACACAAGCATGACATCTTTTTTTTTGTTGTTGTGCAGCATGATATTTTTGTAGTTTTATATATATTCTTTTTGTTGGTTTTCAGATTTAAGGCTTTTGCTGCAAGCCGGCCTTTGTCAGAATTAAAGACTGCTGAGGAAGCTGCTGCTGTAGCACCTGTACTTTCGGAGGATAGAAGCCAAGCAGACGAGGGAGAGGTTCATCCTGATGCAGCTGAACAGCCTTCTAAACCTGTAAATGCTGGCTTAACAGAAGCAGAGGAGTTGGAGAAGTATATCGCCATTAGAGAGGAAATATACAAGAAAGCTAAAGAGTTCGATAATAAGATCTTTGACTTTGAAAATGCTATTAGGAGGCCCTACTTTCATGTGCGGCCCCTTAATGTTGCAGAGCTCGAAAACTGGCATAACTATCTGGATGATATAGAAAGAGAGGATGACTTTAATAAGGTATTTGGGTTTGTTTACTGTTGTTCATTGATCTTTTTGGTTTTTAGTTTTTAGCTGTACCTTGTTATACGTTGGCTTACAGTTAAATAATATCTGCTGCATCATATGCTTCATTGGCTAAACCATTGGATGAAGCAACATTTTTAACGGGAAATTGAACTGAGACTAAAGCATGGGCCTTCGATTTGGTTTCTATGAGGCTAAGTACTTCAAACCCTCGTTTGTCAGTGGACTAGGTTCCTGTATGTGATCAAATTTTATTATTCTTAAAATTCATATGTTATGCATGCAGGTATCTTCTTGCCTTCCTAACCATCTTCTGTCAGGCAAGGAGGGTCCCTCCTTTCGTATTTGAGGGGCCTTTTTGTTCCCCAATGGAGTATTTCTTATGCATAGCTCCTTTGTGCTTTGTGCATTTCCTTTTGTTAATAAGTTGATGGATTCAGTTGTACCTTCTAGACCGTGATGACATGTTTTCTTGAGTCAGGTGGTCAAGCTATATGAAAGATGTGTAATTGCATGTGCTAATTATACCGAGTATTGGATACGCTATGTCTTGTGCATGGAAGCCACTGGGAACATGGATCTTGCAAATAATGCTCTTGCTCGTGCAACTCAAGTATTTGTCAAGGTATGAAGTTTTTGAGACTTGTTCTTTCACTTTGTATTATCTGTTGTTTCTAGTTCAATTGAATGTCATGGTAAACTTTTGGTAATCACCACAAGGAGTTGATTCTGCTTTTATGTTTCTTGTACAAACCTGAATGTTGAACCATGCTATTTGTCTAATACATTGATCAAAACAAGCTTGCATGGCTGCATGTTAGCAGTGTTGTTTGCTTTGTCCCTTACATAACTTTGCCAACTTTCATAGTTATGCTTTTAACTTTATCAACTGAATATCTAACAGAGACAACCAGAGATTCACATTTTTGCTGCCCGTCTCAAAGAGCAAAATGGAGATGTATCTGGTGCTCGAGCTGCTTACCAAGTTGTACATGCTGAAATTGCACCTGGTCTTCTTGAAGCAATTATTAAGCATGCAAACATGGAGCATCGATTGGTAAGATAGTTTTAGCAAGTCTTAGGTCCTGTCAATTTTGATTGAGATGGCACATGTTCTGACTTAGCCATTTCTCCTACCCAGGGGAATCTTGAAGATGCCTTCTCCTTGTATGAACAGGCCATAGCCATTGAAAAGGGAAAAGAGCATTCACAAGTGTTGCCAGCATTGTATGCACAATATGCTCGATTCGTATATTTGGTAGGTCCATATTTGCTGTGCACATTGTGAGGCCTTTATCCTTTTTTTTTCTTAAAACTTCTGCTTCTAATGATTGTGTATAACTTCAGAAATGATTGCCTTACATGCCAGTTGTTCTCTTCTCTTTACCTATTATTCTAAATGCCTGATGTCTCGGGCCAGTATTTTGAAATTTTCATTCTCTACAATGCTTTCTTTCTAATGCAGGCATCAAACAATGTAGAGAAAGCCAGGGAGATTCTATTAGAAGGACTTGAGAATGCCCAATATTCAAAACCACTTCTCGAGGTTTGCTCTCTCTCTCTCTCTATATATATATATATATATATATATATATATATAAGCCAGTGTTGTCAAGAGGTGCTCCAGGCGAGGTGAGGCCCTAGCACCTTTAGTAGCCTCAGGCGTTGGATTTCAATGAGGCGCTGCCTAGGTGAGCGTCTTGTGAGAGGGTGCAAGGCGCTAAGGCTAGCGCCTGCTTGAAGTTCTTCCTTTTCTGTTGGGTCTTTTTTTAAATGATTTATGTTTTGACCTATTTGTCTATTTTTTTTAATTTACCACAAGAAACAACTTGGGGGTATTTTTGTAAAAAACAAAGATTAGGGTAAAAAAAATATCATTAAAGTGGGAAACAAACAGACATTGAAGGACACTTAGAGAAACACCAACTACACTTTCTTTTTTCTACAGTGGGAGTTGAAGAACAACACTTCTGTACAGCTAATACTTTAATTTTTTTCTAAACAAGTGCAATATAGTTTGAAAGATAAGGATTTCGATTATAATCATGAAATGGAGGATATGGAGGATTCAAGTGAAGGAGAGGAAAGCATGGATCGAGATGGTTTTGAAGATTAATTAATAATAATGATGATATTTAATTTTGCTTTTTAATCTATTTGGCTACGTACTACTTTAAATTATCTTATTTTGTTTTAAGGGTGAAAATATAACTTTATATGACTATGTTATGGTATTTTATATTTGCTTTTTAATGTTATGGTATTTTATATTTTGTTTTGATTTTCTAGTGATCTAATCTTAATCGGGAAGATATATATTTTAGATTTATATAATATAATATACATATTTTAATTTATAGCATATCGCCTTGGTTAGCGCGCGCCTAGCGCTTTGGGCATTTTACAGGCTTGTTGCCTTTTAGCGCCTTTCACCTTTGACAACACTGATATAAGCATGAAAACACTAACTTTTTTCAGCTATAACTTCTACATTGATCTCCTGGCGCACTAACATGCTGTCTGTTGTTCCATTTATATGCAGGCTCTGATACATTTTGAGACATTTCTGCCACTTCCAAAGCGAATTGATTATCTTGATTCACTGGTAGATAAGTTCATTTTGCCCAGCTCAGACAGCGTCAATGCTGCTAGTGCTGCTGAGAGGGAAGAACTATCCTGCATTTTCTTGGAGGTAGTCTATATTTTTCTTTTCTGTTTTTATCTCTTCTGATACAAGAATTTAATCAGATGTTTTGCTTGCAGTTAGCCTTATTGTTAACAGTTATACGACTTTATGCTGCCATGTAGAATCTCACTCCATTGATATGAGTCCTAATGTGTTAGAAATTAGTGTTCCACTATTCTGTTGAAGAGGATGTTAAGTGGTTCTTTGTGGTATTGTGGTGTATGTTAAGGAGATATAAATAGACTCTGTAATCTAATTTGGTTTTCATTTTGTCAAACTACAGACTTCCTTCTGTTATATAATCTAGAATACTGTTCTATATTTATTATTTTATTGAAGCATACTCTAGTTCAGTTGCTGCACAATGAGTATACGTTGTCTTGATTTCAATTTTGCATATGTTTTGGCCAATGACTGTCCTTAAAAGATAATGAGTGTCAGAGCTGAGAATTCTGGTGTTGGAATGGGCTGAGCCTAGTTACATTTCTCATCACATCTCTTTTATGTTTTTGTTGGTTTTTGCTCCTTCAGTTTTTAGGTATATTTGGAGATGCTCAATCTATAAAGAAGGCTGCTGATCGGCATGCCAAGTTCTTCTTACCCCACAGGAGCAAGTCAGAGTTGAAAAAGCGCCACGCGGAGGATTACCTAGCTTCAGACAAGGCAAAAATGGCCAAACCTTACCCTGATGCAACTTCACCTGCACAGTCTCTGATGGGTGCATATGCAAGTGCACAGAACCAATGGACAGCTGGTTATGGTGTACAGCCTCAAGCTTGGCCACCGGCTACCCAAGTACAGACTCAACAGTGGGCTCCAGGCTATAACCAACAAGTAAGCTGCCTTTTCTCGATGGTTTTATTGAAGTTTTAACTCAAGGACACAGTAATTTGATAATGAACTCTCGTCTCCAATCATTTAAGAAAGTTTTTTGCAAGCAGTATTATAGTTTACCTCAAGAAAGTGATCTTTCAAATAATTTTCATGTAAATAGGCTGCATATGGCGCATATAGTGGTTATGGAGGCAGCTACCCGAATCCCCAAGCTCCTACATCAGTTGCACAAGGTGCAGCTTATGGTGGCTATCCTCCTACCTATCCTGCCCAGGTTTCCATTTAACTATGTTTTGAATTCATGTTATATTGTTGCATGTTCTTTTTCTTCACTTTTTTCTTACTCTTTTCGCCTTGTAATTCGTTTGTTGTTTCAATCAGTGATACTAGTGCTAGTAATTACTTGTTTTATTATTTGGGCATGGAAGGGATTAAGGTCCTGTCTTTCCTTGTCCCATCAAAATTCAAATAAGTTAAACAGTGGGTTGTTACATAATCCTATTAGGAGACACTTCATTACCATTGCTTTCGACCTCGCCTCCTGTTATTTGGCTACACAACTATAGGCATGATCGAGAGTTCATTTTTTATTGTTTACCCTGCTTGTCTACAGTAACTTCGATCTGGACTTTGAAGGTCATTTGCGTTATGTTGCTGCCTTTTCGGCATGGATTCACGTTCAACTTTAATAGTCCAGACAAATTGACATCGTCTACCTTCAAGTTTCTTTGCAAGTGTCATATCCTGTGTCATTGAACTTTGTTTACGTTCTCAACGGGCCTGGGTATACCTTTTTTCAGTAGCCTCTGTGTTGTACACTCGTCTATTGTTATCAGGGATACTGCTGGAATGGAAAAACTGCTTTTCAAACATCCTACTGTTTCTACTGCTGACAGTGTTTTTCTGATCTCAGCAGGCCTTCCCTCAACAAAGTTATGCACAACCCACAGCTGCGGCACCATTGACTCAGCCTCAGCAGCCCGCTGCTGCTCCACAACCTTACTACGGGACTTACTACTGATCTGGCAGGAACTTCCTGCGTGTAATTTATCTTTGCCGAATCTATTTGTAACTTGGGGTTTTTTCCCGGAACCACAGACAGCATGGTGTAAGCAAGAATGCACACAAGGGAGAGGAAGATGAGAGAGTAAACTTGTAGGTGCAATGGTAGCAGTTGTTCTTCAGTGAATGATTAAATCTTTTGCCATTCTTAGGCATTCTTTAGTAGATTCTGCTTCTTACGTTCTTGGTTCACACCACAAGTTCAGTTGATAGTGGCTGTGCTAGCAGTGCAAGAGTAACTGGAGTGATTTTAGTCGGCTCGGCCGTGCTCACTCCATCGTCAGGACATAGCACTGCTGTGCTCGAAATATCGATTGAAATCTCTCTGATTTGGTTCATATGATCCCGATTTTAAAATTTTCGAAACCTGTCTTGAAAAGCTATAAAGTTTGAAATTACACCAGATATTTTGTAAGAAATAAAATAAAATACTATGGCATGATAAATTGATAAGCTGGTCGTTCGAAGCTTGCAATTGTTTTCTAGCACAATTTAAATTAATATAATTAATCTATTTTAATAATAGCACATGGCGATCACGTGGTAATTAGGTTTTGATTTCAAATTTAGAGCATGTTTATTGAACTTTTTTTGCTTTAATCTTTGTTTTTTATATTTTCAGATTGATGATTAAATAAATTTTAAAAAATAAAAAAAATTATTTCAGTGTATTTTTAAATAAAAAGTATTTTGAAAACAATGAATATTACAATATTTAAATCTTCACTTGAAAAAACCAAATAAAAATTTTAAGCGCAAAATCACCTACAGTTTACAATTATATTCTAACATGATGTAAATTAATTAAATTAACCTGTTATAATAAACAAGTTTACTTAAAATATAAGTCATATGTTAATTAATAAATTTTTAAATTCAAATTTATTTCTCAACCATAGAAAAAAACCAAATAAAATTGTAAGCACAAGAAACAGCAATAATCAATACAAAAATTGTAATGGATGTAAGAGTGTTTTTTAATTAAAAAATGCATTTCAACATTTTTTTTTATTTTTTAATATAGTATTTTAAAACTATAAAAAAAATATATCTAAAAAATATTAATTTTAAAAAAGAATTTTTTAATTTGTTTTCTTAAAAAAAACTGAAAATTACTTTAGCGGTAAACGGGCACAAAAACCCAAACCAAAACACATGTACTCATCCTACACATAGGATGAACGGTCGCGACGGCTCAAAGTGTACATCTATGATTTCCTGCGGTCATCCCTATATCTCTCTCTCTCCACAGATCTATCTATCCAATCTAATCTTCTTGAATCAAAATCAGTAACATATCTATCTCAAAACCCTAATAAAATCCTCTCGCTCTCTCTCACTCACTTCTTCTCCTCACCAACATCAATCATAAACCCTGATTCGCTAAATATCACTCAGTATAAAAATGGCGAGTCCATATCCACCGCCGGTAACCGTAAAAGCAGTTCAGGTACGTACGTACTTACGGTTCCATATTTCTTCTTGTAAATATTTATGCTTATAAAACCCTATCTTCTCTTCATTTTGATGGATAGTTTCTTGGGTGTGGCTCGTTAGGTTGGTTCGTACTTTGTTGGGCAGTATTATCAGGTACTTCAACAGCATCCAGATCTCGTGCATCGATTCTATGCCGATGGCAGCACCATCATTCGTATCGATGCCCATTCTACCGATTCTGCTAACACAATGCTGGTACCTCTTCTCGTTTTTTGGTGATTTGAATTTTCATGGTCTTTTGTTTTTTTTGATGGACATGAGCTGTTCCTATAAAAAGCCCACATTTGTTTTTTTTTTGTTTGTAGAACCTGATTTGATTTGGGTAGATGTGCGTTTAGCTTTCCATGAAGGGTTTTCTTTACTGTTTATATTTAATAGTTGGTGCCTTAGTGGGTTCACTACTTCACTTGTATTACTCTACTGGGTGGCTGCTTTTTTTTTTTTTTTTTAGATTTTTCATCTTTTTTTGCTTTCAATGGATGCATACGCTGGCTTTTTTTGTCTATTTTTTTCGATTTTATTCAGGGGTTGTCGGGCACGACCTTTTTTGAATTGTTTAGTGTTTCTGTTTTTTTATAGCAGAAATGTTGTGTATGTTGAATGGAAGTAAACACATGTATTATTGTGAATTTGTTGTTGAGGGTAAATGTTTTTTGTAGGATGACCAGTGTTGAAAATGAGCACGGGAATAATTATTTATTATGCTTGGAAATTTTTCTTACCAATTATGGTGCTGTCTTTCCTCCTATTGTAATTATTCATTGAATTGTTTTTGCTTTATTTCTCTCCAGCAAATTCATGCGCTTGTCATGTCTTTAAACTTTTCTGCTATTGAAATCAAGACTATCAATTCGCTCGAGTCGTGGAATGGAGGTGTTCTGGTTATGGTGTCTGGTTCTGTTAAGACCAAGGATTTTGTTAATAGAAGGAAATTTGTTCAGACCTTTTTCCTGGCTCCACAGGAGAAAGGTTACTTTGTTCTCAACGATATCTTTCACTTTGTTGATGATGGAGTTGTTTACCAACAAAATCTAGCACCCAGGCCATCTGAAAACATGTACATGCAACATCCAGTGGCTGTATCATCTGACGAGACTTTTGATGCACAATTAGATTCTTCTCACTCTCCTCCAGAGCCTCCAGGTAACAGGATGATGATGAGTACAGTGAAGTATTAAATTTATATTGGTGTGGTGAATTAAAAATTTCCCTTTTTTCATTGTCTGCTTCTCCTTGGGCTTTGGTTTGAGCTGTGAAAGGGTGGGGGGAGTTTATAAGTTTGGATCTAATAGTTTAACTGAAAAAATAATCAGGATTGTATGTGTGTACACTTGTTTGTTAATTTTAAAGTCAATGAACTTTTAATCTCTCAGTTTGTAGTTTCTGAGGGTCATTTGATATTACAACATACTGCCTTGTATTATTTGGTCTAATCTGTGAGTTTTGGCAGTTTCTGACTATGTTTTGGAGGAAGAAGCTAGAGAATATGTGAACTCAGTTCGCATAGATGATGATCCAGTTGACAAGTACAGTCTCCCAGAGCAACAAGAGCAACAAGACTTTGAGACTGAAATTGTAGTAGATGAAACTCCTGTAGTGGAAACACCTGCTTCATTTCAAAGTGCTGTAAATGTTGGACAAGATTTTCCAACTGCTGCTCCAGAAGAACCCATGGAAGAGCCTCAAAAGAAAACTTACGCTTCAATAGTAGGCATCTATTCTTTGCTTGTGTTTGTTTCTTGTTTTGTTTTGCATGCACATCTGCATCTTTGTGGTTTTGGTTTTTAGCCATACAAGGCATATCTAAAATGATTTAGAAGTGGTTATTTTAAAATTTGAGTACAATCAATTCTGATGAAGGCCTCTTTGTTGATGCCTTCTTAATATACAAAGCTAGGCATAAAAGTTGTGAAAGATCAAGGTGATGATAGTATTTGCATAAAATATTACAGGAACATAGTTGTTTTTATTTTCATGTTTTCCCTGTGGTATCTCTTGCTGTTAACTTATTCTTGCTGGGACATGGAAAGTAACTTTTAATCTGTATTTTTTCTGATGGTGGACATGTGATAGCTACTAGTTTCCAAGGGGCCGTCTTCTTCATCAGTTGCCACCCAGCCACCTGTTAACAAGAGTGCCCCTACAACTTCTGATTGGAATCATATGCCAACAACCACTGCACTGCAGCCAGAATCTGTATCATATGCAACAGAAACTGGAGTTGAGGCTACAGAGGAAAGCTTTGGAGTAGACGAAGGTCAAGCATGTGATTCTATCTTAAAAGCTCATCCTTATAACATGACTTACTGTGCTCTGGTGATATTGTTCTCCCTTGTCTGGATTTTTCAGTGATCTTGCTTAATTTATGCATTCTACCATTTTTTACTTTTGGATGGAACTTTTGAATTTTGTAGCTAATTATACTCCGGATATGACTGGTGCCTTGGAAGGAGTTGATGAGCTCAATGCCAGCAAACACAATACCTTGATTTCTTGTTTAATTGCCACACAATCTTTATACATTTTGCAAGTTTTTGTGAGAAGTTTTCAACACGAACTATTTTGTTGGCAGCAGCACAACTGCCTGGGCAATTTTTCCTCACTGCACAGTGATTTTTGTAGCTGATCACTTTTTTCCCTTGAATGATATTTATATTTGCAGTGTTGCATTCTATATATTTGAAACCTGGGAGAACATATTCCTGTAGCAATTAACATAGTTGGAAAGCATCAAGTTGATTCTTGATCATCCTCCCATACAGGTGAACCAAAATCTGTCTATGTGAGAAACTTGCCCTCTGATGTTACTGCTGCAGAAATTGAGGAGGAGTTTAAACACTTCGGTAGAATCAAACCTGATGGTGTTTTCGTTAGGAATCGCAAGGTGAACCTTCTGTCTTCTCCTCTATATATTGGCATGTAACGTTCACAGTGGCTGAAATAGCAATTGATTCATGCAGGATGTTGTTGGTGTTTGCTATGCTTTTGTTGAGTTTGAAGATCTTCTAAGTGTTCAAAATGCAATCAAGGTTTGAATTTAATATCATTTAAGGATTGTTTTCTTTTTATCGTATTTGCTTGCCAATTTATCTCTATGCTTAATGTCAATGCATTCCCCTTTTTGATTGTTCGTAGCCTTCAGCATCTATAAGGATGAAATTTCTCAATCATTCGATTTAATTAATAGTTCTAGTTTTGTTCAAGTTTCATTTGATTTTCTTTAGTCCTTGTAAATATTTGGTAAGATGCTATGAATTGGTTTGTCATGTTCCTATGATTTGCTTTTGACGTGCAAAACATGGACTGACAGCCATGGGAAACCTTCTAAGATGAATTATAGAATGAAAATTAAATCCATGCGTGTTTGTATTTCGGAGAAATATAGACATGTTATTTGATAGTATTGCTTTTTTTTTGTGATGCAAACAACAGGCACATTCATGTCTGGAGATTTCAACATTTTCTGATGCTGTATTTTTCTTACAGTATTTCTTCTGCTCAACTGTTTTTTTTTTTAATGCAGGCATCTCCAATACAGCTGGCTGGAAGGCCAGTCTACATTGAGGAGCGAAGACCCAGCACCAGTATTGCATCTCGAGGTGGAAGTATGTGCATTCATTCATTCCTTCTCTCTCTCTCTCTCTCTCTCTCTCTTATTTAGTTGTAATTGTTAAGTGGAGAAGTCTTTTTTGTATTGAGATCAAATCCATACAATAATAGGACAAAGGTAGGTATCTGATTGATGATTGTTTTTTTTAAGCAGTGGCAGTTTAAATAGAATTTGACGCCACAAATAAATGTTTATGTGGTGGTTGTGAAGTTATCCATTACAAGTGCGCGACAACCTCAATGGATAGGACATGGATTATTCCATGTTGCTTTTGGAAAGCAATATTACTGTCATAACATGCCATATCCTTGTGTTTTGTATCATGCTTAGGGCAGTCAATCAATGCTTTTGACCTTTGTGCTATTGTAGCCCTGTAAAAAAATTGCTTGATTTGTGCTCTGTGCAGGAGGAAGAGGGAGAGGTTACCAAACAGATGCACCAAGGGGGCGTTTTGGTGGCCGTGGTTTGGGAAGGGGAGGCAATCAAGATGGTGGTGACTACAACAGAGCAAGAGGCAATGGTTTCTATCAGCGTGCTTTCTGATAGGACGAAGGTTATCAGGGAATGAAGTGTGAAAAGGATGAACCACTCTGCCTGGACCTGGGTTTTTTGATCTGAAGGTTATACAGGTTTTTTGAGTTGTTGATTCCTGATTGAATATTTTCCTTTGATTGGTTTCAGGAAAGATATGTACTTTTTAAAGTGTGTCATTTCACGTGAAAGGAGTTTCAAGTGTATTCTGTGTTATTTGTTCTTGTTTATATAGATACGCTTCGAATCCCCTTGAATGGTTTTTATCACACAGTTCGAGTGGGAAAATTTTGATTCAAGCTCAATGTGGTGAATCGATGTGATCTGCTGATTTTATGGTTTAGAAGAGCAATTTTTCTTTTGAACGAACGTTTTTCTTTGTGGGATTGTTTGTCCTTCTGCTATATGCAGAGCCCCAATTAGCCCTCCTCCCAGCAGCCTAGCTGTGAGTGCTCATATACCTTTCAAGCACACACTAGTGTTTGTAAGCATGTTCATAACTTCATATGTTTGATAAAATTAAACCCATGTCCAACTGTAAGGTCTCTTCTATGGTTTAAGCGTAATAGTGTATGAAAATTGCATTAAGCCCTGAAAATAAAAATGAAACCACTGTAGCATTTGTTACTTTTCACTCTCTTACAAATTGGAATGGTGATTTTTTAAAAAATCCAAGTTTGGTCCTTGTATGCTTTTTTTTATGTACAATTGAGTGTTTTTTTTTAATTTTATTTTAAATTAGCATTCATAGCATTTTTTTAAGATATTTTTTTATTTGGAGGAGGGGTTGGATTAAAAGGTAGAGGATCAAAAAGAAATTTAGGGGTAAAATTGGTGGTAATTCTGAATTTTGTTTGGAAATTTTATTCTAGTTTTTTATTTTTTGTAGTTATTGGATGGTCAATTCCTTTGGTGGATCTAAATTTAATTTTAGTATAAAATATTATTTTATTTATATTTCCTAGTTTTTTAATTTTTGAGAGGTGATTTGAATTAAAAAAAAGAGTGTTGAAAAATGATTTTTTTTATTGAAAAAACTAAACCTGTTCAGGCCCAGGCATGTAAACCGGAAGCTTCACGCGCCTGGGCTATTTTCTTTCAATACCAATGCCCACACAGCTAAGCTTCTTTTGTTTTCAGTTTTTTAGTTTTTTGCTATTTTATGTTTTTTTTTAAAAAAATCAAAATTGAGAAAACAATTTATTCAATCGAATTGAGTGTATTAGCGGTCACAAATTTAAAGAGTTAATTTATAATATCCAGATTATTATTTGTTTTTTTTGTTTGCTTGATGCTTTTTCTATCCTTCAATTTAAAAGAAATATAATTTTTTTTTATTATTAATGATATTTTTTTTTATTTAACTCAAACTAAAAGAATATAATTTAGTTTTTTGTTATTAATGATTTTTTTTTGCTATCTTAGCTTCATGTGTCTTTTACAATTTTTTTTTCACTTTTCAAAAAATATTTCATACAAAATGCATTTTATTCTCATATAATTAAGAATAATATGAAAATTTTATTTTACTAAATAAAAATAATATTCTAAGAAATATAGTTGCTAGTAAATAATTAATTTGTGATTGAATTTTTTTTTATAACTAAAAATACATTGCGCCTGCGTTTTCATTTTTTTTAAGCGCTCCGCGGTGTGGCGCTGAGTACAAAACTAGTGTCTACCAACTGCTGTCATTCACCACAGTTGACAGAGTGCTTGAATGTTGAGCAATTCTAGTATTGGAATCGAAGCCATTTATTGATAGACACGATGATCTTGATTATGATACAGTTTTTACATAGCTGGTGCTTTTCGCCATGGATTCTCTTCTCTTGTACCTTCCTCCTCTCTTTTCCATAACCACTACGCCTTCAGTTAACAGCTTGACCTCTGGCAAAAGCCACTGCTCCTTCATGGAAATGTGGTGGCTTAGCATCGAAATCTTTCGGCGGCACCTTACATTCGACATCATCATCATCATCCTCTGTTTCCCATAGGAAACTAGCATATGCTGCGTGAACATGGCTGTAAACAAAGATCGAGAATTTGTTAAGCTGAAGCGCCTTGATGATCATAATCTGATTCTAGGACATAATGTTGTGCTTTTCTTACCAATCTTCTGGAGAAGCTTGAACTCCACGCTCGAAGTAGCTCGAAGCTCTATCTTGGTCTTGATGCAATTCCCATACTAACTTTCCATATTGTGACAGTATTTCACCATCTTTAGGATCTGCTAAGATAGCTCTGGAGTAATACTCCTCGGCTCCCTGAAGGTCTCGCTTTGTCTGCGAAGTATTTGTGGTTTTAGCATCAGTTTTGAGCAAGTAACAATTAAAAAATTCCATGTGAGGGATGTGTTCTTAAGATCATCCGACAAAGAGAGAGACTGATCGATTGACGCCCAAGCTGATTTAAACTATACTCCTTACCATTGAACCAAATAAAAAGAAAGAATTAGACTTGAAGTAATGGAACAGGACTCACCTGATACAAAAATTGAGCATAGTTCCTCAGAAACAAAGGGTTGCCGGGATTTTCCTGCACCATCTTCTTATAATACTCCTCCGTGCCATGCATGTCTCCACCTCCTGAATCAAACTCATCACCACTACCACCTCCACTTCTGCCACCATAACCTCCACCACCACCATTTCCATTACTACCATAATCAATGCCAGGCCCTCTTGCAAGGTGCATCTCTTCACTAATCCACTCTCTTTTCCCTTCAAAATTGACGCTCCAAATCCTATCCATGACTCTCACCTCCTCAGTCAAAACCATGTTCTCCATCTTATTACTTAAACCAAAGTGGCCATTTTCCGCCGCCACATTCTCTTCTAATTCTGCTCTCTCTTCCTCATCTTGGACGTCACTCTGATCTTCATCTTCCTCATCCTCATCTTCATAGCGACCTCGCAAAGTACTATAAGAAAATGATGGTATAGTTTCTAACATCAAGCACTTTGATCTCCCGGAGACTTTCCTGGTTTGGTTCGGATTGTAGTGCTGTGCATCGTTGTTGTTAGAAGAATAGTCTAGTAGCCCTTGAAGGTTTCCCTCAGACTGAGCACGACGAAAGCCTTGATGGGAACGACCAGAGAATTCAGAAATGGAAGGAGAGATGGGAGAGGAGTTGCAGGAGATGGTGCTGAGACAGAAGCAACCAGTTTGGTGATATGGAAGTTTGTTTATGCTTTGGTGGTGAATTGGGCTGTGCTTGAATGTGGGGTTAATATCATGGTGGTGATTGCTGCTGCTGTTGTTAGGGCTGTCGGAGAAAGACGAGAGCAGGGATCCAAGAACTGGTGTTGAAGAGCTCCTTAGCAACATGGTTGCTTGTGACATGTAGCCCTTCAGCTGTTAAAACCAAGGGTAAGATTCCGTGAATAGATCAAGAAAAAAACAAAACTCACATGGAAGATAAGATTTCAAAGGCTCAGAACAAAAGCCAGAGGCCTAAGCTAGAAAGCTAGCCATGCTTAAATGTCCAACCCCCAGAAGACAAAACTCAATACAAACTGCTTTACAGTTGAGCAAATGCCCTGAAAGTAGTGTCCTATAGGGTGGGTATTGGCTTTACAAGCCATGGTGTCTATGGACACGGGACAAAGTTAAATCAAGCCAAACTACACCCTTGAGCAAGAGCATCACAAGCAAAATGAGAAAGCACTGTACCCTTTTGAGATGCAATCACGCAAAAGCGAAACAGTCCCTTGAGCTTGAACACCTCGTATGAGATTAGTCGAAGAGAAAGAAGCTAGCTAGCCCAGAAGGATGACAAAGACTAGATGAACAAAACCATCTAGAACTTCGTCAACAACCTGCATTTATAGCATAGTAAAGAGGGAGGGAGGAAAAGGTATTTGACATGATAGATTATTTATGCGGTGGAGAAATCTTTGATGCTGTGAGATGGGCTGGCATGGGAAAATATCAAGTCGTTTTCCTTGTACAAGTTGTTAAAGCAAGTCCATTCATTCTAGAGGGGCAGGACACATGGAAAGTTCTCGTCTTTGAACTTGAAAATTAGGAGGCGGATGCCTCTTTGGATGCCACCACCGTATTTGAAAAGTCTATATTGCTTTTTCTTGTATAGATCATTGCTTCGAACCGGGCGGGTGATTGACTCGGAGTCTAAACATGTTTGAATTAAGAAAATAAGGTGAGAAACTGACCCGATTAAAAACTGGAATTGACTCTTGATCGGGTAAGAAACTCATTGATTGTTTTTTTAAATAAAATGGTAAAAAACCATATATTAAGGTTTTTTTCTTAGAAAAAATATATTAACTTGTTTGATTCCTGATTCGAGTTGGGTTTTAACTTTAGAAAAATTTGTTTTAAGTTTAATAAAAAAAAAGATATTATAGATAGTTTAGCTATTGCCATTTTTATGATATATTAAATTATTTATTTTTAATTTACAGTAGTTTTACAAGTCTTTATTTTAACAACTTTAGAACCTATTTTGAAAAACAATATAGTCTATTGATTGAAATAGATGAATTATTTATCTTAAAATTAAAAATAAATCAATTATTAATAAATTATCAAATCAATTATTCAAGATTTACGAACTAGTAGTATTACTACTATAATAATTTACATTTCTAATTTATTATTTAAAAATCATAGAAAAATTAATAATTTAAATTTATAATATGATAAAACTATTAGCAACCTACCGCCTCATGTTAGCAACAATCACATGAGTCTATGGAGTGAGAAGGAATCCCACAAATTATGGAGTGATTATGGTGAATTATGGAGTGATAAGAATGATTATATTCACATACATATTAAAAAAATATGACTGGTGAGAAAGTGACCCGATTAAGAATTGGAATTGACTCTTGATCGGGTAAAAAACTCATTGATTTTATTTTTAAAATAAAATGATCAAAAACTATATTTTAAGGTTTTTTAAGAAGAAATATATTAACGCGCTTCATCCTTGCCCCGGGCTGAGTCTTAACCATAGGTAGATTAGTTTTAAGTTTAATAAAAGAAAAAAGACATGATTGATAGTTGAGATATTGTTATTTTTATCATATATTAAATTATTTATTTTTAATTTACAGATAATTTTACGAGTATTTATTTTTAAAAACTTTAAAACCTATTTTAAAAAGGTATATAGTCTCTTGATTGAAAATGATGAGTTATTCATCCTAAAATTAAAAAAAAATTAATTATTTTTAAATTATCAAATCAATCATTCAAGATTTACGAACTAGTAGTATTACTAGTATAGTAAATTTACTTGACATCACGATGATTTCGAATTTATTATTTAAAAATGATAGAAAAATTAATAATTTAAATTTATAACATGATGAAACATGGCACGAAAGAACACGCCGCAGCTGTGTCATGTTTAATGTTTTTGAGTCTAGCTTGACACGTGTTCTTTACTAGCTATTGCTGTCTAATTTGGCTTGTTCTTTTGCTTCTAGCCGTCCACGTGGCGCTCACGGTTGGATTATTCCATGCAGAACGCGTGCGTTTTATCGTTTGTCTGGGTGTAGACAACTAGCAAGTTCATCTTTTGTCCGGTTACTGAATTTCTCTTGGTACATTGTCGTGTCCCATGCTCTCAAATTTGTGTTTGCTTCTCATTTCTTGATGGGTATAATTGCATTTGCTTAACGTTTTTTTTTTATATATAAAAAATAGATACTGAAAATAGAAAAACGCGTTAGAATTTAAAAGATATGAATAAAAATGGAATTCTAGAATATATATATATATATATATATATATATATATATATATATATATATATATATATATGTGTGTGTGTGTGTGTTAGTTTTATATA
>Ga0307517_10004449_pt1 | contig 21532 bp, 7 predicted proteins | sample 23_EM_MG_FD_194515 | JGI IMG/M metagenome (GOLD analysis project Ga0307517, IMG submission 194515) | Populus trichocarpa ectomycorrhiza microbial communities from riparian zone in the Pacific Northwest, United States - 23_EM | ecosystem: Host-associated > Plants > Roots > Unclassified | place... | reverse complement strand
ATGTATTCACGTTTACACCCAAAAAAAGGCCTCTACCGGATAATGGTGGGTTACTTTTGACCATCTCTGTTTTTATTGTATCGACATTTTCATCTATTAAAACATCAATATATGACTTCTTTCCACAATCAATTGAAATTATTGGCCACTTCATTTTGATCTCTTCAAGCACAAATGCTTTAAATAATTGTTTCTAACTAAATTTTATCGCTTGCAATTTTGAGAGATTTTATTTACTTTGGAGGAGCTCTGTGAATGCAGTGTGAACCAGTAGTCAAATGACAACTATGACCTAAATGGTTCACACTTTTCACAACATCAACTTTTTCACAACATCAACTTTGATTTGTATGGTTATAGCTTTCTCCTGGTACAAAAATACTAGCCAACTTAAAGAAAGGGCATCCCGCAGCTACATTTAATGCTCATTCTAAAGTACTGTCTTCTAGCTTTACATAAAGAATTGTATTGACATCTGCCATGCTTGGTTTGAGCTGTACAAATTGATGGTGTTGAAGTTTGAGACTTTCTTAGAGTTAAGCATGATTGCCAAGACTTAAACTTGAGTCAGAATTCAAACTTTCCTACCTGCAAATACGATTTGCCCATTGATTTTTCCTCTACTATGTACAATGCATCTGACCCTTTTTTTTTGGGCTTCCCTTTTCGCACAGGAGCATTTTCTAGAGAACGCCAAATTATCTGAAAACTATTTCATTGCCAACTGTGAGGAAATGCTGGTACATTCCCTTTCCTACAACAGAATATGCTTGTATAGTTTTAGCATGTTGTTGGCAAAAAAGATACCGCTGTTTTTAGTGGTATTATATTTAGGATATATAATTACCTGGCATCTAATTTCATTTAAAATGCTTGACATCAGAAAGTTGCTGCGGTTGTTGATGTATTGCCCATTTCATTGCATGATAAATACCTTTTTGTTATCAGGTAAAATCTTTATCCCGGTCAATGATAAAATGGTTCAGATGACAGCTTTTACCTAGATGATCCTCCTTTCGGCAACAGTTATTTGAGTAGCAAATACCATGAAGCAAAACTATTTTTATTGCTAGATTTTATTTACTAGCTCAACTTATTTGAGAAGCAGTTTAGGGTAGTAAACTATGACAATCAGGTTCAAATTTATTAATATTTCTGATGTGCAGTCCTGTTGACATGCGCAATGAAATTTCATCTCAGGGTCTTACGCAGGTGAACTTTATATCTCACTCTTGAATTTGTTTAATATGCTTTTTTGAATGGAAAGGTTAATTATTATTTGTGATGGATCAGTTTGCCCAAAACTATGCACAGAAAGGCATCGTTCGACTTAAAGAAATATTTACACCGGGGACACTTCAGGTGCCAAAAACAGAGTCTGCACTCAAGGAGCTTGAATCTATTCACAAGGTAGACCTTTGTACGTTTGCACATTCTGAGAAATAATGATAGGCGGAGTTTCCAAATTGCAGCAGTTGAAATTCCCATGCACCAAAGTTTACCAAATCTTCTGCAGCTCTGCCTCCTCAACATAGAAAAATGGAGCACTTGAATAGGAAATCAATATTTATTTTTTCACAGTTAGGGTAAAGGTAGTTAGCAAGTCACCTCTGCATTTTCACTTGAAACTTGCTGTTGGCATCAGAACCAATATTTGGGTGATTTTGGGCACCATCCCATTTTACAAAATTATTTAGACATTTTGGCCCTTTTGGTCTTGCAGAAGTTATTTCCGTGCAGCACATTAGCTTCTTGGTTTGCTGTTTTCTGATTCGAGCTGATCTAAATTTTTTTATCTTGGAAAAATCTTTTGATAAAATTTTCAAGCACAGGGAATCAATGGTTCTGTTTTAAGTTTTTCCTAAAAACCCAGAGCAAAATTTACAGCAGTTTTGGTTTTGGAGAGGAAGTGTCCTTGAAAATGATAATTGAGTTAGACATTTTAAGTTACTGAAAATAAGGATGCAATCCGGTCCTTTTGGAACTATTAAACTTAAATGTGTATGCTGATAATGCTGTCTTTTATGGTTAAACTGCAGGTCTTGGATCTCTATGTATGGTTAAGTTTCCGTTTGGAGGATTCATTTCCTGACCGGGAGCTCGCAGCCTCCCAGAAGGCAGTATGTGGCCTGTGAGTGTGACTCGGTCTTTTATCTCTGTGTGTTCATTTAGCTTGTAATCCGAGTCTTATCTTCCACCTCCAATTTGTAGGTTGATCGAGGAATTCCTGGAAAGATTCGGGTGGCAGAAGCAGCCAAAAACAAGAAAGTTACCATCACGTGTTAACTCTGGTTTTCTGTTATCCAAAGAAACGCGGCAATATGTATGAAATGATTCTCATATTGTACTGGTGGTAGAATGTTTATTCTCTCCTAACGTATTCTTTCAATGGCTGTTCCGTTGTCAATGAATAGACTTCAGTCTTCCCATCCTCACTGTTTATTTTGCTATTAAACGTAGCTTTTTCCTCCAATACTCAAACGAATGTCCTCTCCTCTCCTTCCCTTTCCATGATTTATTTTATCAAATTATGTACAAGTAATTTTTACACAAACTCAAATGAAAAAATTTGTTTACAACGATGAAAATATACAAATTCCCCCTTTGTTTTGTATGATGGCAGAAGCAGACAAAAGCTTTTAAACTCCTTAGACCCTCCTTTATTGTGATTGTGTGCGCGCAGCTGTGGATCTTCTGTTCGGAAACTGATGGAATTTGTTACTGGATCTGTAGAGTTGTAGACTTCAAGAATGGATAGTTCTCAACGCTGAAGATACTTTTAGAAAAAAAGTTCCAATTTTGTTGGAACAAGTGGGGAGGACTTGCAAGTTCTCAACCCTGAAGTTACTTCAAGATGGTAGTCATTCGTTGCTTGGAATCTGGTAGGTTTGTGTGATTTAAAGCATGGACGGATCTTCAGGCTACGGCAGGCTTTTTTTCTTCTAATGATAGTAAATATTTTTGGACTATTTGGCGCATTAATTGAGACTAAGGACATAACTCCTACATTGGTTAGATGAATTCAGAGAAAATTTCTCTTGAATGTGATCTCAAAATTCAAACTAAAGAAGTCACGACATAAAACAAACTTTCTTGACCACTAATGTTTTTTTAAAGTATTAATAGCTGTTTTTTTTATAATATTTTTTAAAAAATATATATCAAAATACTATTTTTTTTATATTTTAAAATTTATTTTTAATATCAATAAATTAAAATAATCTAAAAATATAAAAAAACATCTTTTGGACCGCAATAATATGGAGTTAAGCCTATCCCTTGGATTAAGGCTACAGTGCTTCAAGCTTAAAAAGGCAACGAAAATAAATCAGGTTCATTTAGAAGTAGAGTTGACGATATGCTGTAGTATTCTGTCCCAACTCTCAAAACATGTTCAATCGTTTGGCAAATGATGAGTTAAGACGCAGGAGGGCTGCTACATCAAGCTTCGCGCTCTCTATGCTCATATGCAGGTTAGTTGGGTTCCTCCTGAGCTGCAGAGCTCAGTTATGGCCAGTTCAGACAGTTTTGGAGTTGGCATAAAGTTTGGGTCTTAGACAAGTTAATGTGGAAGTGGACTCTAGTATTGTGATTCAAATGTTCCAGAAAGAAAGATACAGTTCCAGAGCCATGTTTGCTTTGTTCCATAGGTCAAGCTCTGTTCGAGATTGAAGGGTGCGGGTTTGACACAATTTTAGGGTGGGTTTCTCGGTCAACTTGGGAGCCTCTGAAGGGGAGAGGCCTGGATTTTAAGATAATCTTCCATGGGAGTTGGATCTGTTATTGGATAAAAGGTGTTACTGTACCCTATCTGTGAGGTGTTCGGTCTTTTTATTGGGCATCGGGCCCCGTCCTATGCACAAAAGGAAAGAAGAGGAAAGGGAAAAAAAATATATATATAAGGATTTGAAGATATGAGAAACTTGGAATATAGTGGGTTATTTTTTTAAAATGTTTTTTATTTAAAAAATATTAAAATATTGTTTTTTTTATTTTAAAAAAATTATTTTTAATATTAGTATATTAAAATAATTTTAAAATATCAAAAACATGTTAATTTAGACTTAAAAAAAATTAAAAAAAAATTAATTTTTTTCAAAAATACTTTTTAAATATATAAAAAAAAAAAGTAAGTGTAAGTGCTGGGCTACAATGATGTACTCTTCACCAGTGCATCACATTCTTCATCTGGGCTCAGTTTCAGCTGCTGAGGTGCTAGATTGAACCATGAAAGTAATAGGGTTAAGAACAGGAGTTAAGTAGCAAAAAGTGCTGAAAATCAACCAACCTGTTCATACTGAATATGAAAGCAAGCTTCCTTAAGGCTCAAGTAAAAATTCATGAATCCTTACAGTTAAACAAGTTTCCCGAAAGGTGAAGACTAAGTCAAATTTCGCTCTCTCGCCTGAAACATCAACTTCTCAATCTTTTCCTTCATTTCTTTCATATTCTTTTGTTCAAGCTCCTCCACCAGCGCCTTGAATGTCTTAACCATAGGAACCATTCCCTTCAACACAGCTTCTTGAAAGTAGAAGCAAGCATGTTCAAGTTTCCCATTCCTACAAAATTCATTCACCAAAAGAGTATATGTACCAAGATCAACACTGACATTGTTCTTGAACATGTGACTCAAAAGAAACTTGAGCAGCTTAACAGATTTCCTCCTGCAACACATCTTCAATAAAGGTGCGTAAGTCTTGACATCTGGCTTGCAAGAATCCCCTTCCATTCTTTCAAGCAACTTTAAAGCACTCCCTCCTTGAGAATGTACACAAGCAGAAGAAATCATGGTATTATATACCCACAAATTCCGACAAACACCTTGCTTTTCCATGTCCTCAAATACATCCCAAGCATCTTTTATCCTTCCAGACTGACTTAATACATATATTAAGGAGCTATAAAATTTAGAATCTGGCAGACAACCATTTCTTTTCATTTTTTCATAAACCTCCAAAGCTTCATTTAGTTGCCTTGCTTTCCCTAAAGCATGCATAACAGTAGTATATGTAATGACATTAGGCTTGCAACCCTTTTCTTGCATCTCATCAAAAACAGCTTCTACATTTCTAAAATCCTTCTGTTCACAATATGCTGCTATGAAACAAGAGTATGAAACAACGTCAGGGTGAAACCCGTGTTTCTCCATTTCTTCCATTATCTTTCTTGCAACAACAAACATCCGTGCTTTGCAATACCCATGTATCAAGATATTGAAACTACTAGAATCCAGAGTTATACAATCCTTAAACTCTAAAAACGCACTATGAGCATCCTCAACATCGCCCTCCTTCACCAATGCATCCATTAGGACATTCAATGCCTCTCTGTCTTTGCTAGCACCATATTTCTCAATTCCTCTAAATACATCGATAGCATCTTTATACTTGCGAGCTTTAGCGAGCCGCCTCATTACCTTGCTCGCTGTCGCCAATGAAACGTACCCATTTAACCCTTTCATTTGCTCAACTAAATTCCACATAAGACTAAACTTCTTGAACTTCCCTAATATATCAATCATGTAATCATATAACTCAGGTGTATGCACATAACTTGTTTGATTTTTTGCCCAAATGAAAACCCCAAAAGCCACGACACAATGGCTGTCAAATCTCATCAAAATCTGTGAAACCAACTCATTTGTGGCATCAATACCACTCTCATTCAACGCCTTCACAACAGCAGCTTCAGATGAGTAGCGTTTTTTAAGGATTTCACTCAATTTATCGGCATTGCTAACTTGTGGTTCGAATAGCAAGGGACTGGGCACGTTTCTGTGCGTTTCAAGGTTGGGATTCTCGACCCAGTTGGCAAGCGAAGGGATAACAAAATCTCCATCATCCGGGTCAGAGGGTTTTTGGTTTTGGCTGTTGGAGAGCCAAGTTGGGAGATCAGGAGACTCAGGCGAGTTGGATGTGTCATGAGTAGTGAGGGGAAAATCGGGTGTGGTGCATAGATATTTGAGTAATAAGTGATTGGTTTGGTAAGGTTTTGGAGAGAGGGACTTTTGAAAGAGCCTGGGAATTTGGAGGTTTACTGCCATTTCCTCTGCAATTCCCCAGAATGGGCGCCGAGGAAGGAGAAGAAAGACGTGAAATTTGTAACAACAGTTTGGGCCAGCTAGACCCATGTAAACACTATTTGGGCCTCACACATTTGACCCCCAATTTACTTCTAGGGTTTTCAGTCCATTTCCATTTCGTTCGGTGTATCTAAGAAGTTTCAAATTATTTTAAAAAAATATAAAAATATTTATTTGTTTTATATCATTTAAAATTTCATTTTATATTGTTTGAGATGAGTCAAGATGAAATGCTCGAGATATTTCACCAACTGTTCCATTCCATTAATTTAAAAAAAAAAATTATTAGAATTTTTTACTACTTTACTCGCACTGTTAATTAATTTAATAATATTATATGTTATAGTGAATGCTAAATTATTAACTCGGAATAGCTGTGGGTCGAATTAATTTTTAAAAAAACATATAAAGAAATATTGAGGTAATGTTAACACTTTTTCAGTGAAAAAAATTTAAATTGTGTGTAATTGAGTAAATATGATCTAATTAATTTGATAAATTCAAAGACAACTCAGACACCGATAAGAATATAGTTTGATCATGAAAATTCAAGACAATATAAAAAAATCAAAACAGATTATAAAATTCAATTATTAATAAATCCACTGTTGAAGAATGTAATTAAAAAAAAATATTTCAAAAATCACAGAAGAATTTGACATGAATTAACCTGCCAAACCCGTAATCCAGGTCATGATATTGAGATAACCTCATAAAAAAACAAATTATGAAACTCAATTTTTAATAAACTCATTTATTAAAGGTGGAAAATGAAAAAAAAAGAGTTAAATCTACAAACATAACACAGTATAACGACCTGAGTTTATTTGGATTAACCCACAAAACATGTGACTAATGTCATAAGACTGAGATAAACTCACAAAAAGTAAACAAAAAAAATCATGAAGTAATCAACTCAATATCGAATGATAATATATAAATGAATACCAATTAAAAAAGACAAAAGAAATTTTTGAGTCAACTAGATTAACATATCAAACTCGAAACCAAGCTCACCACATATAAAGAAAACTAATAAACTAAATATTGAAGTATAGAATTAAAAAAAGTTATATATAGATTAAAAAATACAAAGAAAAAAATAGTATTAAAATAAATAGTATTTTACGAGGTAGTGCACAATATAAACACCACCTCTTTTAGTCTCCACTATAATTTTTCTGATTAAGTAAGTGGGTGTTATATATAACCTTAGATAATGAATATATATAAAATGAATATATATAAATATATTAAAACTACTTTATATGTTATTATAATCTCCGCTGTAGAATGCCAAAATGAATCGAAACCAAAATATTTCACATGGAACGGTGTTTACAACTTAGCATAAAACTTCCAAAGTAAGGCATGAACAAAATATGAAGGATATTACTCCATTTCCTCCATTGCTCAACAACTTGTTTTGTAGCTTTGATGATTGATTGTCAGACCTTTGATATATATATATATAAAGGGGACCATATCCTAAAGAAAAGCGCAGTGTCGACTAGAAAAGAACATCGTGATATCCAAATTTGAGCATATGGACAATCTAACAGAGGTGGTAAACCAACCACAAGGATAGAATAAAATTGTCATGCCTAGTTCTCTTCGAAGTATCCTAAATTTTGATAATACTAAACTGATCAAATACTAAAATCAATGTAATAATTTATAGTGATACGAGAACAAACACAATCAAAATAACAAACACACGGGGCTTGTAGCTCAATGGCCTTGGCAGGCTTTGCACTGCCTGAGTGCCCTGGTTCGAGCCCTCGTGTGTACCCAGCACTTGAAGGTTTAACTGCTGTGGTCCATCGTGGACTTGTTCCGCCCCCCCTCCCGGGTTCGATCCTCTATGTGCACGTCTGTCACCCCCGCGGTGCCTTACCTGCTCCTGGGCTTGCAGGATGTCCAGTGGGCCGTGGGGAATAGTCGTGGTGCGCGTAAGCTGGCCCGGACACCCCACGTGAATCAAAAAAAAAAATAACAAGGAAAATTCAGAAAAAGTATATTCTTGTAGAAGGAAAACTCAGGGGCCGGGATCCACAGTAGATGGACACTTAGCATTGATAAAACTCTTGACAATCAGATGTCCAACACGGGATGTTATGCTACTAGCATTCATAGCTGGAATTTGACAGTGTAATAGTGTCACACAGCACAGTTTATGCATCTTTTTGGCTACCATAGGCCTCAAGCTTAGAAGGGCATGCAGCATTATAAATTAGGATTCTGATAAGTAATTCGAGTCGGGCTAGTCAATATGGAGTATCTAGCAACAATACAAGTGAAAAACTCATCCAGTTTGGTCAATGGTGCATTCTTTACCAATAGATCACATTCTTCATCTTAGTTTAGTAACAGAAGTTGACAAGATAGGTGGAAGAGGAACAGGGAATGCATCATAGAACAAGAACGGTGCCAAGAAAAACAGTTAGGTACTAAGAAATTGACAGAAGAACAACCAGGCGTTTCATCCTGGAACAGTAGCAACGCCAATATCTCAATCTTTTCTCTAATCAAGAATCTTAACAAGTTAGAAGGCAAGTAGAGTCAATATCATATCTGCTCTTTCGCCTGTAACATCAACTTTTCAATCTTTCCCTTCATTTCAACCATATTATTTTGCCCGAGTTCTTTCAGTAAAATCTCGTATGTCCTGTCCTTAGGAACAATTCCATTCAACACCGCATCTTGAAAGAAGAAGCAAGCATGTTCAAGCTTCCCGCTCTCAGCGAGTTCACGAATTAAAAGAGCATATGTGCTAAGATCAATGCGAACATTGTTATTGAACATGTGACTCAACAGAAACTTGAGCACCTTCATGTCCTTCATCTTGCAACACATCTTCAATAAAGGCTGATAAGTCTCAAGATCTGGCTTGCAAGAATTCACCTCCATCCTCTCAAGCAGCTTTAAAGCACTGTTCCCTTGCCGATTTGCACAAGCATGATAAATCATGGCATTATACGTCCACAAATCTCGACTAACCCCATGATTTTCCATATCCTCAAATACATACCAAGCATCGTTAAGCCTTCCAGACCGACCTAACACGTAGATGAGTGTACTAAAAAATTTAGCATCAGGCTTGCAACTATTTTTATTCATTTTTTCATAAACCTCCAAAGCTTCATTTATTTTTCTTGCTTTCCCTAGAGCACGAATATAAATTGAATATGCAATCACATCAGGCTCGCAACCCTTTTCTCCCATCTCATTCAATATAACTTCAACATTTCGAAAATCCTTCTGCTTACAATATGCTTTAATAAAACAAGTGTACGAGGAAGCATCAGGACGAAATCCGTGTTTCTCCATTTCTTCCATTGTTTTTCTTGCATCATCTAACATTCTTGCTTCGCAATACCCATGTATCAAAATATTGAAACTATGAGAATCCAAGGTTATAGAATCCTTAAACTCTAAAAACACACTATAAGCATCCTTAGCACCACCTTGCTTCGCCAGTGCATGCATTACCATATTCAATGCCACCGTATCTTTCTTCACACGATATTTCTCCAGCCCTCTAAGTACGTCAATAGCATCTTTGTACATACCAGAACTAGCCAGCCGCCTCACTACAATGCTCATCGTGGAAAATGAAACATGCCCGTTTAACTCATTCATTTCATTGACTACTTTCCACATAATACCAAACTTCTTGCACTTCCCTAATATATCGACCACGAGATCATATAACCGAGGTGTATGCACATAGCCTGTTTGATTCTTTGCCCAGATGAAAACACCAAGAGCCGTGATCCATTGATTGCTAAACCTCTCCAAAAGCTGCGAAACCAAATCATTTGTTGCATTTATTCCACTCTCATCCAACGCCTTTACAACAGCATCCTCGGATGGGAAGTGTCTTTTAAGGATTCCTTTTACTTTATCAATGTCCCCGCCAATGCCACTCTCAGCTGCAATGCTTTTGAAGTTTTCAAGGGTGGGATTATCGACCCAATTGGCAAGTGGAGAAATAAAAAAATTTCCATTTTCTGGATCAGAGAGTTTTGGGTCCCTAGTAAGTCGGCTGGGAGACTCAGGCGAGAAGGGTGAGTCGTGGGTGAGGGGAAACTGGGTAATGGTTGATAGGTGCTTGGCTAACAAGCGATTGATTTGATGAGGCACTGGAGCAAGGGAATTTTTAAAGAGCTTGAGTATTGTGAGTTTTGGCTGCATTTTTTTTCCCTCTGAAATCTGGATGCAGAATGTAAGAACATGCCGGACGCTCTTTGAAGAGAAGGAAGTAAGGAGCATGACTTATTGGGCCAACCTGATGCGTTGTGTATATATTAGGCCCAATCTCGATCTTACAGTCCCCTTCTGCTGCGCTATTTTCTTCACTCTAGCAAGAGCTTTTCCAATTTCGAAAATGTAGAATTATTCTTTTAAATTATTTTAAAGGTTATGGTAATATAATAATTTAATTATGTGTCGTTTAATTCCTTATTATTTTTTAATTAAATCCTCTGCTAACATAGTGGTGAAATTATGCAATACAACTTTATAATTTTTTAAAAATGAAATATGCATCTAGAATATAAAATATGACATGTATAAAATATGATCATGTCATTGTGATTTATAAATTGACTGAGTTTTCTTAACTTTTAAAGTTTTTTTGCTAATTTTTTTTTATATTTTTAAATGATATATTAATTTTAAAAATAATTTTTTTTTAAAAAAATATTTTTTAATACATTTCTAAATAAAAAATACTTTAAATCACCACCGCTACTATAATCATAAAAAAACACTCTTATTAGTTGATGTGATAGCGTGTCATGGGTTTTGTGTTTGATATGTAATTGGAGAAAAAGTTAGTGTCATATTTATAAATATGAATGAGTTAGTAGAAATGTAGCTATTGATCGGTGTAAAAAATTGTATTTACAAGATAGAAAAATCGTGTGCTGCATGTTAAAATTGTCACCAACAAGGAAAATAAAAGCGAGAGAAAAAGATAGAGAGAGAAGAAAAATATATAGAGAGAAAATGAGTATCAAAATAGTTTTTCTTTTAAAAAAATTATTTTTAATATTAATATATTAAAAGAGAAAAAAAATAACAATTTAACCACGACACCAAACAGGCCGTTAACAATGACTTTTTAAAATTATTGTTGTTCCAAACTATACCATTTGCTAAACCATGATGTTTTGAAAAAAAATAAAAAATAAAAAAAACAATCATGACAAGTTAGTGCTTTATATAAAGAAGAGAAAAAAAAAACAGGGGGCATGCTAATTGCCTAGACGATCAGGCTGTAGACTAGGCCCGATTCATTTAGTTTCCAGTCTGACCAATCAAGTTGGGCCTGATGCTCTTCACATCCAAAGGAACAAGAAATGTTTGTCATGAATTATAAAAAGTAATTTTTAATTTTGAGTCATGATTTTTTTAAAAAAATTTATAAATAATTTCTGGTAAAAATAAATTAGAATGACTTTAAATTGAGAGTGTATTTTTTTAAATTAACCTATAAGATTTTAAAAAATAAATAAATGTAGTATAAGTTAGAATTCATTGACAATTTAAACTTTTATTTTTTAATTAAATCAGAATTTTACTCAAATTTACAATAAACTTTTGATTTAAGTCAAGATTTATTCTTAACCAAACATACTTAACATAACCTTAGATTAAGTTCAAGGCTTTCTCACCAAACAATTGTGCTGTTCATTATGTGTACAGTTAAAAACTGTCTCTAGTTTGGCCATTGGTGTAATATTCTTAACCAGTGGATCGCTTTCTTCATTCGGGTTCAGTTCGAACAGTTATAGAATCGACTGAGAATAGAATAAAGCACAGGGTCAAGAACCATTTCGAAGTAGAAATCAGATTGATTGAAACGAAGCAACTAACCGGTTTATCATGAATCTCAACAAGCATGCTGCTGGGCTAAGTTTAATGTAAGCATCCTGCAAGGCCTAAATCCTGTTTAGCTCCTTTGCCCGTAACATCAACTTCTCAATCTTTCCCTTCATTTCTGCCATATTCTTTCTCTCAAGTTCCTCCAACAAAATCTTGTATGTCTTATCACAAGGGACCATTCCCTTCAACACTGCTTCTTGAAAGAAGAAGCAAGCGTACTTGAGTTTCCCTTGCTTACGGAGGCCGTGCACCAATAGGTCGTATGTAACAATATCAATACTGACATCGTTCTCAAACATGTGATTCAGCAGAAATTTGAGCATTTTCATGCTCTTCTTCCTGCAACACATCTTTAACAGAGGCGCATAAGTCTGGACATCTGGTTTGCAAGAGTCCTCCTCCATTTTGTGGAGCAGCTTTAAAGCACTCTCATCCTGCGAAAGTGCACAAGCAGCAGAAATCATGGCTTTATACATCCCCAAATCCCGACCAACTCCTTGCTTTTCCACGTCCTCAAAAATATTCCAAGCATCCTTGAGCCTTCCAGACAGACATAAACTATGAATTAACGAACAGTAGAACTGAGTACCAAGCACGAAACCATTTCTTTTTATTTCCTCGCAGATCTCCAAAGCTTTATTTATTTGCCTCGCTTTCCCAAGAGCACGTATATAAACAGTATATGTAATCAAATCAGGCGGGCAACCCTTCTCTTGCATCTCATTTAAAATGATTTCAACATTTCGAAAATCCTTCTGCTCACCGTATGCTTCAATGAAAGCGGTGTACGAAACAACATTAGGATGAAAACCACGTTCCTCCATTTCTTCCATAGTCTTTCTTGCATCACCAAACATCCTTGCTTTGCAATATCCAGATGACAAAATATTGTAACTACGATAATCTAAAGTTAAACAACCCTCAAACTCTAAAGCCACAGCACGAGCATCCTCAACACGACCGTTCCTAGCCAAAATATCCATCAGCACATTCATTGCCTCTGTGCTTTTACTCAAACCGAATTTCTCTAATCCTCTAAATGCATCAATAGCTTCATTATACTTGCCATCTCTAACGAGCCGCTTCATTACTTTCCCCATGGTAACCAATGAAACATACCCATTTAGTCCACTCATTTCCTGAACTAAATCCCACATAAGACTAAATTTCCTGGACTTCCCTAATATATCAATCATGGAATTATATATCTCAGGTTTATGCACATAACCTGTTTGATTTTTTGCCCAAATAAAAACTCCCAAAGCGATCAACCATTGATTGCTAAATCTCTTCAAAAGCTGCGAGACCAAATCATGTGTTGCACTGATACCACTCTCATTTAACGCTTCGACAACAGCATCCTCAGATGAGTAGTGTTTCTTTAGGATTTCACCCACTTTATGCGCATCACTATCGCTTGCTTCCGATAATAGCGAGAGACTAGCAATATTTTTGTGGGACTCGATGTTGGGATATTTGTCGCAGTTGGCATGTGAAGGAATAACAAAATGTCCGTTGGTCGGTTTTCCGACTTTTGGTTTCTGGTCGTTACAGAGCCAAGTTGAGAGGATAGAAGGCCGGGGCTGAGGAGAGTTGGGTGAGTCACAAGCGAGAGTTAACTCGGTCAGGGTGCATAGGAGTTTAGGTAGTAAGTAGTTGGCTAGGAGGGGTTTAGGAGAGAGGGATTTTCGATAGAGCTTGAGCATTTGGAGTTTTGGCTGCATTTTTCTTTGAGAAGCAGAAGAAAGCATTAATTCTTTATTCCAGTTCTCTACACTACATACCAGGAACTGAACGGCGAAACGAAGCAGCCGGGAAGGTGGGTGTTGGGCCGAGAGGTTGTTCGGTTCATTTTGGGCCTTGAATAATAGCTCAAAAGACACATTTGTCCCGAAACTCTCACGTGGTTCTCAACTGGCTCCTTACAAAAATAATCTTCTCCATTAGATTTGGATACCCATCAATCAAGCATTACCCAATTAAACCATCATTAAAATCTAGCATAACAATAACAGCGTCGTTTTAGAAAGGAAAAATTACAGGGACAGAGTTAAGTGGGTACTGTCCAATCGGTGGGGTCCAATCGGGAGTCATGACCCCATTGAGAATTACCAAAAATCATGTTTTTTTTGGGTTGATTAAGAGTAAGATGATAATAATTATTTTTAATATGAAATATATTAAAAAATATATTTTTTTAAAAAATTAATTTTAATATCAACATATCAAAATAATTTAAAAATATAATTTAAATTAAAAAAAATTAAAAACTTTTAGAAATATCATTGAAATACAATTACAAACACCTCTTTAATTCTAGCAAACATCATAAACTACAAATTGAAAGTTAAAATCTTCAATTTAACTAACATAGCGTGGTAGTTATTGTTTTAAAAAATATTTTTTATTTTAAAATATATTAAATATTTTTGATATTTTTGATATTTTATCTTTTAACATAAACATGAAAACCTTATTTAAAATAAGAAAAACTCAAAATTTTAAAAAGCTGGTCCAATCTAAAAACAAACAGTGCTTTAGACTTTATTTGTAGCTATAGTTAAACTGACTTCTCATTAAGTTTTAATTTTTTTAATATCTTTTTAAATTATTTCATACACTGAAATCAAAAATAAATTTTTAAAAAATTAAAAAACAATCCTTAGAAATATAAGAAATTTAAAGCTCTCCAGCAAATTACATATCCATCTTCATCCCTCCTCCCTCCAGCAAATTACATATCCATCTTCATCCCTCCTCCCTGGGGAAAAGGGTAATGCACCTCAGCTTGTTTGTGTTGTGTCAAATGGGGTTCATTTGAGGACATGAAGAGGACAATACCGTAGGCTGACCCAGTTGATGTTATATCATCGGATGAATCTTCTTTCTCAGATGCTGATATAGAGATTAATGTTGAGCCATCGGTTACCCAATGATGTTACAATTGATCAACAGTGGGATCAACAGCGAATTGGCAATGGAGACAAGCACAAGCCTTTGGATATCATGAATCATCCTTGTAAAGCTGAAGCCACCATCTGGCTTGTTGAGGAAGTTCACAGGCGCGCATCAACCTAAACTCTGGGAATCTGACCCAATGCACCATGCTTTTGTAGACTCCATTTTCCGACAGTTATGAAGCACGTCTCGGGTTTGGGCTGATTCTGTGGGACGTTCCTTTATGTCTTGGGTAAGAGCTTAGAACTGTATAACCAGCATCTACAATGGAACAGAAACTTCTCTTATGGTATTCATTAATTATTTCTTTTCTTCTGTACAATTGTCTCTTGCATTAATAGCCATGTTCAGCATTTTTTCTCAACCCTTGTTCATGATTCCAAATAATGTTCTTGCGGATTGAAGGTTGGAAATTGCTGGGACATGCTGTTTCCAAACTGGAAATTCTAGTTTAATCTGTAATAAACAAAGAACTTGGGTTTTTGTTGCTCACCGGCATCTCTAACATGTAGCCACTGGGTATAACATTTACATTTCAATCACCAATAATCACCACAAGAACAGAAACCTTGCTGGAAAAAGTGGAAACGGTTGTTATCCCGAACAATGATTTCTCGGCTGTATGATTTTGATACTAGTTTGGCAAATGAGTGGCAATCAGAGCATATTCGGAGATTCTTTGCAACACGAATTGGCATTCCTTGACCTGTACTGATAAGTGCAAAAGCTATTGCCAATTTTTCACTGTGTCGACTGAGCAGGTACTCCTTTTCCTTCTCATTAACATCAAGCAGAACATTCGTAAGATCAGGAACATAGCCAATGTCTCTTAGCCTACAGCAAATCTCTTTCAACATAGGTTCAATGTGGGTCATTTCTGGGTGTGATTCATCACCAGTCGTGAACTCAAAAATTTTGCCATTGATCTCGATTGAGCTTGATCCAGGCATTTTATGGGCTCCTTTCTCCTTTAGGTGTAGCCTAACCTTTGCAACATCATCCCATCTTCCTGCAGAGGCATATATGTTTGACAGAAGCACATGAATCCCAGTCCTCTCAGGATCCAATTCGCTTATCCTTTCAGCTGCACAAGCTGCGATGTCTACATTTTTGTGCACCCGGCAAGCAGCTAAAAGCGATCCCCAGATCACATCATTAGGCTCCATTTGCATACTATTTATGAGACTAAGAGCTTCGCTCAGTAACCCAGCTCGGCCAAGCAAATCAACCATGCACCCATAATGGACAGCTTGGGGAGCTATGCCATAGATATCCTTCATGGACCTGAAAATATGCCAGCCCTGTTCTACCAACCCACCATGGCTCAATGCAGTCAGGAGTGCCACAAAAACCACTCCATCTGGTTTGATCCCTTGCTGCAGCATCTCATCAAAAAGCTCAATAGCCCCAGTTCCATTTCCCTCCATGGCCATTGCACCAATGGCAGCAGTCCAGGCTGAAACATCTCTTTTCACCATCTTGTTGAAAACTTGCATTGCACTCTGAGGGTCACCACATCTAGCAAACATATCAACCAAGGCTGTGCCAAGGTGCATATCAAAGTGAATATCTTTCTTCTTAATATAACCATGGATCCACTTTGCAAGGTCCAGAGCTCCTAGATACCCACAGGCCGATGCAACACCCACCATTGTCACCTTGTCTGCCGTTATTCCCTCGCTCTGCATTACCCGAAAAAGTTCTATCGCTTCCTTGAACATGCTCTCTTGTACCAAAGCCCCGATCATTGTGTTCCAAGAGACAAGATCACTGTCTGGTATCGCACTGAAAATTTTCCAAGCGGACTCCATGTCACCATTTCTAACAAAACCTGCAATCAGTGAGTTCCATGACACCCGAGTCTTGTTCAACATGCGATCAAAGACTCTACAAGCCATTTCTTGTTTGCCACACTTCATGTACATGTTAATGATGGCATTGCAAACATTGTCCCAACCTTCTAATCCATTCCTCAAAACATAACCATGGCACCATTTTCCACAAGAAACATCATCCAACTCTGAACATGCTGAGACTGCAGACAACATTGTAATCCTATCAGGTCGTGGACCATGTTTCAACATTTCACCCAATACAGCAAGAACTTCTCTTGCCAGCCCTTGGCGCACATAATTTGACATGATTGTGTTGTACAAGACCAAATTTTTATCAACACACTCGTCAAAAATCTTTCTTGCCTTATCTATAGCTCCACATTTCATGTACATGTCAACAAGTGCATTAACCATCAGTGCATTAACCTCCAACTCTAACTCACCAATACAAGTACACACCTGCTCTCCCAACTGGAGATCCTGCAACTTTGCACAAGCTGAAATCACTCCTACCATCGTAACTGAATTGGGTCTAATACCCACCTCTACCATCTCAAAAAACAAAGAAACAGCCTCTTTATAACAGCCCCTCTTAGCATAGCCACCAATCAAGCTAGTCCATGACACAACATTTCTCTCAGACATTTTATCAAACACCCTTCTCATACAATCAATCTCTCCACACTCGCCATAGAAATGTATCAAAGAATTCTCTACAAACATATCTCTCTCAAAACCCATTTTAACGATTGCTCCATGGACTTGAAACCCCTCAGTAAGCGCAGCACTCTTCGTGCACGCGCTTAGCACGAAGGGAAATGTGAAATTATCAGGGACAGCACCCATGCACATCAGTTGACGAAAGACTACAATGGCTTTATAACCAAGTCCACATGCAGAGAAACCTCTAATCAAAGAATTAAACATATAATGAGTACCCATTATTCCATTATCTTCTATGAAGAGCTCTAATGCCTTTTGCGCGTATTCTAAACTTTCAAAAGTGCCCATTTCAGTGCAAGAGGATATAAGGTTGGTTAGAGATAAAGGGTGGTGATTTAGGCCGTTTTTAGTGATTTGAGAGTGTAGTTGTTTGAGTTCTGTCATCGTTTTGCATTTTTTGAAAGACCCAGTTGGAGAAGAGCGGTGCTTGGTCAAAATTTTTAGTTCATTTTGGTTGGGTAGAGCTACGGAGGTTGGCGTAGCAGGAATTAGAGTAGAGAGATGAAGTGTTGCAGCCATTTGGTCTGGACTCTGTGTTGCAGCTGACAGTGCTCACTAGATTAGCTGAAATTTTAAAATTGCTAGCGGTTATGTGCTGATTCGCCCTTCTTTTATATTCCTTTTCGATATAGAAGTTTTATATTTTAAGTTTTGGTCAAGGCCTATGTGGAAGTAAACGAGCAATCCTATGATAAGAATCTGGGGTGAGAAAAAAAATAAAAACCTCATTAAATTGAGAAAATAAAAAATAAAAATAAAAATAAAAAAAATAAATCATGAAAAAAATTAATTAAACCGATTAGAATATTTAAAAAAATTAACTGGTTTGGTTTGGTTTGATTTCATAAGCCTCAAACCAAAATATAAAACCGAACCGAAATTAATAACCGAGCCAAACCGGAAAAAACCGACCGAATCAAACCAAAAAAACCGAGCCAATCAGTTGGGTTTCGATTTTTACTCTAAAATAACCGAACCGAAACGAAACCGGTCTATTTGAATTGGTTTCGGTGGTTTTTTTTTTAAATTCGATTTGATTATTTTTTTAGATAAAAACCAAACCTAACCGAAAATGATCACCTCTAATAAAATCAGTTTGTTTTTTACATGATAAATTCTTCCAGGTTATGCCAACTAAAATTAGATTGACATTATCGTGATTAAAGATTTCCAAGTTCTACAAGGTTTCAATGATTCAGATTAACAAATTTCTGAGGAGACGAAAAGTTAAACTATCTATCAATGGCCATCATTTTTATGCCTACTTGGAGCCAATGTTCAAATGCCAGGTTGCATAAATCGATAATTGAATTGAAGGTTGCACCTAACTTACTGCTATTCCAATTTCACTTGAAAACTTTGACCAGAAAGAAAGAAAAGGAGGAAATTTTATTTATTTAATTGAGATACAAAGAGAAGACAGTGTTACATGTACCCACGAAAGTGTAACATTGGGTTCCAAGGCTTTTGGTGAACAAAGATGCTTTCAGATTCTTATTCCCGGTTTCTTAATCTTCACGAGATCGCATCTCAGTTTTAGCACCTGAAGAAGTTTTAAGGATTTTTGGAGAGCACATTGCCTATAGCTCTGATGGTATTTGGGGTAGTCCTGCAGCATCCTCCAAATAGAGAAGCCCCCGCTTCACGCCACTTGTTTATGTATGAAACAAAGTCTTCATCTACCACTCCACTTGATTTCTGCAGCAGTAAACATCAATTCAACTTATGAATCGCTGACGTTAAAGAAATGGTGCAAGTGATTGATCAAGAAACAGGAACAAATACTGCTTCGAAATGATAATCTAACGTTAAAGAACATCAGCTGTCCTAAAAAGACTAGTTTGTATAAAATTATACGCAGTAGTTCTAAATAACGAATTAGCAACTTTGCAGTGCTTCAGGAACTGAGAAGGCAGTGCTTGGTGGAGAAGTCCACAAGACAGCCTGGTATACAAGCAATAAAAACTTGAAACAAAAAGAACTCCATCAGGATGCTCACCGTCCACTGCTTAAGCTCAGCATTGTATGTCTCGCCGCTGTTTGGATATATGACTATTGGCTTACTTGTTGCCTGCCAGATTAATCAGCCGAATTGCATTAGTCCCACAGGTTAATTTAGATGTATATAGCAGAGGTTCCTTTGGAAATTTAGTTTAAGTTGGAAAAATTATTAACCAGGAAACAGACCTTTCGGATGGAGAGAACAAGTCCATGGATAAATCTAGGAGGGGTACAGTTGATTCCAACAGCAACAACTTGTTTGCATGAATCTGCAATAGAGGCACACTCCAGTATAGAATCACCACTGACCACATTAATTCCATCCTTGGAATTGAAAGAGAACCATGCTGGAATATTTATCCCTTCCTCCTCTAGAAGCTCAGCATAAGCCTGATCAACAAAACCAAGCAAAATAATGAGGACAGTGCCAGAAAAAAGTACGTGTTACGACATTCTCAATAAATGCCACAGAATTATGATCTACTAAGAAATATATGAACTACCTTTGCCTCAAGCCTATTTGGAATTGTCTCACATGCAATCAGGTCAGCACCTGATTTGAGTAGAACCTGTAACCTTCTCCTGTGGAAATCCTTCAGTGTTTCTAGAGAAACTGCATCACCATATTTCCCACTGTAAAGAGAGATAGCATCAGATTGTTGTCGGGTAAAAGAAAGGGAATTGCAAGAAGGAACGACAAGCTTGATGTAATATTTGGTAATTAATTGCATTAGAGACCGTCGCATAATCTGATGACACGGGAAAATAATATGTTAATCTTTTAGTTACTTACCTATACTCGGAACCATCAGCCAAATAAGCACCATAGCTGCCAATGGAAGCTGCAACTAAAACAGGACGTCTAGAGATATTTCCACTTTCAATGTAATCCCAAGAACCTTTGGTACTTTTGTCATAGTAAATCTCCCTTGCCTCACATGCAATTTCAACACTTCTCCTAAGCAATGATTCAGCTTCTTCTACAGACAAGCCTTTAGCCACAAAACCCTGAATAGTAGCCTGTCACATTTTTATTTTGAAAAAAAAATGTTAGCCGAAACTTTATCCCCGCAAAAATTAGATATAATTGGATTATCGGTACTAAAAATACCTGATAAGATGCTGATAGTATGATATTTGCACCAGCATCAAGATAATCTAGGTGAACCTGGCATGTTAAACACATCCATTATTGTCTATTACCAACAAGAACATTCATGATCAAGAAAGAAATGCTACGGAGAACACAACTTCATTATCCAATTTTAGCTTTCCATGAACGTTTTAAGCATGCAGACCCGAGAACATGTACATGAGATCCATAATGTCTAACTAGTTCAATTCCACCAACAATTGGCATAGTTCATGTTTCTTCAAAGTCCAGGCCTAAGAGGGAAAGGCTCTGCTTGTTTAAACAAGTAGTTTTAGGTTCAATCTTCTACCAACAAAGATTGGCCTGAGTGGAAGAGATTCTGCTCGTTTAAACAAGTAATTTCGGGTTCAAACTCTTGTTGATATAATAAATTTTCTTTGAAGAGATTTTTATCTTAAATAGAACCTCAAAGAATTAGTCTCTGGGATACCTTAAAGAACCAAGAAAAATATATGGTCTCTTCTCTTCTCTCTTCTTTTTTCTTGCATCTTTAGAAAAGAAAGAAAAAACCTTGCGTGAGCATGTGTCTATATGTATTTGTACCTTTTAACTTTCATGGAATGCAAACGTGTCATTTGTTTAAAGAAACAACTATAAACGTAGCTTGTGCGAATATATCATCTAATGTTTGCTGTGGTAAAATAAAAAATATTAAAAATATATTTTTATTTTTTAAAATTTATTTATGATATTAAAACATTAAAAAAAAATTAAAAAATATAATTTAATTTAAAATAAAAAAATCAATTCTTTTTTTAAAACAAGGTGCATAGTAAAAACGAACACAACATAACATGCTTCCACGTAGTGTATGGGTTTTATAACTTATCTTGATAACATGCTTCCTTAAACATATTCTTTTCCATATATATATATATATGCTTGGAA
>Ga0307517_10004448_pt1 | contig 21533 bp, 8 predicted proteins | sample 23_EM_MG_FD_194515 | JGI IMG/M metagenome (GOLD analysis project Ga0307517, IMG submission 194515) | Populus trichocarpa ectomycorrhiza microbial communities from riparian zone in the Pacific Northwest, United States - 23_EM | ecosystem: Host-associated > Plants > Roots > Unclassified | place... | reverse complement strand
GTATGCACAACAGTATAACAAGCCTTTCTTCTTCTGCTTGTTAGAGCAATCAATATAACTTGCTTGGTACTACGTTAATTAAAGTAGGATTCTTTCTTAAAGGGTTGTATAACTAGTACTAGGATTCTTTCTTAAAGGGTTGTATAACTAGTACCACTCAATTTACATCATAAACCTAGGCAATTTTTGCCATTGCTTGCTAGTCGAAGGTAACAAATGATTTTAATTTCGCTAACTCGTGCAAAAGAACCTGACGACGAATTCAGAATAATCAGAATTTGGAAGATATGAATAATATCATCCAAAAATATTCAGCCTTGTTGGAAATTTTGCAGTTTCTCGGTATCCTAAATTCTTATCATGATTTCAGGAAGCTTGCTGAGTCCATGGATTATTTATCAAATTTATTCTGCAGGATTAATATTCTCAGACAATATTGATACAGACAGCTAAATCAACATCAGACCCCATCCTTTTGTCAAAAATAAGCAAGCAAACAACCAACTACACAAATTAAAGATTTTGTGTGGTTGATGGAGAAATTTTATGATTGACAAGCCAGGAACAAGGATGGATAAAAACCCACCATCCAGTTCTTTTCAACTTCGCACTGCTTTCGGTTGGTATGTCAAATTCCAGAGTCGTTGTTCGATGTCAAGGAAACAGCTTGTCATGTTCTATATCATGCATACTCGGTATGTCAAACTGCTAGTCAGGAATCCACTCAGTAGATAACACAACTCCACAGAAGAGATCTAGAGCTAGTACTTAGAGCCTAAGAGGGAAAGAAGGAAGGCCCTGTAGTGACCTGATGTCTCTGAATGAACAACTTCAGGTAATGGTCTTTTGTACTTCTTCAAGAACTCTTCCTCGATCCTCTGCAAATCAATCTCTGCCCTCGTAACCAGTATCCTGATTAGAGTACTATCGTCTGTACCCAAACCTTTCGTTGCCTTGCGCAACACCTGAAGAGCCATTCAATGATGAGACTAATTGTTGACAAGTAAGGAGATTTCAATTGCTAACTACCAAAAACTTCAAACTGTGTTAATATATAGATTATAAATGAGAGAGGTTAATTAGTGTGATGATACCGTTGCATAGTGCTTTGTTGGATCAACAGCATATTGCAAAATTGTTAGAAGGGCATACTTGAAATTCCCTGATGCTTCTCTTTTAATTGTCTGCAGCATGTTGAGCACGGTCATGAAGTGCCATAGGAAGAATATGGAAGTAAAAGTAGATAAATCACAACACAATGCAGATGAAACTATACCTTTCTCAGTTCCTTTCCAAACATTTTATGGTAAACAGAAGCAAGGGCAATCAAATGTGCGGAGCTTCTTTCAGTGAAAATCTGAATGAAAGTGCTCTCATCCATTCCAGATTTCTTCACCCCAATTTTGTTGATAGCTTTAGCATCATCCTCTACCAACACACTATCAATTTCTGGGCCATCGTACCGTGTTATTGCTATAAATGCGAGTAGCAACTATCAAGAGAAAAGAAGGGAGAGAATCAAACCACAATAAATTTTGAAAATTGAAATCCCAAAAAGGGTGTCTTTGAAGGAACTAGACGATACTTCATCTTCAACCTAATTAACCCACACACTTTACAGCCTATTTTTAAGACCAATCTCATGATTTCATTAACAGTGAAGCTTAAAGCCCTCAAGTCGTTTCAGACAACAGCAGATTCGAAAGAAATATATACAGCTTTCTTCTCGTTAATTGATGCTTTATCTGGACTTCTATTTCCTCATATATACTTTGCTGTCTGTTAATGACAACTATACCTAATCAGATAATTAAGTAGCCCTTTCAGGAGCCGCTCATAACCAATAAATTTAAAGATAGAACCTGATCAGAAGGTATAGTACTGGAGAATTTTATCAGGACAAAACAAACATCGAGCACGATATTTTCCAGGCCAACATTCAGGGAAGGTGCTCGTCAGAGCTATAAAAATCTTCTAATGCACGATTAGAGAGAGAAAGAGGGAGGACCTAACCTTTTTATGATCATCGGATGTGTGACACCCAATGTCATACTCAAGTCGCGTGCCAAAAGTAGGAGTGTAAACTTGCTTAATCTGTCGAATCTGGGATGAAGTGCGGGTACATATGATTTCAGTGGCAGCTTTGACATCAAAAATAGGTCCTGTCAAAGCCTGTCTCAATGTTGTAACATCCCGTTCTATAGGACTTTTCATCCATAATAAAACTGCTTTCTGAAGATTTAAAATATTACAGGATCAGGACCTCATTCAATAGAACTGGCTAGCTTTGCCAGGCCTTACGCACCTTGAGATGGCCATGAAAGAATAATCGCAAAACTGTGTGGATATAAATTAACTCCAAATTAAGTTTCTGTCCTAGCTAGACGTACGTACCTTGAGATGGCCATGAAGCTCATGAGCCAATTGTTTTTTGAGGTCATCAGAGAACAAGGTCTCGTATTCTTGTTGAATGCTATCACGTTGAGATGCATTTCTAAGTGCAAGAATATTGACAACAACGGCAGCATCACAGCCTAATCCTGATTTTAAAGATAATTAATAGAAGAGTCAATGCAATGCCATTAATTAATTTTTCTAACATTTTAGGTGGAGATTAGGAGGAGAGATTAACAAAGATCGATCAAGAAGCTACCTAGCTAGCTAGCTATATATATATGTCATGCAATAAAAAATGGGAAATTAATAAGAAATCAACAAAAAGTAAAGAAACATTACTACGTAGAGACCTTTGAAAGCACGGTTTAGTTGCTCGGCATCATCACGTGAAGATTTTTGCATTGAAGGTTTTGTGAAGGTTGACATCTCTCTTTTTCAAGAGCTTGTTCTTTGAATATCGAAACGATTGAGTAAACAATCTTTTTTTTGTGTGGAAGAAGAATGCTGTCAAAATATATATATATGGTAGAACAAAAGTCTGGTGAATAAGAATTTGAACGAAGAAATGAAGTTAGATCGCTTAATAAGAAGCAAATTAATAACTAGTCATTCCAGAAAAAAGAAGTCAGCCAGCTAATTCTTATCTGTCAACTAGATATTAAGGCAATTTAGGATTCTGGCATATATATCTACATTTAAATAACACAAAAGTATTCTTGGTTCACAAAAAAAAGGAAAATGTATTCCTCGGGGAGGCCTAGAAATGGCAAAGATTGGGCGGTAGCATTTCCACCTTCTGGGTACCTGGACCTGACCAAGGTTTTGTTTTTTTTTTTTTCAAATAAAATATAAATTTAATAAATCATTAACTAGCGTTTCACATCCATATCTTCAGCAACCAAATTCATTATAGACCACAAAAGTGATTGCCCTAATTTGTTTATTTTTTAATTTCAAAAAATTTTCTAAAAAAGTTTAAAGATTTTTTATTTTTTTATTTTAATTTTTTTTTAGTGTTTTTATATTATTTTGATGTGCTGATATTAAAAATAAAATTTAAAAAAAAATTATTATTTTAAAATAAAAAATACTTTTTACACGTTGACAATTCAAAAGTTCACTGGCCCCTGTTGAAATCTCATCCAGACGATGCCGGATGTAAGAAATTAATCTTGAGGGAGTTTTGTCATCAAGCATCTATACTGTTGTGATCCTGGCAAATTAATATAAAACTACTGAGACCATATATATATGTGGAGAATATATTTGCTTTTCAGATGACTGGACCCAGAGTCACCGTCATCTCTAAAATATACCCTAACATGCGTTCTATAATATTATTGCTTATTGCTCAACAACTATACAATCATATAGAATTGGCATGCATACGCCAAAAGACACCCATAATATCTTTTAACCCACTTGGGATTTTAAACTCTATTTTCCTGAATCATGTCTGTGATTATATTATATATCCAAAATAATAATGATGATAAAAAAAAAAAAGAACAAATAATATATCATGATGCCCACACCAGTTTATCCCTCGTGGACTGCTCTCTAGCTAGCTACTTGTTGTCATATATATGTTCTTTGTTTTACATTTTCAATCTTCTTTTCTTTAAAATTAGGTCTTAAATACATGGTTAATTAGATTAATTAGTGAATCAAATTTGATTCTTAGACTGCGCTAATCATTGGAGGTTGCTTCAGTATATTTTTCATGGAAAAAAATCTTCATAGTTGTAGACTAAACAGGCATTGGATCATTTATAATCCAACGAAAATGAAAGGATGACTAGGACAATATCTGATCTCTAATACAATCACATGGAGATCTGAGAACAAACAGCACTGTACACTCATCAGCAGATTCAGAGCAACTAACAGAAGCTTCTAAATCCCTTTTCTTCTTTCTGTATTAGATAATATAATGTAAATCACGTACTTTATGTGGGTGTATACATACATTAATATATGTGTGGTTACTGATTGATGTATCTTTTTTTATAATTTGAAGCTTGATCTGCTCTTACATGGATATCGATCGGATAATGGCATCTCATATGTGGTCGTTATTTGATGATCAAACCTCTCTGAAAGGAAGAATTTTTGAAGCCCTTTTAATGTGCTTGAAACCTGAACTTCTGCAGTAAACATGGCCTTGACTGGTCTATGATCAGACAAGTTTGACTCACCTCTAGTGTAGAAATGTTGCTTTAGCCCCTCCCCGTGCCAAATAATCCGATCGCACCTATATTAAATAAGAATGGAAGGCAAAAACTCAACTTCATACGAGTTTTAGTTCCACCTCAGTATTTGTGAAACATTTATATAAATGAACTCTAAATCAGAAGATTAATTTGTTGATAATTAGTTCATTACCATGCAGGGGCACGCCACTTTCCACCTCTTTGGCCTTCAGCACATCCAAAATATACATTTGATTTCAGGCAATATTTGTAAGTGGGAGCAAATTTGATAAGTCCTTCATGCCAACCTTCAAATACTTGTCCATTTACGAGCCCCATCCTTAGCTTCATTAATTTCCGTGAAAACAAAAGATTTCAAGCCTTATATAACAACCTTTGATTTTTTTTAATGAAAATCGAAGAACTCTATCAGAGAATTAGAAAGGTAATACACAGCAGGTCATCAAGAGAATGGCACTATAGAAGCAAAAGCAGCAAAGATTGACTCTGAATATCTATACCTGATCATTGTCTAGCAATGCATTCCATTCTTTTCTATCCACCAATAATCGAGTTGTTGCTTCTGGTAGAGAAACTCTATAGTTCAAATCTCCAAGCAAAATTACCCGGCTGCGGAAATTCAATCAGGAAAATTTAGCTGACGCTCAAATATTACAATATTGATCCAATAAAGTAGCTTTTACAGTCTTAACGAAAAATCTTAACTTCATTAGGAAGTCAACTTTGCTCTAAGAAAAGGCTTAAGTACACACGCGCACACACAAAATAAATAAATAGATGGTTAATTTACAAACGTATAAATCAACCCTCCGAGCGGTTTAGCTACCAACTATAGGGAGCCCACTTCCTTCCTTTCTTTCTTTCTTTTTTTTTTTTTTTTTTTTCAAATACCGAAAAATTTAAAATTAATACAGTATACGGAGAGCAATTTACATGATATATAATTAAAAAGTGATTTTTATAATTCTTGAAGGCATGACAATTAAGCCCATGATGCCGACAAATTCAAAGTTGGAAGATGGCAATATTTTGACTCTTGTTTTATTTTATTTTAATTATTTTTATCACTGTCTCATTTTTTTGGTTAGTAGTGAGACCAACATCATTAATTATATAATTTTCCGAATAATTAAACATTGATTAAGAAGGTATAATATAAATTAACTATCAACATATGTATAACGAATTGGTTTGGACGGTTTCAAAAGTCTAAAACCTAATTCACGTACTCATGATCTAGAATATTTCGCGGCAAATCAAGCGAAGGGCGTCTATGGAAGCTTGTTCGAGAAAATATTTCGGCTACGTCAGAATTTCTAAGCTTTTCATCTCCCTCTCTACCTCCTGAAGCTAGATGACTGCACACAAAGCAGAAGCTTGTTTCATGTAACCGAAATCTAACCGACACAGATCCCTGCGAAGTCAAGTTTTAGAGAGGAAAACGAAATATAAGATGTTGCTCTAGAAAGTTGGGAATTGTAACACATGGTCAACTCTTGTAAGTATTGTTAATTGCCGAAAAAATCAAATTAATGGGATCCTGTGTGATTTAGCTGATTAATGATAGATGTTGGCATTAAATTACCTCAGTTAAAACCCAGTTAGAGAAGAAAATAATTGAAGAAAATAAACATGATTAAGATGTCTAAATAGTACCTTGTTTCCTAGGCCCATGATGCCACAGCCTACACAAGAAACACTAGGATGCCGGACGTAAGGACGGAGATCACTTCGAATCCAAACTGATATTAATATCCCGACCATTTGTTTACAAATGACACACCGGAAGTCTTCAGGAATGCTGCTTTCGAATACTGCCTTTTCATCTTCGTTGAAAGAGGTTTTTTGTGTTCTTATACCCAGCTGCTTGTGGTTGTATTTCTGTTTTTCTAGGCAATACTGAATCTTCTTGTTCAATGCTTCTCTAATCAATGAATTCCATTTCATTGAGATCTTACTATTTTCAGAACCTAAAACATTTGATGCTCTTAGAGGCACAATCTCTTGAAACCTGATAATTAAAAAAAAAAAAACTAACGTAAGAAGAATATTATATATTAATGGAAACTACAGATTTGCTAAACTTCCTTGTCAAAACTCACACTACTTACCCAAAAACGTATATGTCGCAAATATTATTGGGAGTATCTAGCCAATCGGAAATATCCAAATCTTCCTGTGGTGCAATCCCGCCAACATTCCATGTGCTGACGAAAACACTTAATTTACAATCAAAGAAAAAAAAGGGTATATAAGATTTAAGGATCAAATTAACTTTATATATATATTAATTAGAAAATGATAGAGATTATAAGATGTTTGCTTAGTTAATTACTTGTAGTCGTGGAAGTTGTCCTTGCGCTGATTGCGGATGGTGTTATCGCTCAACGATGGTTGGCCTAAGCTTGAAATATCCAGCAAGCTACAGGTTCTTGCGTCAACTGGAAAATCTGCCACAAAGTTGTTGTTGCTCAATCTATTTCCAAGGATCTTGTTAACTACTAATCTTGGCCACATGACCTGAAAACGTAAAGAGCTAATTAAATAAGTAAGTACACGAATGAAAACACACACGACGATTGTTTTTAGCGTAGGAAGACTACAATGGCGAAGGAGGGGTACAGAACTATCGTACTATCGTAATAAGCTGATGTTTGTGAGGGCTCACTTCTGGGTTTTCTGCCGCAGCGCATAGAGAGGAGGGGGGGTGAAGAGAAGGAGAAGAGCGTCAGAAAGGGTTTGGATAGACAAGGCCAAAAGAGATAAAAAGAAAGTGCAGAGAGATAAATCAGCTGAGGGATGAAGAGAGAGACCTCTGCAAGTTGGCTAGGAAGCAGCAATTCCTCTGACGTGAGTCGTGATGCGCCTGGCTTCAATTTTGTTTGCTTAATTACTTTGATAACTTGATTTCCTCAATTAACAATCATGTAATTCAGAAAGAGAGAGACGGAAACAGAGAGAGAGAGAGGAAAACATCGGTCTTCTTGCAGGGATTAAATTTCCAGTTTAATGGGTTGATTTTGATTTGAAAGATATCTTAAGTTTTCTCACGGATTAGTTAGAGATCCTAAGGTGGTGCAAGTGGGTGTGGGTCCATGAACAAAAATACTTAAAATTTTATGAATAATTACTGTAAACTTTTGATGACATGGCAATTGGGATATTGTCAATTGAATACTATTTGTCGGACCAATTTGTATTTTAAAATAACTTTCCAGGTTATCATAGCCACGTTAGCAACATGGTTCCAACTTGGAGAGGCATGTTCGTTCTCTTGGCCAATAGGATGATCCCTGAACGACCGCATGATAAGGCTGTTTGGTATTATGTTTTAAATAATATTTTATAAAAATTTAAAAGATTTATTTAAAATTAGTTTTTTAATATTTTTTTATATTTTGATGTTGTTATATTAAAAATAATTTTTTAAAAATAAAAAATATTATTTTGATATATTTCTGAGCAAAAAACAATTGCTAACACATTTTTAAATATCTCTTAAAAGGAGCATAAAAAAAAAAACTAAAGAGGATTATAAAGTGTTTTCTCTAAAAAAACAAAATTTTTATTGACTTTTCAAACTCATGACTCCAGTTATTAAACTCGAAGTTCCTAACCTGGAAAACCATTAAGTCCAATTCCTGATTAATTAAATATTAAAGAATAAAAGTTTAAAAAAATCAATTACATATAAAAGAATTATTAGAAATAACAATTAAAAAATTAAAAATCGAAGTTAGAATACAAAATAAATTTTATATTTAATTAAAGGATATTTTTTAAAAAATAATCAATTAAGTAAAAGGACAAAAATAATTTAAAAGAGTAGGTCTCAAAATTAATATAAGAATTAAATAAAAAAATTGTTATTAAATTATTCCAATAAATAGTATCAATGGATTTGAATCTACTGTAATTTTTCAACAAAATCTGAACAAATTTTAAATTAAACAAACTTCCTTCTAATGCTACCAAAAATAATATTATTTTTATTTTTTAAAAATTATTTATTCAGAAATGTATTAAAATAATATTATTTTAAAAAAAAATTGACATTAACACATTAAAATAATCTAAAAATATTAAAAAATATTAATTTGAAACAAATAAAAAAATATTAATTTTTTAAAAAAATATTTTTAAAATATAAAAATAAGCCGGATCGATGCATAAAACATTACAAATTAAATCTATGGAGACAGGTTCACTCGGATGCTTGCAGCATCGAGTAAAATCGACCGAAACTTCATTTTGCATGAGAACACCTGAGAGTGTCTTTTGGGGTTTGATGTTGTAGGGCCGATCGAACTGTCCTAGGGCTGAACCAGTTTCAGTAGTGATTGCACTATGTCTCAGGTGATCTAGGGAGTAGAAAATAATTAGAGACCCGGTCTGAAGATCAAGCAGAAAACCTCCGAGGTGTAATCAAGCTATATATATGTTTGCTAGGTGAACGATTAAACGAAAACAAAAAAGTGATGGTAGAGACTAGAGACCAGAGAGAACGTGGTGAACATTAATTAGATTAGTGTCGGGCCTGATCATACTTTTTATAATGTAAAAAATAATATTCAGAATATGATAATGTTTTCTAAAAATTAAAAAAGCCAGGTTATTAACTTGTTTAAATTTAATAAATTCAATTAATTTAATAATATGATAAAAAAATATATATAATTAATAACTAACCTCCCGAGGCTTTTTATATTAGTACATAATGCACCGAGTCTCTTAACGTTCTTTTTTTTCATTGAATTTACAATTCCAGTTATTAATACTAGGGCATGGCTAGTGTCTGCTCATTGCTTTCATGGTTTAACCCTGAAGTGTTTTTCAAGGAACTTATATGGACTATGATTAACCAAAGTGCTTTTTACACTAAATTTGAGAGTTCAAGAATCAGTTTCTGTCCTGTTTCCTGGATCAGCGTGGGGTTTTCTACATAAATGATGTTTCAGAACTTGAGTGGCTAAGCTTTTTAATTCTGATTTTGCATCTTATACGTACCTTTAGTTATGCTTCTTTAATATTTTACCTGGCATATGATTTAACACAGTACGTATAGGATGGTGACAACAACAATAGTCGTTTGATTTCAGGTTCTGGTAACCCTCTCCTCTCTTTTTTTGTTTCTTTCTTTTGTTCTTTTTGCTAATTAAGTAGTTTAGGATTTAAGCGATGGGTGAAAACTAGGTCTTTTTTTCTAGTGTCTGAACTCTGCTTGCACGTTTTTCTTGGGACCCCAACTTATCAAGGAACATTTATGGACTGCAATTTATTTGGAGTGTTTGATTCATTACTTACTCCTTTCCTTTTTCTACCTGTATCTTTCTGTCTTGCTTTAGAATTTTGAGTGCTTAGTCCAAGATACCAATCGTGTATCTTTCCAGAAGCATGAGTGTGAACAGTTGTCTTTATTACATGACGTTTTGGAAGCCACGGTCTGTATTTGTTTGTTACAGAGTTTCTACTTATCTAATGGAGGTAGGGTTTGACCTTTTGGTTCTGTTTGTTTGTGGCTCCCAGGCCTCTATAGTTTTTGAATGGAAAATAGAATGTGTTTCTCAAGTGCTCAAGGAATTAATTAACTATTGGCCTTGCTTGTGCTGCGTCCTTTTATTTTCACTCTGTGCAGATGTTCTGTAGCTGATCACTTGACTACAGTAACGGAAAAGGCATCTTTAACCTTGATTTTGCATTTGGATCAAGGATTTTGCATGGCTTTTCCAGGATTAGTTGGTTTTCGACTAACATGTAAGACTAGGATTACCCTGGGAGTGTTTAATGCATTGCCTACTCTTCAATTTCAATGCTTGTTATATTTTTTCAGTGTGGAAATAGGAAACACTACTGGGGAGCTTATTCTAAGCTTCGGTTTTCAGGATCACGGACACTTCCAGGAGTCTATCAACTGCTTTAAGGAAGCGTGCTGAAGTTCTCTGAGGCTTTGGCAGTGGTTTATTGTTCCCTTCTGCCAGCTTCATAATTACTAACCTCGTCAATACGGCTGTTTGGTTTGCTCTTTTTATCTCCATGTGCTTTTCAACTTCTAACAGCTCTTACACAATTGCTTTTCTTGTTTTAATTTGTGCAGATACTTATCTAGATGATTATGTTTTCAACAAGATTACATCAATTGTTTCCTAGCTGGCTTTTTTATTTGCCTTCTGGTTTGAGATCAAGACAGGTGTTTCTTTACTTTTCTATTTCATTCTAGTCAAGAAGAATAATTTCCTAAATTATAACTATTTTTTGAGCTCAAGTGAATTTATAAGTGAAGCATCTATTTTTTTCTTCTCGTCTTCATAATGTTGTAAATATGCATTGGTATCGTGTTGGCATTCCCATTCAAGAGTTTTCTTGAATTGAGTTTGTTATTCTCGAACTTCCTTGAAACCTTGATTTTTGATAGGTGACTTTAGAGTCCTTGATGCTTGGTGATGCTTTAGGATCCTAAATGAGCTTTCTTTTCAAGCTTATACTCTTCCCTACGAAACAGTTTATCATTCTTCTTTGGTGATTGTGGTTGACTGATCAGCTTCTTATTGGGATACTGGCAAGTACTTGTAGGAAAGCCTTCGAAGGATTTCTTGTTCTTTTCGTTTATGTTTCTTGGTGCTTGAGTTTTGTGAGAACAGATGAACACAGAATGAAGCATGTGTGGTATGTAACAGCTGGGTGTTATGTAACAGCTGGTCTGGCCCTTTTCCTCTTCCATAAATTGTTTGGATACAGCATGATTCTTTCTTTGGTGATATTTGGGATCAGTTAATGGAGGTGCAGTCTCAGACATTCTTGCGAAGTGTTTTTTTTGTTGCTCCATTCCGTGCTAGAAGTACTTGGTTCTTTGAATACTTGCTGGCTCAAGATATTTGATCCATGTAACATCCTTTGCTTTATGAACTCTTTTCATGGTTTTGAAATTTGTATCAGTTTCCTATTGTTTTTCTGGGACTGAACGCTTCTAGAAGGCTAATTCTTATGTCCTTTTGCGTTCATATAAATTGCTGGTGTTTGCTCGACTGGTGGATTTTTTTATGGATACCTTTTCCATATGTTATGTGCTGTGTAGCTTTGCTATGTCTTTTTCAGGGATTTGTATGATCCAATGTGATGTGAACCAATCTGTTTCTTCAAACGGATAACTGTTTGTATATAGCCTAAGTGTGTTTTTCTTTGTTTCCTAGAGTTCATGGAAGTTGCAAAATATGGGGAACTTGTGAACTTTGAGGTGTGTTTGGATATTATGGATCTTATGTAAGGGAAGGGAGATATTGACATCGGTTCTTCACAGCTTTCCTCGCTCCCTCACTGCCACCATCTTGGCTACATTTTCCTATCTTGTTCTTATTTCTTATTTTTGGTTAGTAGATTTATGCTCTTTTTCAATCTGGCTAGATGTAGCAGATTTTGATCCCTTGCAGGTAGCATCATATCTAATCACAGTTCCTAAACAGAGATGGAAGTTTCCTGTGCTTTCATGGGGTAAGATTTCATTCAGAGATGCGTTATCATTCTTTTTGACAATTTATTGGAAGTGTTTTGTGAATTGGTCCTTGGACAGATCCAGATAATGAAATCATCATAATTATTTTTGGGGTAAGACCAGGGCGCGTGGTCTTTTTCCTTTTCTTTTCACTCTTTAATCCCATAAATGTGGTTAACACATGACAATGAAGTTTGCCCACTTCCATTTTCAGTAGTTGACTAGAGAACGTGGGGTCATATCTACCATTGTGTTTGTTTTTTTAGATTAATTTCATCCTTTCTTCTTCTCAATTTTTCAAGTGTAATCAAGCATCTTTCATTTGCTCATGCAGATATCTTTTAGGATTCTAGGTCTGGGATGCTTAAATTTTGACACTTTATTAGTAAAATGATTCCTTGCATGTAGAATCATCCAAAATGGTAAAACTTGTTAAAAAGGGTGAACCATTCTGCGTGATATGGATATTAGATATTAGAGTCTTTGAAGATAAAACTTTCGACTATTACCCAAAAAAGAGTCCTTGAATAAGAGAAACCGAGGAACTGTCAGAAAAATCTAATGGTCTTGCTGTCCCAAGTCCTGATGTAGAGTTTTGGAAGAGGAAGGTGATAAAGGTAATAACGCCAACAAGCAGGGAGGGTACCATGCATGGATGACTGCAACCTTGGGACTCCTATTTATAAATACTTGATAAAATGACTCCCTGCTCTTTTCAGAATGTAGATGAGCCAGCCTCGCACCTTAAACTGGGATGCCTAGGCATGCTGTAAGTAATCACATGGTGATGCTCAATTCCATAGATTTAAGATTTTCCATAAAGTGGGTGCCTGGGAACACATGATCAATGGTGATGCTCCTGCAGGTTCTTCCAGTTCCATAAGTAGAAATGGTCTAGACTCGGAATTAGGTTGCCAGAATAAGTAGGTGGCTCCAACTTTATGAGTTGTGATGCTCCTTCTGGTTCTTCCTGTTCCATAAGTAGAAATGCTCTAGACTCAGAATTATTGCCAGAACAAGGTAGGTAGCACTGTGATTTAGGTACCATATGTTTGTTTTGGATCAGATAATATAGGTGCCGCCTCCTATCAGTACATTACTGCATCCGTGCTTCGGCATGAAATTTAGTGATTCCAAACCAGAGCCTCTTAAGTGAGGCAGGCCCATTTTCTTGTTCGGCCTTAACAGCAGATGATATATATCATCATGTACTATCTTGACATTTCATTCATTGAACCTCATTGCCCGAATCTTTTGTGACAATTGCAAACCAAGTTTCAAGAGATTGATATCCTCCTACCCTATTAATTGGGCGCTTGGTCGTCATCAACCCTATCATCTTTAATTCTCAGCCAACAAAGATTGACTGCTGACCACCGGCTGTATAGCATCAATTTAGTGGTCCAGAGTGCAATCTGTTCATGATCCACACGGAATCATTGCTGACACATAATATTACTATTTAGAAGGTAATTTGATACTTTAAGTCGCAACAACCGTGTGCCATGCCTTAACTTTTCTTTCTCCAATCTCTATCTTGAATTCTTCCATTTGGTGTACTAGAAAGATGTATCCACAATATTCCAAGTTATGAATCCTCCTCCAGGTTTCTTTCCTTCGAATTGACCTCTCTCTCGTCAGCTGGATGTTAAATGCCGAAGTTTATACAAACACCCCCATTATTGCCCTGCAAGCCTGTAGTGAACTGGTATCCATTCATGTCAAACTTCATATAATTTGCTCGTCAAAATAAGAAAGTTTGATTCAATTCATATATATAATCAGGTGATTCATATGGTAAATGAGGCTACATTAGATTCAACTCATGAGACTTGAGTTTCTTCTGACTCCTAAGTCGTTTGTTTTAACTAATTCTCTCCCTACTAGCTATGCATGGCTTCGATTTGATTTTAAACTGAGTTTGGTGACTTGAAGTGATGACACCATATAACCATATGATTTAAGATCCGTACCGCTAGTTCTTGAACTCTTCCTGCATTGTATCTGTCACATTAAAAAGAACTAGAACTATTTATTTAGATTTGAAAGATAACATTGATGTTTAGATCGTATATTTGTTAGGTCACCAACAGTCGTGTTTGAGAGAAAAAATTGTCCAGAAGTGAAGTTCATAAGAAGAGCGATTGCTGTCACTTGTAACCTTTTTTTTCCTCCAGCGATTTCAATTATGTTTCCGATGATCGTGAAGTATAATTCTTCTTTTTTTACTATTCTGGATATTGAGCAGAGTATTGCGCTTGGAACTGTTTCTTAAGTTCAACTCACTCTAGGAGAAGTGACCAAGATTATCGATAGAACATATACTTGTCATTCCTTCAATGGTCCCACTTATTCACACTAGTCAGCTCTATGCTAACATATGGTTCTGATTACAGAGTTAGGTAAGGATTTGGCTGTTCATGTTGAGATGCCACCTACACCACAGAAGCTAACCATGATCCAAAAACTGCTTTTGAAGAACACAACCTACCTACTGTATAAGTGCAAAACATATATATAATTTTATTCCTTTTACATTATGTTTTTTTTAATGTGTTTTGAACTTATTAAAAGTTATTTTATGAGTTTAATGTACCTAAGAGATTTTATGAATTAATTTTTAAAAAATAAAAAAATTTACATTTTATGTTTCGGACTTTGATTCTTGTGATAGGTTTTTTACCAAGTTAGAGTCTCGGAATATAAACGTGAGCTTGATCTGAGTTGAAGTGCATATATCAAGCTTTTTGATAAGGTATTATAAGTAGAGATTTAAGTTTATTTGGACCTCTGAATGGACCTGCAAAAATCAGGTTGGAATTTAACTTGCAACAGAATTCTCTATTTTCACACTTAATATTCAAACGAGTATATCTAAATCAGGGGATTTAAAAGCCCAAATTCATCTACACATTCAGGACTACAACTTGTATAAAGGTCTCCAGGTTAGACATAATCGTTTTCAAGATGAAAATCCTAATGTAAGATGAAGGACAAGTTTTATCTCCTGATCTAATAGGAAACTAACAATTTGAAAATCTTATCGTTAAGAAGAGATCTGATGGGAAACTAATAATTTGAAAAATAATTAACTTGATTGCTGCAATTTTCATTTTAATTTGTTAGGAAGAAATAAGTTAAGTTAAATTATTCAAGGTTTTGAACGGTTGCTTGGAATAAATTTAATAGATTTGCTCCTAGAGCTATTGTCAAGTGAATGAGAATTGTTTTCCAATATTAAATTTGTTTTATGGTAAGAAATTAATTAGAAAGTTTTGTTTAATTAATCTACTCATAATCTCTTTGATCTCTTTTAACTTTAAGGAATGTTAAATTTATTTACTTGACTTGCAAGGATATTAATTTTACTTCGATGATTAGCAGATTTATAAGAATGAATGTCTAAACCCTTAAACTGAGTTAACGACATATCAATTCATCATTTTTATTTTCAAAATCTTGTTTCTTTAATTTTTAATTTAAATCACCTCTTGTCCTTTTTTAATTCAGTATCTTGTAGAAAAATTAAACAAAATTTCTTCTAGATCTAACCTAATTTTCACAATCATATCATAAAATTATATTATTTGTGATAGTGAAACCAGAGTTCGACGACGGATCACTACTGTTTCGGGTGGTGGGGGGTGAAAATAAGAGGACCCACATGTGTGAATATCATGGATATTGAGTGGGTATGGACTTGTATGATTATGGTTGGTGATAATGGTAGGAATAAACAGGGATGCCCTCAACAGGCTGTCTGAGAGTCTGACCTTGGATGTGTTCTTCTTTAAGACTTTAATTATATCGAAAGAGAAGAAACATCATATTTGACAATTTGATGAGGATGGTCATAATCTCTAGTTGGACCCCTCCCAGCACCCATTTTCAGTTATCTTGCTTTCAAGGAAGGTTGATGCTATTCCTTGCATCGCCACCTACTATAATATCAAGCTGCTGGGTCCTTCCTGTATAACCACTTTATAATAATTGTGGATCTCTGCTCTGTGCTCTTCTGTTACTTCAATCACAGTAATATTTTCCCTGCTCCCAACCCTCTATGCTAGGTCTTTGCACAGTTTCTGATTAAACTCGCTTTTTTTTCCTCTCTTTTTTGCCAATTCTTATACCACCTACCCTTTACTCTTGTATTTCAATGCATTTAAGAAATAAAATTATACGGAACCTTAATGATCCCATGGATCAACCTCTAATGAAGTCTCCAGGTTCCGTCGGCATGACCTAGAATCTCTGTCGTAGGTTTAAAGTACACTAACTTAAATGATCTAATTTCAAACCATTCCCATGGGGTTTTGTTATCTCCAAGTATCCTTCTATGTGTACACATAGGAAGACGAATGATTAACTAGACAAGGATGAATGATTTGGTTTGGATGGGCAAAGCATGTCATAGTCAGGTTAGATAAACTAACTCTATTCAAACTTCGATGTTAATAAAGTTTGGCCGAGCTGGATTATGGTCATGAGCCTAATCAAGCCTGTGTTTTGCTAGATCTCCTCTAGATTTTCCCCTAGATCATGATCATCTGTGATCAGTCAAGTGGTTATTACTAGATTGAGTAGATGCCTTTAAGGACATTGGATGGGCTCTGCCTTTTCCTTTTCCTTTTCCTTTTCTTTTTCTTTTTCTTTTCTGAACAATTCTTGTCCATCCCTCTCATGTCAAGTACCAAGAAAAGAAGTACCGTCTTTTATTTTAGCCCGCACGTGTTGGAACTCCTGTTCCTGCTAGCATAGTTATTACAAGATCAACTTTACCATCTTGGACCTCGAGGGTTTTAAATCCTTTTAAAATACTCAACAGTTTCTTTCATTTATTTATTTTTAATTTAAAATGTTATTGTTTTATTTTTTTATAAATAAAATGATTTAACATAAAACTTAATTCCAACGAAGTTTTGATTTCTCAAGTCATTAAGTTGATTTGCAGACTAGTGCCTATTATCAATCATCAACAAGGCAAAATAATAACTAGTGGTTTAACATTTGTTCTTTTTAAATAAGATTTTAAATTTAAATCTTATATAAAAAGTATATCATCTTTGAAAGAGTTTTGCTTCTTAATAAATGAACCAACTCAACCAGATTAGTTAGGTACAATACACTTCTAGAGGTTTAGATAAAAAGAAAACAAGGCATAAAATGTAGACGTTATTAATGTGATTTGCGGATGCTAAGCATTAATTGATGGAATTTTGTTGACAGATACAGTGAAGCTTGTAACCTCGTGCAAAGAAGAGGATATTGCAGAAATGGTCATGGACATTCTTGAGCATGTGTTCGAGCCTTCATAATCGGTATATCGAAGGGGTATACGATAGCGTGACTGTTTGTCGGTGATTCAATGGTAGGGCCGTTTTGCAAAGTGTACATTATTTGATAACAAGAGAGGGACTGGGGAGTGTATTTTTTAGGTAAAGTGGAACATAATTAAATAATAAATTTTTGGAAAAGATGATTGGACCTTGATGTTTAATTCGAGAATTTACTTTCGGAATCATTTTTCATTGGATCTGCGGGGGTCTACCACACGGCCAGCTGATATCATTTCAAAAGGAAAATAACACTTAAACTTTTTTACCCTTTCTTTTTAATACGTGGGTTCCATTGGAGAAACAAAGGTGAAATGTAAAGATGATATGCTTTTTTATTTCAGCTTCGCGAGCCAGTTTTTTTTTTTCTTTTTCTCCCTCGTGTCACGTATATGATTAGGTCTGTATCTCCACTACAACCTGCGAAGAAGAGTAGAGAATGTTGCCACGAGAATCACAATGTTGTCTTGATAGAACTATTAAACAAGTAGAGCAAAATTCAAGAGCTGGGAGAATGGGCATGTGCCCAAGCTAAAGCTAATCTCTTGTCTTTTTGTTACTAAGAACTATGATGGATAAATATTATGATAGTACACACAACTTTTTTTTAAAGAATGTTTTTCCACTCCCTTTTCCTAACCATAAATACCGGTAGTTTTTACATGTATAGATTAGCGTTGAGACCTGATAGGTTGAAAACTGGCCTGGTAGTTATGTTCATGGACTGGTAGGATTTTCGTGGATTATTTCTTGTCGCATAAGAGGAGAAAAGGGAAAGAAAAGAAGTCCGACACGCACAATATATAAAATAAATGTCCACCAAAGGAAAATATAAAGATTGAAAGGCAAGGATACCTCGCCGGCATCTACGCTTTCATATACTAAGGCCCGCCACCCTGTTTCAAAAACAAAAAGAAGAAGAAGAAGGAGGAGGAGGAGGAGGCCAGCCAGGGTTGCCAGAAGTTCAAAACCAGAAAAGGTAAAGATGCCAAAACATTAATAAACTGCGGGTGAGAATTATCTTTGGCGATATTTTTAATATTCAAAAATCAAAACATCACCCTGTGTGGATGCATGGGCAGGAGCATCCAAGGTCCATCTACCTGAAATTAATATTACTAGATCTTCTTGACAATCCAAAAGGAAATGTATTGGGAGTTTGTCCTATACAAAATGTGCTTAGTACCCTGTACAAGAATTGAATGGATCAAACTAAACCAGGTTGGACCAAATTGGACTTGGATATGATAAAACAAATGAAATATTCTATCTACTGTTGGGTGCCCTTTTTGGTTTGGTTGGTGTGAACAACTCTTTTATTAATTTTGTTTTTGTATTCCGTGGGTATGGGTTAATCACAGCAACAATTCTTTGTAAATTATAAATTTATGTTAGAATGATTTCGTTTATATTATTTCATTAATTTTCATACATAAAATAACTCATTTTTCTATGTTTATTGAATTATTCTGTAAGTCTCATAATTAATAAGCATAATCAATTATGTCCAATACATAATAAACACAATACTTATTTATTTTTCATATCTCATAAATAAAAATATTAATTAATTTTTACCATGGTATCATAGACAAAAACTAATTTATTTTTTTATAGTTACTTTTATTATTTCAATAAAACAAATTTATTTTATTTTTTCAATGATAAAATTGTGATGGATTTGGTGCGTCAAAAACTACATGAAACAGGTAAAAAAAAAAAAAAAACTATATTTTCATTTACTCCGTGCTTGTCCGGTGAACTTCTGATGTAGGTGGATGTCCATTACTGACCAGGCAGAGCATGTAAACGTTGAGTTCATTAATAAAAGCTGGCAACGATTTTAAAGGCAGGAATATTCAAGTCTCCAAACATACTCGATATTTAATGATAATATATGCAGGTTGTTAGCTAGCCGTGTCTATTTTACATCATAATATGACATGAGACATGCGACAAAATTTAATTGTCTTAAAAAACTATGTCGATCAAGTTTAACGACCAGAAACATTTTTATCTGATCACAAATCCTGATTTTTATTGGACTTTTCTAGTACATGCATGAACCAATACACGCATAAACAGGGAATATAATAACTTAATCTGTGGTCGTAATCTGATGCTTGCTTGTCATTTAAATTCAATAATCCATCATTTAACACTTTAATTAAGCTTTAAACAAAAACCACTGTCAAGTTTGTTCTAAGGGTTATGGCTGATTATGCGGCCTACCTTTTCAAAATAATCAACACCACATTATTGCAGAAATGGTACTACTTATCTTCCCCACCCAGCGACTCCACTTGTTCTTTTTCTTTATGGAAAAGATTGGTACAATTGAGGTTTTCTGCGTGGACAACGCACCTGCAACACAGAAGTTATTGTCTAGCTTGTCTCGTCTTTCTATCTCTTTATCCATTACTACAGTTGGGTTGTTTAAGCCTGGGATCCTTGTCCAAACTCCGGGTAATTAGGGAAAATCACTGAGGAAAGATAGAAGAGTATTAATTTAATGTACCAACAGTTCATATATTTTACAAGACGAGATGTATGGCTGACTGCAAGAAGAACAACGATAAGAATGTGTTAACCATAATAATAAAATAAAAAAAAAAGTGTTAGCTAAAACCTCTTTGTAAGATTCTTTGTTGGAAGAGTTTTTTTATTGAAGAATTATTATAAAACTATTATTGAAATGTTTAAGGTTTTGAATAGTAATATAGATCGATAGCATCTTCTCTCCTTTTTTTTTTTAATTGATATTGAAAAATCATTGGGTCCGTCATCTTCCTTTTTTTTTTCCATAGCCAGCTATACTTCCTCTTATCTCTGCCCTGCTTCTTGCTAATCTTTAAACAACCTTGTTTGTAATTACCAAAAACACCATGTCCTCCGATGCAATATTATAGTGGTATTTTCTTCGTACCATTCTTGAATTGATGAAGAATAATATTAAATAATTTTTTTAATTTAAAAATTTAAGTGGTTCGTTGAGTTTTTAGTATATAATTTATATAATTTTCTGATATATTTTTTATTTGTATAAACTTACATTATCTTGTATTTATTTTTTTATTAAATAGAATAAAAATAATGAAATCTAAACTCATAATCACTTGAAGAATAAAATTTTCATATTATAATTTTAATTCAAAAACTTAAACAGCTAATAAGATTTAATATATAATTTTCTAACAAAAAAACCATCATTTTCTCGGGAAAGATCGAGGATCTATTTTCGATGATCCATAAGAATTATATGGGATTTTGTATAGCTTCTTTTAGTTTGTTTAATATTTATCCAAAATATATTATGGATGGATATTATAACCTACTCCGCCAGTCGAATTATTATCACCTCAATAATTATATCGATTAAGATAATCGTATTTTTGCTGGTAGATCATATGTCAATTATTTGCATGATTGTCAAGTATATGTGCTTGTGACGGATGTCATATGGTTGTTATACTAGCTAGTTGGAATATAGATCATATGTCAAAAAGGATATGTATTTATTATTATAATTATAATTTTTTAGGAACACAGCTATTATAAAAAATCACAACTCTACCCATAAATAGTCACCATTATGACTTTTCGCTGAACATGTACAGGAGGCTATGTATTTTAATCATACCTTTCAAGTTAATAATGTTTAAATATAATATATTTTTACCTTTTTTTATTGTATTAAAGGGTATAAATTATATCTCTTCTTTTTTTCAGAGTTTTTCTATGAACAGTCGCATCTCTTATATAAAAAGTAATGTAATTTTTTCTTTTATCAAATTCATAGATTTTAAGGATTGTGGGAATTGTCAGGTATCTCAATTCCACCTAATAATAGTCAATACTGTAACTTTTCATCATATACATACTTGGAAAATTTATGTCCTTTAATCGCATCCTTTAGATTTATATTATTTATAAATCATAATTTTATCTCTCTTTTTTTCCTTGAAGAATCGCATCTTATTATACAACAAATGTTATAAACTATGCCTCTTTATAATTTTATATTCTCTTATGAATAATTACATCTCTTGCATCAGTAAACAGTGTATTTTTTATTGTCAAATATTATAAACAAAGGTTATAAAG
>Ga0307517_10004447_pt1 | contig 21536 bp, 23 predicted proteins | sample 23_EM_MG_FD_194515 | JGI IMG/M metagenome (GOLD analysis project Ga0307517, IMG submission 194515) | Populus trichocarpa ectomycorrhiza microbial communities from riparian zone in the Pacific Northwest, United States - 23_EM | ecosystem: Host-associated > Plants > Roots > Unclassified | place... | reverse complement strand
GATGATTATACTTCAACTGTTGGCTTGGTGGACAGCATATAAAGCCCTTGAAATTCCTCTTACCTTTTTCTTCCCTGATTCCGTGTTATTTTATCATCACTTCCTCGTTTACTTACCAATGGAGTAATAATTATTTTTTAAAATATATTTTATTTAGAAATATATTTTAATAATATATATTTTTTTCAAACAATATTTTTAATATCATTACATCAAAATAATATAAAGATATAATTTTAAATAAAAAAATTTAAATTTTTAAAAAACATAATTTTAAACGCGTTTCCAAACAAACAATTATATATAAAAAAGCACATAATATTTATCAAGAAAAAAAATATTGATGTTTGTATCAATTATCCTAGCTGAATAGATCCTATTTCAAATAAAGTTTTAGGAATTAAAATAAAATCAGCTGTAATTAGTATGTTTTTGTTTTTACCGAGTAACGAGATTAGTCGAGGTACACGCAAGTTAGTCTGGATATTCATTTTAATAATAATAAAAATTCAAGTTTGTAATGAAAATAAAATTATTATAAATTCTATTTTTTTTCAAATACAAGCCACGTATCACATATTGGATCTAACCTTCACATGCGAAAATCATTAAAAAAAAATACAATCTTGTAGTAAAATAAAAAAAAAATACTTGACCAAAAAAACAAAATCACACACACACAAAAAAAGTTAAAAAAAGAAAAAGAATCTTCCAAAAGAAAACCCGATTGCGTAAAGCATGACAATGGGAATAAATGGAGCAAGCCGTTAAAAATAGCCTATAAAGAAATAAAAAAAAAACTTATAATCACAGGCATCAAATACCACAGAAACTCCGTGCATCCCTCGCCCCATAATTGACCTAATCAAAACAGATTGCATCATGATAGTCAATAAAAGTCAAGAACGGTCGTGATTTTAAGTGCCAAGTTACTAATCATACATCACTAGTCTACAGTGGTCTTCCCTTTTCACCATAATTTCTTTCTTTCTTTCTCTCTCTCCCTGAAAAACACACTCTCTCTCTTTTAAATAAGCTTCTGTTTTTCTCTCTACATTTCTTTGATTCTGTGACTTTTTAGCTTCTCTTCTCTTCTTTCTTTTTCTTGTCTGAAGCAAACTGACACTTCTGTTTTGAGCTCTATAGATACATCTTCACTTACACTGTAAGTGAAAGACTAAAACTTTTGCCTTGCTACTTTGAGCTTCAATTTCTTTTTTTTTTCCCTCTTAGATTAAAAAGATTCAATCTTTTAGGTGAATTTTGATGTTTCAAGTGTTTGTATGTTTCTTACCAGTGAATTTGGAGATGGGTTTTTAATTTTAAGCATGGCTATTTTGTTTATTTTGCTCTTGAGATTTTTTGTCTTTAATTTTAGTTTTGTTAGTTTGTGATGTTAAAAAAAGTTAGGGCATTTAGATCTGGTGTTGATAGATTATGTTTTGGGTTGCTAAGGTTGAGGATGTTTTGTTGGTTTGTTTTGAAAATTGGGGTATTGAAGAATGGATCTAATTCAATAAACAATTGTTGAGTGCATGCCAGGGTCTTTATGGTAGTGTACAGATGGTGTAGACAGTTACTTGGGTTTTTGTTTTGGGTTGTTGAATTTGTCCTGAAGTGGACTATACTAGCACTGGAATTGATTATTTTTTTGACAGTGTGGATTAGACATGAGTTAGTGGATAAAATGATGGGTCAAGCTGATTGTCTCCACTTGTAAAGGAGCACACAAATGGAATTGCAAGTAATGCAAGTGATATAACCATTGTGTCGAGAAGAGTTTATTGTTGACCTTGGAATCAACTCATCAAGGATTATTGTCAAGCTAATAGTTAAATCATCAAAATCTTTGTAACTGTTAATGTATAAGAGTGCATGAAAAAGTCATCATGCCCACATTTTTCATCATGAAGTTTGATGCCACAAACAAATGAGAAATTTTCACCATGCTATTTAGGTATAGTAATAACGGAACCCTGCGCGTTCTGTTTTTCTTTTTCAATGTGATTTTAGTTCTGATGTTATGCTTGAGTACGTACTTTGCTTAGCAGCTTATCATGAAACACTAATACAAGTTTATATTCACACTGACCAGGTTGACATTCCCGAGTTGTGCCATTTTCTGTGCTCCTATTATGGAGATTTTTTTGCAGAAAATGCAATTGTTTTAAATCGATTTGTTGCATTCATGGCAACTAAGTTGGTGTAAACGTGAGAGTGTGTTGCTGATCAAGGGGTTGATCTTACGCTAGGATTTGTGGTCATTTTCATGAAGTGTTAAAAGTAAACATGCGGTCATGGTGGGGGAAGTCTTCATCCAAAGAGGAAAAGAAGAAAGCAAACAAGGAAAGTTTCATTGATACAATAAATAGGAAATTTAAGATTACATCAAAGGAAAAGAGCAACAATAGATCAGGAGGATCTCGGAGATGTTGTAAAGATACTCTTTCAGAAAGGGTTTCTTTGTCCCGCGTTCCATCAAGATCACCATCTCCCTCCACACATGTATCACGTTGTCAAAGTTTTGCTGAAAGGCCTCAGGCTCAACCACTTCCACTTCCACTTCCAGGGGTGCCTCATACTAAAATTGGGCGCTGTGATTCTGGAATTAGTGCTTCAGTGAAACCAGGATTGGATGGAGGGGGCAAACCATTGCATCTTTTGCCCCTACCGAGACCAGGACATGTCCTTAATAGACTGGACCAAGCAGATACAGCAGGGGATTTAGCCACTGCCTCTGTGTCCAGTGATAGCTCCATAGATAGTGATGATCTGCCTGACTCGCGTGTCCTTAGCCCTCTCACGTCGGACTATGAAAATGGGAACAGAACTGCTGTGAACAGCCCTCCAAGGTGAGCTTCCATGTGTTCCATTGAAAGTTTTAAAGTGTCTTTCCAGGTTTTGTCTTGTCTCTGACAAAATTTGTCTTTATGTCTGCTGAAGCGTGATGCGACAGGATCAATCCCCTATCATAAATAGAAAGAACTCAAGAGAAACTCTGAAACATGCTAATTTACCTGCAAATAATCAGACCTTGTCTACACCACCAAAACGGGCAATTTTTAGCTCTCAAGTGCAAAATTTACAGATTCCTCATCGAGTAGCATTCTTTAGTGCTCCAGACAGCTCAATGTCAAGTCCTTCTAGAAGCCCAATGAGAGCATTTGGCACTGAGCAAGTTATCAACAATGGTTTCTGGGCAGGAAAAACTTACTCAGATATTGGTTTACTAGGATCTGGACAGTGCTCAAGTCCAGGTTCAGGCTATAATTCTGGGCAGAACTCAATAGGTGGAGATATGTCAGGACAGCTTCTTTGGCCAAACAGTAGATGCAGCCCTGAGTGTTCTCCATTACCTAGCCCCAGAGTGATTAGCCCAGGTCCCAGCTCCAGAATACACAGTGGTGCTGTCACTCCTCTGCACCCACGAGCTGCTGGGGTTACCATAGAGTCGCCTACAAGCCGGCCAGATGATAGAAAGCAACAAAGTCACCGCTTGCCCCTTCCACCGATAACAATCTCCAACACCCATCCCTTTTCTCCTACCTATTCTGCCTCAACATCTCCTTCAGTGCCTCGAAGTCCTAGTAGGATGGAGAACCCAACAAGTTCTGGTACACGCTGGCAGAAGGGTCGTATGCTTGGGAGAGGCAGTTTTGGAGATGTATATCTCGGGTTTAACAGGTCTGTGCAAAGGTTATTTGCTAAATGTTTTATTGCATAGACATGGGTGATTTAGCATCATAAAAAACTCTAGAAAGTTTAGTCCATAAATAACTGGGTGGGGGAAGCAGATTAATTTAAGCGTACAGCTTGATTGAGGTTGAGACTAAATGGAGTTGAGTTGACATTGTTTTGGATTAGTTATGACCATTGCATTTATAATTTTTTTGTTTTACTCTGCTAATCCATTCACCTCTGTAAAGCAACACTTGATTTGTCATGTTTCTTTCATCATCTTCATCATTGTGATGCATCAAGTGACATTTTAATCCATCTTTTACTTAACATTTGAGCTAACATCTCTCCTCTTTATCTCACCGCTCACACCCTCTTTTAACTCATTCTGCGTCCTACTCGAGTGACTTGTTTGCAACAGAACCTCCTTCATTCCTTAAAGAGTCCTTATTTGCAATTGTCATCATTATTGCTATCCTTGTTATTGTTATCATGCATTCAAGTCTAATGTTAATATCATTTCACTTCATAATTAAAGAGGCGATTCCCTGATATTCTTGCACACAAATCCGACACTATACTGAACTGAGTTATCAACCATTTGCTATGCACATTATTTATGCACATTATTTATGCATTTTGCATGTCTTATCTGATTTTGTTGTTTGGGCCTTAGAGAAAGAGGTGAGATGTGTGCAATGAAGGAGGTAACTCTATTTTCAGATGATGCAAAATCAAAGGAAAGCGCACAGCAGCTGGGACAGGTAATTTTTAATTTTTCTGTTTTTTTAGGCAGTTTATAGTTTGAAGAATATAAGGTTATGTATTGATATGCATAGATGTTAATTTAGAGCTAGTTCTTCTCTGGGAAATTTTGAGGAAGATTTTACAGTTATTCATGATACGTGCAGGAAATTGGGCTTCTGAGTCGCTTACGTCATCCTAATATAGTGCAGTACTATGGATCTGAAACGGTAACATTTTTCTTGCCAGTTTATGTTATCTCCTTTTAGATTTTTACTTTCTGAAATAATTTCATTTTACATGTTAGTCATAAAATATTGCATGTGTATGTTCATTCCAAACTACTGAGACTCCTATATGTTGCCGACTTGCAGTTCTTCCTAGTAGACCGCTTCTTGAATTTTGTGGGATTTAATTGCTGATGATTTATATAATTGCATTATCATTAGTTGATTCATGGTAGAGTGTTGTCATTAGATACTTTATTAGCATAAAGTTCCAACAGATTTATGAATAGAAATCCATGGCTTAGATTTTTGTTAGCTGAATTGGTATTTTATTTCTTATCAGGTGGATGACAAATTATATATATACTTGGAGTATGTGTCTGGTGGCTCCATCTATAAACTGCTTCAAGAATATGGCCAATTTGGTGAAATAGCTATTCGTAGCTATACTCAACAAATCCTGCGTGGGCTTGCTTATTTGCATGCTAAAAAAACTGTCCACAGGTGAGCATTATTATTTTGCTATCTCATGGTTTTGATAGGGAACCACAACTTGCTCTAATCACTTATAAACATTATCATGCCTATTTCATAAGTTTTAATCGTGTGCAGAGACATTAAAGGGGCTAATATTCTGGTGGATCCCACGGGTCGTGTTAAACTGGCAGATTTTGGGATGGCAAAGCATGTAAGGATATTCATCTGGAATTTTCTTCTCTCTAGTTATTCAAACCTGGGAAAATATCATGACTGTTATTGCCACTGGTTTTGAACAAATGCTAAATTCTGTTGGTTATGCAACCAAATTAAATTAGTTCTCTATAACTGCTATCTTTTTAGTTTAGTTAGAATGCAAGATGAAAATTTACTCATGCATATTAACCTGTAGGCAATGCGTTGTAACCCATTTTAATCAATTGATCTACAGATATCTGGGCAGTCTTGTCCATTATCATTCAAAGGAAGCCCTTACTGGATGGCACCTGAGGTCAGCCTTGGTGTATTGTCACATTCTGATTTTATATTTCTTTGTGATGCTTTCAAGTAATGCATTTCTTGAATACATTAATTGTTTCAGGTGATAAAAAATTCAAATGGTTGTAATCTTGCTGTTGATATATGGAGCCTTGGGTGCACTGTTTTGGAGATGGCAACAACAAAACCACCTTGGAGCCAATATGAAGGGGTTAGGAAAATCGAAGTACAATAAATTTTTTAGTTTTGTAACTTGTTTTGCAGTTTGAATGGCACTGCTTGAAATCTTAATGTGTGTCTTGGTGAGATTGTGTTAAACTAGAAGTATGATTTGTTTGACCTTATTTCTTACCCTCATTTCGCTTTATTTTCTTCTTGAAAGGTTCCTGCTATGTTTAAGATTGGAAATAGCAAGGAACTTCCAGAGATTCCTGATAATCTGTCAGATGATGGAAAGGACTTTGTGAGGCAGTGTTTGCAACGGAACCTATCACATCGCCCTACAGCTGCTCAACTTTTGGAGCACCCTTTTGTGAAAAATGTTGCTCCGATGGAGAGGCCGTTTTTGTCCCCAGAGCTTTCAGAAGAACTGCCTGCAATTATGAATTCAGGAAGATCAATGGTATTAGGATTTTTTCTTGGTGTGTCTAATGATATTGAATATTGCAATTTTTCTTGTAGATTATATGAGATAAGAAGTTATTCACTACTGTTTATCATACTATAATATTTTTTTAGAAAACAAAAGATTTCATCTGATGAAAAGAAGAAAATATACAGAGACAGGTAGGAGAATAGGTCATCCTCCAAACTAAGAAACAGAGCAGAACAAAAGCTATGATAATAAGCATCCCAAACTCATGGTACTTCATTTTGGTAAATGACTGGATGAATGTGTTAATTGGGAGTTGTTATATGTTTAGTCTTATGCACACCACCTTAGATGGCTAGCATATGTGGTCGTCTGATTTCATATTGGTATTGCTTGCTAATGCTACCATGATGTATTTTGTTTTCTTCATGACACAACACGGAATAATTCCTTTCACTTTGCCTGACTTGTCTGTTGTGGCTTTGATGATGTTGCTTGAATTGACTAATGAGTTGAATCTTGGAACTTTTAATAGGGAATTGGACCTGCAAGAAATGTTTCAGGCTTTGACTCAGAAGGGATTTCTATGCATCAATCTAGAGCCACAAAAATTGGTTCAGGGATCAGGTCTCTTCTCCCTCCCTCACTCATCACGCCCCCACCCACACACTCACTCACACGTGTGTGCTCTCGCCCTTATTTTTTTTCTCTCGCTTCATTGCATATTCAGGAACATATATGGCGAAGTTTGTCTTATGTGTTGCTAGGATTACTGGCATGTGTACTTGTCTTGTCTGAAGATGGACTGATATTGCACAATGCATTTCAGCTAAAGGCGCATAGGTTTTTCATCAGGGCACAGAAAAATATTATGTCAGATATCATGTTTCAAAAGCAATATCTTGCTATGAGAGCAGTATTGAAGGAGATCAGTATTAAAATTCTAGTCATCTTCACCCACAACTTGCATGAAATTAGTTTGATGGTGTTATTACTTTCTTTCTTTTTTTCTTGGTTGGCTGTTATTATTACTTTGTTCAACAACAAGCAATAAACTGTATTGTGTTCTTAGCTCTTCAATAACTTTTTTTGTGAAGACTTCTTTCATTGCTTCTGCTCTGTACTTGTTAACATTTTGCTCCATTGCCCCAACTTACATTTAAAATTTGAAGTTCCATGTAGCATTTGTTGTATTGAGGGGAGAAATCCTTGTGCTTTAGCTTAAGACTGCTTAGTCTGCAGAATCAAAGTGTGAAGATCTAAATGTGCAACTAGTTGGTTTATGTTGCGACAAAATTTGTTGTGTTAAAAATAAATATCTGGTTCTTGTTTTTATACTCAAAAATATTTCTTCTTTCTTTTAATTTGATGTTTTTCCTATTCCAGTGATGCCCATATGAAGAACTCATCATGCCCAGTGTCTCCTATCGGGAGCCCTCATCTATATTCAAGATCCCCGCTGAATTTGAGTGGAAGGATGTCTCCATCTCCTATATCTAGCCCTCATACTGCATCTGGTTCATCCACGCCTCTCACTGGTGGTTGTGGTGCCATCCCATTTCATCATGCAAAGCAGCACATAATGTACTTGCAAGAAAGCAAGGGAATGGTCCCTGGGTCCCAAAGTAGTTTCTATCCCAATAACAACAACCTTTATCAGGAACCAAAGCCTGACCTATTTCGAGGTATGTCACAAGCCTCTTGTGTTTTCCGGGAAATAATTTCATCAGAAAACAGCAATCCTGGAAATCAGTTGGGATGGCCTGAACTCTATGATGGGCACCCTGTTTTAGCTGATCGTGTGTCCCAGCAGCTCTTAAGGGATCATATGAAATTGAAGCCATCCCTGGACCTGAATCCAAACTCGTCAATTCGTGGCCGTACCAATGGAATCTAAAGTCTTACTATGCATGAATCCTTCATCAGAAAAATCTTTCTCAGTTTCTAACTCCCAATGCATCATTCATTTTTTTTCATTCTAATCAAGGGGAGACAAATCAAATCTGTGTGCTAAAAATGAACTCTGGACAAGTGATTCCAGTAGGTCAGATGTTTCGGAACCTTGAAGGGCAGGATTAATTTCTTGGAAATGGCCTTGGAGTTTGGTTTCAGAGTTCCTATGGCAAGTAAGCAGTTGGCTTAGATATGGGAGGACTCGAGTATGGAAATGTGGCAGCACGTGCAAGTTATTCCACTTGTGTCTGTGAAGCTCTTTACCTGGCAGCTATATATTTCACTGAAGTCAGTAACTAGGTTTGATTTCCTGCCAGCTTTGTTGACCCGAATTCGTGTGCAAACTATTCCATGAATGAAGATTTTGATTATTCCAAGAAGGTTACCTTCTGAGACCTATATACATCAGCTCCTCACATTCAAGTATGTAACTGCTAGATAGACTGTAGATTTATTATACTTGGAGTGCAAAGCTACTACCATTCGTGCATTTCACATCCTTTTATGTTCCTTCTACTATTTTTTGGGTGGAAGGATGTGGTGGGAGTTGAAAACAAATATTGTACAGAAAGATGGGAACCAAGTTGGAAGTCCAGATTTTGTCAAGATAACAGTTGAGAACTTGCCTGGCTTCGCCTGTGCCTTTTCTTTTATCAGTTTATGGTAGCTCAGTGTAAAACTTCTTGTGGGCTGTCCAGCTGATATTCTTGTATCTAATGTATACGGTTATACCTTGAATCAAATTAAAGAAATCTAATTCAACCTGTGTACTTGTGAAATCCTCTGGTCCAGTGCAATTGTAAATTTTGGGAACAGCAATGAGCCAGGTTTATTTTTAAGAAATCTTTATCTCCCGCATTGTGGCTTAAATTTCAGAGCTGGTTTTTTTTTTCTTTGATAGCATAAGTTCCTTTTCTAATTCATTTCAGCCTATGGGGATGGGAAAAATACCTATCTTGGGTTTTGGAGGTGATTTAAGCCTGTAGTTTGGAGTCAGGTTATGGTATTTTTAGTGCAGAGACAACCTGGCATCATTAGCATATCTATATAATTAAGGTTAAGTCCCATCATGCATCTTCATTACATTTCAAGGTTACATTTTTTTTACCTCTGTATATACCATTGTCTCGAAGGTTCCCCCCCTCTCTGAAGCTAAGAATCAAGGTTCATGTCACATTAGGCATTTTTTTTTGTTTATATTATCTGTGGGGAGTGGTATTGAATCTATAAATTAGAGTGAAGTCTTTTGATTTTGAAGCTACACTTGGTTTGCCTCGAGGTAGACAGAAAATGTAGCCATATTTTTTTTTTGGTTTTTTTGTTAGTAGCAACAATGATAATATAAAAACCTTCAAACCACTCAAATAAATTCAACTTCATGGAAAAAAAAAAGAAACTTTTTAATGGACATTCAACAAGCTTGACTTGAGCATGTCTATAAGAGTACAGCTTTGTTTACTCGTAGAAAACCTTGAAATAATCCTGATTACTTGTTAGTGATGCTGAAGCTGAAATCCCATAGCTTTTTGGCCAGTTCTGCATTTTTAGCCTGTGAGCTAGGTTCTGCTATATTACTGTCCGTAAAATACTTTCCACTTATCCCCTTGACTTGTGGATGCAACGCTATATAGCATGTAGTTGCTGCTCCTTGTAACCATAACCAAATGAAATGAATTGTAGTAAAACAGATTCATTGTTCAGACAAAGCAATTTTATCATCATTTTGCCAATCCACACACAGGATGGAAATGTTTTTCTCAGAATTATGAAAGCCATACCTGCTGAACATTTTTTTATCATGTATTTACCAAACAAGTTCAAAATAGCTGCATTAAGACCACCGAATGGGAAAAATATTAATAAAACTAAAAAATTTCGGGCACTGTGAAAGAATAAGAAGGAATATATCAAGCTGATTATATCCAAATGCTATAAACAACAGATGCAAGCTCTGAGAGCCTTTTCCAATCTTCTGTAAAATTTGCAAAAAGACCCTAGCAACTCCGTAACCCAACATCAGATTAATTTACTCCTGTAAAAGTCTCAAAACCGAAATATGTCGTCAAAGTACAGAATCTCGGAAAGATAAAAGTGATAAGGCTTAAGAAAGATTTACCATTAACAAAACCTTGGTGACGCAGAAGATTGGCATGGATTGCTCCAGGATGTAGTGAATTAATAGTTATCTCTTCCCCTTCTTGCTGTAAACTCAAGCGATAATGATCCAACAATTTTATATTACACTGCCTATCAGAATAATGTGATTGATTACCACTCACACTTCAACCTAAGGCACTTAAATTTTGTGGTGGTAATCTTCAATACCAAAACGCAAAAATGTAGAAAACTAAATTCAGCTGAAAAAGCTTTATTGTCTATGCTAGGTAAACGAAATTAAGATAATGGAAATTGATTTAGGACATGTTATCATGCTTTAATTACCTTCAGGCGCCTTGCAAGTTCATTGGCGTGCAATATGTTAGCAAGCTTAGATTGCCCATAAGAAAACCAACTGATACAGAATTTGAAATTATCAGCTATCAGAAAAAGGTAAGGCAGACAGGAACTGCCGATGCATGGTGATGACATTGGAACATTATATGTAGAAACTTAAAACCATAGACAAAAATATTTCTGCCATCAAGTTGCCACCTACCTTGCCTCGTCATAGATTTTATCGAAACAAATTCCTTCCCGGCTCACAATACTGTGACCTACTGATGATACATTAACGATCCTTCCTTCTTGCTTGCTTCTTTGCGCTGTGTTTTTCATGATCTCCAATAAAAGGTTTGTCAATAGAAAATGACCTGCAAATTGTAGTATTTCAACCCCAAGTTGGAAAATCAACACAGAAGATACTGTGGCTGAATATTTCAATGTTTGAAAGTCAAAAGTAACATCCCTATATGGTTGGTTGCAAATAATATTTCAAAGTTTGAAAGTCAAATGTAACATACCTATATGGTTGGTTGCAAATAACATTTCAATGTTATCTTGAGAAAGCTTGGAAGGAGATGACAGAACCCCTGCATTATTACTTCAAACAGAAAAGGAAAGTATTACTGTTTGCAAGAAAGCTAGATGCTGCCTGTGAATATGAATTGTATTACGAACATAACAGGAACATTCAACTGATTTGTGATAGTTGGATAGGTATAAGAACTGCAATTTAATTTCCCCAATATAGTTTCCTTACATGAGGATGTTCAAAGGAAGACCCAAGGTAGTATATTCTGATGCAAACTTCCTAACTGATGCCATTGATCTCAGATCTAACTCCATAACATCAATCTGATCAGTGGGGATTTCCTTGAGTATTGCTTCTTTGACGTTCCTACCAGATTCCTCACTGCCATAACTACATGGACACCACGCATTGCAAGGACACGCGTTGTCTCCGCACCAATACCACTTGATGCTCCTGGAAATTAAGATTTGATTCAAAACCACAGATAATTCTTTCATTACTGTGAGTCTGAAGTTAAATTCATCAGGTAAAAACTGATGTCCTCTCAGCTCGAACGTTCAAATAAAACCTCACTACATGTATCCTACGGCTAAACAAAGCTCTAGCCAGGAAAACTAAGGCAGGGTATTTGGCTTAGCAAGAAATAAAAAAGTAAAACCTGTAACAATGGCAGTGAGACCAGTTCAATCAATTTCTTGTGTTACTTCCTCTGCTGTAGAAGAAGCAGAGAACCCAGATGGCCCTTTCCATCCAAAAAACCACATTCTGCTGATTCTAATAATGAACTCGTACTACAAACCTTACCAAACTGTTATATTGATAACTGCTTTGCGAAGCTACAATTTTTAGCATCAAAGGGTCCTCCTCGGATTCATGTAACTAGTTTGACCTAACGGGTTTAAATGATCCAACTACAAGCATATTTAGGGTACTGTTCTTCATTTAACTCATTGGGTCTTGATCAACAGTATTAATTATCCAGCATAACCTATTCATAACTGTCCAAAATATGGTTCCAGATTATTTACATGAAGGACAGAATACATTGACAATATCGAGGGCAAACATTACCAACTTTTCGAACCAGTTTTTCACGCATAAATTCTGTGCTAACAAATAAGGCACGAGAAAATTAGCTTCTGGTTATTTTCTCCTAACGACATAAATTTTTTTCTTTAGCAGCACAAAAATAAATTTTAGTTGTGCGATGTACATTGTATTGCAATGAATTTCTTATATGTCACCGTTTAATTGCATAATATATCCAGATTTGTTTCTAATTTTTTTCTTCTAATTTTTAATTTATCAACTGATAAAAGGCTCAAATTGATTATAAATTTTTAATTTTTTTTCTTACGATTATTAATTCAATCATTGCATCCGTATTACACATTGCTACTTATAACCTCAAATTGAAGAACAAAAGTCATGCATTTTAGAGAGGGTAAATTGAAAAACAAAACTCAAATTGCCAAATGTCTGATTTAACAACTCTGTTTGCCCATCTTATTTAGAATTTTAGTTTTTGTATAATAACTTAAAAAAAACAAAAAAAAAACAAATTACAAAAAAAAATAATAAAAATAAAAACAAAAAAAAATGGTGTAAATAGACCAAGTATAAAATGATAAATACTTCAAGTTCAAAGAATAAAAAATAATATATTTTTTTCAAAAAATATAAAAAAATTATAAAATAATAAAGATAAAAACAAAAATAAAAGGTTATAATTAGACAAATTATAAAATAATAAATTTATCAAATATAAATAAAAAACAGAAAAAAATATAAATTTATCATTGTTACAATATCCACTACAATAAAAGAAATTATAAATCTGCCATTTCTACACGGAAACGTGTCCAAATATATAATTATTATTATTTTTATTCCCTTCCGGTACAAAGCCTAAAATTATTACAAAACACTGTTTATTTCCATTGAAAAAAAAAATATAGGAAGAAGAGAGACTCCACACCAGAATGCCAGAGGCTGATCACAAATGAAGGCCCGTTTAAACAAAAACATGACTATATATGGAAATTTTAGGCAACATATCTATTTTATGTGTACAGTACAAATTTCATAACTACTTATACAGAACAAGATTCAGCTCTACATAATCATGCAGTAAACAGGTATCGCGCTAGTTTGAAAGCAGGAGGCAATCAAACTTAACTAGGGGTTGGTCAAGGGCAAGCTGAATTCCCATAGTTTTTTTGCCAATTCTGCATCTTGGCCATAAGCGGTTGATTTGGATATGTTACAGTCTTCGAAATACTTCCCACTGACCCCATTAACCTGTGGATGCAATGCCACATAGCATGTAGTTGCAGCTCCCTACAACCATGTACAAGAAATTAACAAAGAAACTGTGTGGGCATGGTAACAAACAGAAAGGGTCGTATGATTTGAATTTGCACATATGACGCTTTCTGTCATATTCAAAATTGTAGAACATACCTGGGGAACAGTTTTGAACATGAATCTGCCGATAGTACTGGCGAAGCCTGCCGAGAATTTAACCCAGGACCAGAAAATTCAAAATTTAGTGAATGAACGAAGAAATTTATTAATGCAAGGTGTGATTAACATAGGCCAGGAATTACCACTAAGAACAGTGTGGTAGCGGAAAAGATTGGTATGAATTCCTCCAGGATGAAGTGAATTAGCAGTTATGTTTACCCCCTCTTCCTGTATGAATAAAGAAGGACAAAAATGGATATAAAGTTCCAGTATCTTTATTTATCAAACCCCTGTTCGATGAACTTGAAAATGTCTGAGTACCTTGAAACGCCTTGCAAGTTCATTAGCATGCAGTAGAGTAGCAAGCTTTGATTGCCCATAAGCCTTTATACTGCCGTATCTGCAAATCAGCGTGAACAAAAGGGTGAAACTAAGAAAAGGCGCCTTATCACAATAATACATGACAGAAGCCCCCATATGCGGGTGTTACAGCATGACTTGGCACTTAGCAGAAGGAAAATAGAAGATTGACAGAATGGTACTGCCAAATTGTTACCCTGCTTCATCATTGATAGTATCAAAACGAATTCCTCCAGGAAATGGATGACGATGAGCTGATGAAGATAGGTTAACAATCCTTCCTTCTCGATTGCTTTCACGTGCTGTGTTTTTCATGTTGTCCAACAAAAGATTTGTAAGAAGAAAATGGCCTGCAAAATGATAGAAAACACTGTTATATAAAGAACAACACTTTGATATATACAACTATCATTCCTTCAATGCAGAAGAAAAAAAGAATCTGCATAATTATGTGAACATACTTAGATAGTTGGTTGCAAACTGCAGTTCTATGTTGTCTTTGGAAAGCAAGTAAGGAGATGCCATAATCCCTGCATTGTTACTTCCAACAAAGAAAAAGAATATTAGTCCTCACTATTGAATTTTGTAAGAAATCTTAAATGGCATAGAATGTCACCAGTTGTTCACGGATAGAGAGAAATTGCCGCCATAACAATTTTGATATACGAGCAAAACAAAATCTACTACAGAGAATTGCTTCAAATTAGTTGTCTTACATGAGGATATTCAGTGGAAAACCAGAGGAATTATATTTGGATGCAAATTCCCGGACTGAGGACATTGAGCAGAGATCCAGCTCCATAACCTCAACCTTGGCACTGGGGATTTCCTTGTGTATTTCTTCCCTGACCTTGTTACCAGAATCCACATTCCTTACTGCCATAACTACATGGACACCACGCAAAGCAAGAACTCGCGCTGTCTCTGTGCCAATACCACTTGATGCTCCTGAAATTAGGCAAAGAAACAAACTTAAAACCTATCCTATCAATGACAAAATATCCACTGACATTGATATCTACTGCCATCAAAAGAACAAATATGATTTTGAGAAATTACGGTATAAAAAGCACAGTTACGATTTTAGAAGTCTCCGCAGTATTTAATAGAATTTATAAATCACAGGAGAGACAAATTTGAAACTGGTCAAACTTGGCTATAAAATCAGAAAGTTCTTGCCTTCTGAGAGGATATCCCACAACCACCAGTGCTAAAACCCTGACCGAGAATCTTCTACACAAATATTCAGATGAGAGAATTTCACTCATCTCATGCTACTCAGATCTGTAACTTAGATAAAATTATGATATTTCTAATGTGAAACAGAAACTACAGAAATTTCAAGTGGATCAGAATTGCTAGCAATCCATGCATAGAACAAACCAACAACCACAGATCACTGACTTTGCCACTTATCTTGATCAACAAAATCACAGCACAAAACAGAAACCAAAGATTTGAAATTGAAAAGGAGCATGTAGATGATGCAGAACAGACAAAGATAAGAAAAACATACCTGTAACAATAGCAGTGAGGCCACTTCCATCAATTCCTTCAGTAACTTCCTCAGCTGTGGAACTGGAAGAAAAGCCAGATGGCCCTTTCTTTCCAAAAAACCCCATGTTGGCAGGTTCTGAACTACACCAAAAGTTGCAGACTCTAATGTATATACCTCTCACAAGTAGCAGCAGATATGGACCGGCATCAAGTATTATATGGAGAATTCTTCAAGGATGAAGCCACCAAGAATTGTTAAATGCCACCTGTGATTTCTTAATATTTATTTATTGCATGCCATTATGCTATTCTTTGGTTTTGTTCAAATTCCATGATGCTGTTTCCTTGACTTATTGATGATGCCGTTGCCCAAATAGAAAGACAGACCCCTGGTGCTTGACTTTCAAAAAAGGCAGCCTAATATAAAAAGTCCATTATAACTTTAAATAATCCCTATGTTCTTAAGATTTAAACAATCAAGCCCCTCTAGTTTAAAAACTAATTAACTAATCCCTATGTGTTCACATTTGTTTACACCTTAGTCCCTCTATTAACTTTTATTGTTAGTGAATGCTGAGCAGGCCTTTTTTCACCGTTGGTTCTGTGACTGACTTGACGGTCAAAATGTGAGCAAAAGATTAATTGATAATTTATGAAACTAGAGGGATTAGAATAGTGGGACTATAATTTACTCAAATAATTTGCAAAATCAAAAGTCATAGCATGACCCCATGGAGAATTATCTGGTGTAAATAAATAAAAGCTTGATAGGAACATGATAAGCATATTTGCATAGAGCTTTTCATTTTGCCGTCAGATTTGTGTGTTTGCTTTCATTTTCTTTCCTTAATCAGAGTAGCGTTCTAGATGGATCGTTAGACTAGGAAAACTTGTATGTTATCGGGAGGTGATAGCCAGTCGTGATCAAATTGCTCAACCAGATGTCTCCATATCCGGCCAGTCGGTCCGAAAAATATCATCGGTCGTAAAAGAACGTCAACATTCATTATTGAATCTTTGTGTGTTGTGCAATCACAAAATACTACAGAAGCTATACTGGAAATTAGTGCACCTCGGTTAAGTAAAAAAAGGCATTTTCCTTCGGATTTGTCCAGAGAGGGACAGACTGGAGAAAGTGCCTTAAATAAAAGACTCCATCATCAAATTATAGTACTCAAAGTTAAGTTTATCCCTGGTGGACTGGATCAATAGGCAAGAAAGTGAACGTATAACTCTCTCTACGCATAAGTTAAAAAAAAATGGAGATCTTAGCCTCTTTCCTACGTCAAAAATGATCAACAAAGTAATTTAAATCGAATAGGGTGGAACTGGTGGTAATGTTTATAGACATGTTTTATAGACTACCATCTTAAACCAACATGGGAAAGCGGGGGACCTCCAATCTTTAACCACCCATTTAGAAATAGATGCAATGTGATTTAATACACGAAACAGGTTCGTATGTATAAACTGTGAAACAAGTTCGCAAGTTTCCTGACTTCCCCAAAACAAGAAACAACTACTTCAATTCGCAGCACAGCTCAGAGGACTACTTGGGGTTGGTTAAGCTCAAGCTGAAATCCCATAGTTTTTTGGCCAGTTCTTCATCTTTAGCCAAAGAGCTAGCTTTGGACAGGTTACTGTCCATGAAATATTCTCCGCTTACCCCCTTAACTTGTGGATGCAATGCCACATAGCATGTAGTTGCAGCTCCCTATAACCATATAAAAGAAATTAATAAGCTATGTAGCGTTTTAGAGGCAGTCCAATAATTGCATATGGATTTTATAATTCAAATTAATCCTGGGTCATGCTGCCACATATTCCATGGAACCGAAGAACATACCTGTTGAACATTTTTGAGCGCAAATCTGCCAACCATAGTTACAACACCTGCATTCAACACAACAAATTTAATCCAGAAGCAAATCCCCATAGGCCAAGAAAATCCTCGTATGGGAACCAAAAACAAGTCAGATATATCAGAGTATTACTATTAATAACACTGTGGAAACGTAGAAGATTGGTCATAATTGATCCAGGATGAAGTGAATTAGCAGTTATATTGACCCCTTCTTCCTGCATGGGCAAAAGAAAAAGGGAAATAAAAAACGAGCTCATAAGAATTTATTTTGGACAAAAATATTATAACTATGAAAGTCACAGCCCAAATAACATGCTGATCAACTGTTTTTGTCATCCATGATTTGTACTGATTTAACTAAAGAATCTTCAGCACCAAAAATCTATCTATTTCAACTTCATCAAATAAGGTGAGCAAAGGCAATGACTCATACTTCCACTGGAAACTATTCTAAATTTGAGAGCCACCTGGTCTTTAACCACAAGAAGGTAAGATTAAATCTCTGAAATGGGGAAAAGAAGAAAAAGAAAATCCCAATTTGCAGTTAGGGAGCAAATTTAATCATCTCAATGGCAGATTGCTGTTTGGTAAACTTGAGACCATGGACTACCTTAAGGCGCCTAGTGAGCTCATTAGCATGCAATACATTAGCAAGCTTTGATTGTCCATAAGCCCAAATACTGTTGTATCTGCAAAATTATCAAGCACAAAAGGGTAAAAACAAGTAGAATTAGATAAAGAAATGTCAATCCATATATAATACATGTTGACTAGTGTCTGGTGTTATAGCACAGACTGAGCAGCATTCCAAGACACGATTCACAAAATGATACTGAGAAAGTGTTACCCTGATTCATCATTGATTTTATCAAAACGAATTCCCTCACTGTATGCAAAACGGTGAGCTTCTGATGATACGATAACAATCCTTCCCTCTCGATCGCTTTCAAGTGCTGTCTTTTTCATGGTGTCCAATACAAGGTCTGTCAGAAGAAAATGGCCTGCAAAATTATAAAATCTCTTAAGAATCCAAACTTCTGCACTTGGCAATATGCAGCATTTCAAATTTCCCAACATTGAAAAACAAGATTTGGTGGAAAGGGACTTTCTTCTTCTTTTTTTCCTGTTTTTTCCACAGCTATCAGACTAATGTTTATTTATTTTCATCATCTTCATTCACAATAATTGATAAGACTGATTAAATAGATAAATGAATTTGAAGATTACAGTATTCACAGACATGTGAAAAAAGAGGTCAAGTTATGTTCTTTTTGTTGTTCAGTATTGTGGCTCTCAAGGTATCCATGTTCAAGAATCTCATATTTGATAACACGAATTTAAATTGTCTATGCTGGATCATTTTTATTGCACGTGCTCTATTTCCCTTCATTTAAAGATTTAAATTCTATTCTCTGGCCTTTCATTATCATAATAGATACTGCAATCAAATTAATGGCAGATATGCAAACAATTTATAATGTTATGTCCAACATACCCACATGGTTGGTTGCAAATTGCATTTCTATGTTGTCTTGGGAAAGCATGAAAGGAGCTGCCATAATGCCTGCATTGTTACTTAACCAAGAAAAGATAATATTAATTCTCACTATTAAATTACAAAACAGTTCCTAAATGTGTGTAGGATGTCTTCAGTGGGCACAGTTAAAGAGGTGCATTGCCTCTTAGCAAGTTCCATTTACGAGCACAAACACATTGACTACAAAAAAGAATGAACAGGAACAACCAACATCATAAGTGACACAGAAAAGTTAGCCATGGAGACCGAAAACGGATATACAATACAAATAAGATGCATTGTTTCAGTTTTAGTCTTCTTACATTAGGAGATTCAGTGGAAGACCCAAAGATATAAATTCCGATGCAAATTTCCTCACTGATTCCATTGAGTTGAGATCTAGATGCATAACATCAATCTTAGCAGTAGGGAATTCCTTGAGTATTTCTTCTTTGACTTTCCTACCAGATTCCACATTCCTTACTGCCATAACTACATGGGCACAACGCAAAGCAAGAACACGTGTGGTCTCTGTTCCAATACCACTCGAGGCTCCTGAAATGGAGTAGGCATGGAATGTATTAACAGATTAACCAACCAATTACTAAAAGTGCAAATGTATATCTATTGCCATCAGAACCCTAAATATAGCAAGCTGTCCACAACTGATCAACACACGAATAGAAAAATTCTGATATAGGAACTCCATTCTGATGTAGAAAGTCTCGCCCCAAGAATATGATAAATCATAAGTTCCAAAATGAATCCCATCTGCAGTGGACCACTCTCTATAAACAGGAAGATAAAGAGAACTCCACTCCAAATATTAACTAGTGATCCCCACCTATGGAGCATGACAAAACTGGTATAGCGGTATGTAAAACCTCTCCAAATATAGTTATGTGAAATAAAGTAATTAAATTCCAAACATACCACGATTACAAGCTACCCAGGCCAAATAAGTTTATTAACATCTGCAAGCGCCTAGAACGAACTAGAAAAAGAATTTGAAGCCCCGATATATTCACCAGACATTTTCAACTTCGTCTCTATAGATCTTGCACGAACTAAAAAATAGCTTAGCATCCATGTACAGAGGAAAAAAAAACTGGCAAAAGCACGAAAACCCAGAAATGATCACCCAAAGAAAGAAACTTTGCATATTCCGTTATACAAATGAACAAGAACAAGTCTTAATTTTTCCCGTAAGTTTCAATCAGAACAAAAGCAAAAAACAGATATCATCATCACGAACCTCGAAATTTTTATGACTGCTTGAAACGTTGAACATAACACAACTACTTGGATTAGTTGACTTCGTCAAAAAACACACACAAACAAACAGAGTATATGAGATTCATGGGTCTATTTTTCATTTGTTTTCCTTCGCTTTTCCAAGCAGCCAAACAAGACTTAAACTTTGTGAGAAGAAATGATCGAAGTATGAACATGTTAGATAAAAATTAAAATCCTAGAGTAAGTAGGTTCAAATACTTGTGCGTTTAGTTTCTAACAGAAAAAAGCATAAAACTTGAAAACAAAAGAAACCCGGATCGGCTTCAGACCTGTAACTATGGCAGTGAGACCAGTTGCATCAATCCCTTGAGTAACTTGCTCGGCTGTTGATCTAGGTGAGAACCCAGATGGTCCTTTCCACCAAAAAGGCCACATATTTTCCGATATTTTGATCAAAACAACAAACAGCTTTCGAGTTTGCAAACTCTTTATGTGCTCATAATCCTACTGTGATGACTATATGAATTGCAGAAAATGGTATCCCGTCATGGATCTATTGCATCATCCCATGGTAATGATTACAACATGTTATTAAAAAAAAAAAAACCCGAATACGACATCATCTTGTTGACGAGGATTCCCATAGGGTGTTTTTTTTAATTGTGGTAGAGGTAATTTTTTAAATATATATATATATATATATATATATATATATAGTTTTCTTTTGCTATTTTTATATTTTAGTGTTGGGATCTATTTTCCGAGGGTTTTATTAATATTTATGCTTTAATGATGATCGTGGATGAGAAATTAAGTTTCTCAGGATTGGTTGTTTGAACGGTTTAGAAATTAAATTCATAACGCATATCACCTTCTCGTGGCCATTAATTCAATGACAAAATAGGTTTATACCAAAGGCTTGGCTCCTCCTCTTAAATTCCTAATGATTCCAATGGACCCGGGCCCTCTGTAATTATTGCTACAATGCTACGTTCTTCAAAGCCATTAAAATTCAACTCCCTCAAGGGTCTATATCCCCAGATCAGATGACATTAATAGCTCACCAACCAAAAATACTATTGAAAGTGTTTTAAAAAATTATTTAGGTTAAAATTTATTAAATTAATATTTTTTTAATGTTTTATGATTTAAAAATATAAAATATAAAAAAAATATTTTAATATATTTTTAATTAAAAAATATTTTTAAAAACATCCACACACAATAAATAAGTATTTTTTTGTTTGATTCTGTTTTGGGTTAATAAACCTAATCAAACCATTATTTTTATTTTTTTAAAAATTGTGAACTGAACAAAATTGACTATCGACTAATTTGGTTAGATTCAGTTAGGTTTTTCTTCCAAACCGATTAAACCTATGTCAATTTTTTTGAGCTTTTATTAGTGGGCCTGGGCTTTTGAAATTTTGCTTTGGGTTTTTTAACTGTGGCTTTAA
>Ga0307517_10004446_pt1 | contig 21538 bp, 15 predicted proteins | sample 23_EM_MG_FD_194515 | JGI IMG/M metagenome (GOLD analysis project Ga0307517, IMG submission 194515) | Populus trichocarpa ectomycorrhiza microbial communities from riparian zone in the Pacific Northwest, United States - 23_EM | ecosystem: Host-associated > Plants > Roots > Unclassified | place... | reverse complement strand
GCTTTCAAGGAAACAGGTACGCTCGGAACGTTGATGCATGATGAGTTACCGTTTGTTCCTTACAATCTTGTGAGATATTATTCGATCCTCCGCTCGCGGCGGACGATCATTTGCTCATGCGGACCAAACCCCTGCTGCGATTCCCTCTCGTTCCAACACGCCTGGGAAAAAACCACGTACTCCTCCGCAGTCGTTTCAACGGAATCTGGGGATCCATCTTGGGCATCTCAGAATACGCGTGTCACTGTAAGCTAGCACTGCGGTCCTTAAGTCTTCCCTCATAGCGTCAATCCCCCCCCCCCGATTCGGCGGCCGGCCGGACCTGTGGTCCCCCCCTGATTCCCGAGAAGGTTATTATACCTCGCCCTACTTCAAATCCGCCCTCAGTCCTGGGGGAAGTACGGTTCGCACTCCACAGGGGGGCGTTAGCGCCTATCTTTGCACAGGTTGATCCTGACCTTCATCAATTCAACGACCCCACTCGTTGATGTAGATCTCCTTAACGGAGTCATCACAAGAAAGGTACCGTACCTCATGATGAAATATGTAACGGGGATTCAAGAACGGTTCTACTTCCGGCCAAGCTCATCGTGGAGGATTCTGCCGACCTGCCTCAGTTCATGGACGGCCACACGAGTCACGGATTCTATGAAATTCCCTGGCGGTAATTTATCAGAGTTCGGAAACGACGCGCTGGGGGGGCTGGACTGAGTGCTTTGAAGCGCGCGGGCCCCGAAGTCCACTTACTTCATATTCGATGATAAGCTATGCCCTTCCTCCCCATATCGCTTGCACCGAACATGGGAGCACTCATCGGGTCTTTTGGCAAGGGATCGAGGGAGGGTAGGGAGGTGGGAATGCACGTTCGAGGTGATTGGGGTGAGAACTCTGGCGGATCTTTGACACAGCCCACAGGGCGCGTCATATCAATTAGTTGCGACTCAGGCAAAGCGTTGAACCAAGGAGTGTGATTGTAAGACCGCGTAAGTGCAACTTAATCCTGAGATGGCTGAAACACGTTACCCAGGCGAGAAGAGGGTGGGTGATGGGACGGGTGCAAGCGCGCACGAGGTTTCCACGTTCACATCCGCATACGGAGATGAGCTCAGCCTTCCACCCAGCCTCAACAGGGCCACCCTCAGGATTCCCACAACCCATAGTTAATAAAGATTTCCACGAGAGCTTTGCGGTGGAAGGAAATCATAGAACTCGCTCTAAGCCTTATCTCGTATCTAGATCACGTGTTGCACATTGATTTTGCTTGGCAGCAGCACCCACGATGGGCACGTTAGGGTCGACTCAGGGCCCTTGCACCTGTGCTTGTGTGCCGAGTGAAGATACTTATAAAGCCCTTGGGGGTGAATGTTCCGACAGCCCAACGGTACGCTCGTGAATGGGTTATTCGAGCGATCCCCCCAAGAAAGACCCAGCCAGGGACTATGCGCCCGATCAGTGCCGCCACGATGTCTCTGAGGACTGCGGGCAAGGATCATTCCATCCTGCGCTAATACTGGTTCGATTTGTTCCACGTTGTTCCTCGTTTTGTATTGACAAACCCACTACCGGATCCAGGATAGTGCCCCCGTTACATCTTCCGTGGATGAATCACGTTCCTCCGAGTCCGACCTCCAACGACATCACTCCGCGTTATACGGTCCTTCTTTCGGAAGAGCTCCTGCGCGAGACATGTTCCATTCATCTCCCAGTCATTGTGACGCTGCGGACGCCGGTCGTGGGTGGAGTTCGCTCGTGGATAACCCGGATCTGGTTCACACGACGGGACAAGATCAAAGCGACCTTTTCCGTGGGTTTGTCGCACCTGTGCCATCCTGGACCGATGGAACGTACGACCCGCCGGCTGCGGACAGTTTACTACCCAACGTCGGTGGATTCCCACCTCCGATTAACACTGAGTTTTCGCCGTGGGCCTGGGGCGTTTATGCCCGCGAATCCTTCACACCCCATCCAAATTATGTTAGTGGCGAGACGACTTTCCCACAAGATAGTGGGCCCCTGATTCAGCCGCCTTATTCACCGCGTTGCGCGGCCCCCCTCGTATCGACAATTGAAGACACTCAACCAAATCATCCCCAATTACCAAGAAGCGAATCCCAGGAACCACCACTGATCGCCAACCGGAACTATGTGCGTTGTGAGATGTCAGCTCAGTGGCGGTACTTAACGTTTGATCTTTCTCAGAATTCACCGACACAGCATTCAACATTTGGAAGCGGTCTACCCAATAACGATCCCTCTTTCTCTCCAAACATGCGGATGACTGTGATCCCTCAGCGGCCATACGCAAGGACGGTAGATCGCGAGAAACATAAGCCAATTATTTTCAAGGTAAATGGCTGTTTAGGCATCCCCGCTCGGGATGCTATCCGGAAGGCCTACGCTGGGTTGGAAGGAAGAGATGATCAGGTATTTGTTGGCAGGCCTAGTGTTATAATGCTACGCCTCGAGGTCCGTTCTATTGCTGGCTGTGACGTTAATTGATGACTGACGATTCTGCAGTGGCCTGGGTACCCTTCTTGGTCTCGTAAGGTCAGATCACTCTTACCCTCGCTATCGACTCCCACCGACTCATTTCTGCTATCAGGTCCGACTCAATGACTGGAAGAAGAGCCCACAGAGGATCAGCCTGGAAAAGCTCGCCACTGAGGTGGCCAAGTGTTTAGAACGATTTATACGGGTAGGTTATGTGCGATTTTTTTTCAGGATTAACTACCTAGCTGACATGTTCGTGGGAAGGAGGTGCAGGCCGGCAAATACCCTGATCGGGATTGGAGGGTCGGCCCTGAGTTTATTGGAATCGATCGTTTAGTTCTTGTTGCGTTGGAAAACGTTTCCAGAGGATCTTGGCAGCCTCGCATCGGTCTGCTCTCTGGGTGAGACCAGTCCCAACCCTGCTTGTTTGTGATTTATGCTAGTTTTTTTTTTTTGTGCGACGACCCCGCAGTTCCTTCGAGTTTGATGATTGTTGTACTGTACTTGTTCGGTTGTGCCCGTTATAATTTACGCCTCTGACCGGGGGGCGGTTTGCCTTGTTTGCGAGGTCGAGTGCGCATGAACCGAGTTGTGTGTGTGAAGATCTCAGTCAGAAGAATGATTAGTCGTAAAATCCATTCAATGATCCCCCTAAGTGCAAATCCGCAATTCCGGGTCACTTTTTCTCTAGCGAGTATGTCAGAATGAAATACGGAGGCAATTTCCAGACTGGGTTGCAGTGCGCTGCGGAAGACTCCGCTCGGTCTTTTTTCCCACCGATGCTGATCTGCGTTTGGGAGGTGCCTGTGTACGATATCACCTCGTTGCCATCTATGACGCCGGCGCGCGTAGAGTCTTTACCATCGGTTTCTAAGTGGGGGGCCTGTGGTGGGAAAATCGGGAGCCACGGCGCCCTGGGACCAAAGTTCACGAAGCGTGACAGTTCGGACATCATCCCATCCGAGTCCGGCTGAAACTTACCCCCCCATGGAGAGCTGATCATCATCAGTGCTTTCGCTCTTCGATGATTGACAAAATACTTGCCAATCCGCTTCTGTGCAGCAAGGCACCGCTTTCAGGTAACAGAATAATGGGGATTAATGCATCTTTCAGCCGTTCCGGGATTGCACGCGGTTGCCTTCGATTCCATAAGTTTTGTATGGATCCGCCCCGGCGCAGCGGACTTCCCAGGGTATAACTCACAGCTATGATGGACGCCAACCGTAGCACATGAGAGCTGTCTCGTGTTTTGAGCCTTATTAAATCATGATAGCGGGTGCTCCGCGAATCTTATTGGGCCAAGTGTTTATTTAACTTCCCGACGAATCACTCTGCATTCACTTTTCTCCATATAAACAGTGACACAAGACACATCCTCGACGTCCTTTACTTCCGCTTCGCTCCCAAGCCTCCGTCATATCTGGCCATGGAATCCTATCAACCCCCGGCTCGTTATCCCCATCAGTCAAGGTTTACTGACGTCCACGACCCCTTCGCGCATAACAGTCCCGCGCTCGACCAATATCCGAAGGTGGGAGCCTCCAATTATCCAATCTTCGTCGGTTGGAGCTCAGGTCACCTGCTTAGATGTCTGAGGGTGCGGTTAATCCACTGCGCCATGGTCGTTCAGACCAGGTCTTCGCCTCCCCGATGGGTATGGATACGATGCCCATGCTTTTGTACTCTGGCACATCCCCTACGCCACACCACACGGGTCTGGACCAGTATCCATACGATAACATGAGAATCTCGCCAACTCTGGACAACAATTACATCCCGATGCCACCCCACTACGAGGTCCTTCCAAATAATTCATCTCGTGCAATGGATTTCGGAGTCCGTACAGTGTTCATCTATCCTTTTTATCCGCTTTTAACTCACCGCTGCCGACATATACACAGGTGGATCCTCACGTTGCGAGACCACATCGGTTCAGTGAACCCTGGGTTCAGTACCCAGGTATCCAAACCCCTTCTCCGGTTCCTGAGGTGCCGAGGAGAGCATCGACCTCGGCAGTGCCGTCCAGCACAGCCCGACGGCCCGTGTCGCAACCGCAGCCCGTGCCACATCGACCATACCCTCCTCCACATTCCAAGACGAAGGGACAATACGTCGATGATGCCACTCTTCAAGCGCCCATCCTCTTCGACCTCACAGGGAGTACCCAACGTGGGATCGCTGTCAAGGATGCGATGAACAAGAGGTATCACAGTCTTGTGGGGAGAGATGATCCCATGTTTGAAGAGTCAGGCTCGTCCGTTGCCCTTCGATTCGAGGTGAGTCCTTCTTTCACACGTTTGTCGCACCGGCTGACGCGTTAAACAGTGGCCGGGCTACAAGTCTTGGAGCCGTCAGGTACGTTATCCATTTGTCCTCTTGACCTCGAATAGAAGATTCACCACGCTGCATCCCCAACAGATCAAAACAAATGATTGGCGAAAGACGCGCCGCCCAATCACGCGAGCAAAGCTGGCGACCGATATCTCGAAGTCTCTCAGCTTATTTATTCAGGTACGTCACCCTTCCGGCTGCCCCCCGCGAGTGTCTCAGGGGCTGAGGGTTATTGTACTCTTGTCAGGAAATGGAGAATGAGCCCGTAGACCCGCACGGGGAGAAGTGGAGATTCGGCGCCGGACACATCACAATCGACCAGATTACGCTGGTGGCCCTCGAGCACGTTTCGAAAGGTTCATGGCAACCGCACTTCTACGTCAACGTTTAGATGTTCTCCCGCTTCCTCGCGCGTCCCGCCTTCCGCTCGATTTATTATTTTATTTCTGTCACGACGCATGCTTTCGTTGGTCCGAAAATGCTATTCCTCGTATGTTACAGTCTTGCACTGGACTTAATCTTGTACTTACCCCATTTGTATCTACATAAACCAACCCACCAGTGCGATAGGTCGTATGTGTTGTACAGGCATATGCTTACGGTCAAGCATAATTGATTCATCCCCTCCCTCGAGGACATTGAGATGACCCTGAGCAATCCAACTCGGAGCGCCCAAGGTGACTTCCTTGTTTAAAATTGGGCAGCGGGCTTAGGGTCGATACCACCCGCGAGTCCCGGGCCCGAAGTTCAACGCCAAAGCATATGCTGGTTTCCAGTTATCTTCAAAGCTAGGATAGCAGACCCCTATGCCTCACCGCCGACGCACGCTGGTCGAGTAAGCTGTCGGAGTCGGCACCGGTGTGCAACAGAATTCCGCACTGGAGGCACGTGACTCCGCGGGCGAGCGGTCTGCTGACTCCGCAAACCACCTCAGACCGAAGCTCACCGTTTCGCAACTCGCGACGTCGGTTTGGTGAATTACACCTAGCCTGCGCCACAGGACCACTACAGGGATGGTGAAAACCCGCACACCAACGTTCTTCCGATGTTTTAGGTCATCGCCACTCCGGAACAGCCATTCGCACATGGCGCCCATGAATCGCAAACCTGTACCACTCTGTACGTTGCGATGTCCCTTCTCGGACATCAGGTCAGCAAATGAGCGAACAATGCATACAATTCTTGGTCCTTGAATGACGAAAACGCTCCAACCAGGACCCTCTTATCCCACACCAACACCTCGTTGACCTGATGTCCCTGTAGCCTCATGGTTGCCCGCATGCTTTCGATGGATCAACTCTTGACTTTGCCCTTGCTCAGCATCTGTAGTTGTACTTTTCCTCTTATTCGCACCTGAGGGCTATATGTACCCAGCGAGGACGAATCTCTTGCACCCACCAAATTTCTGAAGTCCACGAGTTCTACGGCATGTCTTCTCAACACAACGACCCCTTCTGCGGTACTGGAGATTACTCGAACGCTCGCCGACGTTCGTTCCAACCGTCTCCGGGGAGTCAACAGAGGTTTGCTGAGCTACCCGTGAGTGTGATGTCGTGCCAGATATGTTCGTTTGATATGCTCACCCGTGATATCTCCTAGGCGCTCCCCGACTCTACCAATGTCAATCAAGAACTAGCACATACCTACAATTTAGCCTATCGTCCTCCGGCCTCGATCGATGCGTCGGCGGATTACTACCCCACCGGGACGTCCAATCCCGGTCACTATGGCCCGGCTCATCAATACCAGCAAGAGCACGGCTCAGGTTATCACCAACACGTACAAGGTGCCATACCAATTTCTTATGCTTCCGGACAAAATGTGAGTGGGAGTTGTCGTTTGGTTGTGCAGCTTTATTCAAAAATTTGGTTTACCCAGACGCGCGAGGTTTATCTTCAGTCTGGAGTTAATGCGCAGTGGACTCAGGGACATCACCCTGGCGCAGACTTTCATCGATCTGCTTCGTGGCCTCCCCAACATAGCGGTCATTCAACCCCTCCAATTTTCTCGGTACGTTTTTACGCCATAGGAAGGAGCAGGGCGATGTGTTGAGATTATTTCAGCATGGCTCTACGTCTATGACCCAGATCCAGATACCAAGCAATAGTAGGGGACGACATGAGGTCAATATCCCTCAGCGCTCATACGTCCCACACCACCGGCAGAACTACTTTGATCAGTTCTTACCAGAGCACCCGATCACATTCCTCAGTCGTGCTGGAGGGGTTGGGATCGCGCTGACCGATGTTTTGAATGAGAATTTTGATCACCTCATTGGAAGGGACGATCCCATGTTCGCTAATTACACAGGGCCAGCGATCTCCTTGCGTCTCGAGGTAAGTTCCGCTTCAGCATATCGGAAGGGACGTAGCTGATTCGACTCGATTTGTAGTGGCCGGGCTATAAGTCCTGGACCAAACAGATCAAGACCAAGGATTGGAGGAGAGAGCCAAAGCCGATAACCAAAGCCAAGTTAGCAACCGAGGTCGCAAAGAAGGTTCAAAATTTCATCCAAGTACGTCTACGACCGTTTTCTATCCTTCATTATCCGACTTGACGCGCTTGTTTCAGGATAGCGTCAATGAACCCATTACACCCGGATTTGAGAGATGGAAGGTCGGGCCAAGTTTCATTGAAGTCAAGGACCTCGTGCTTGTCGAGTTGGTGCACGTTTCCAAAGGCTCATGGCAGGCCAAGTTCCGGGCCACCGAATAGTTTTTGATATCACGCATTTCTGAATACGGCTTTCTGGTACTTCCTGGCATTTAACACAGCTATTTCGTCGACTAGTCTTTTAAGTTAACAAATCGTGACTTTGCGTCCCAGAGACCGTGTGTCTCACCGCCGCCTCACGGGAACGCCCGATTGATCCGATAGACACCGCCGCCGCCCTGTTGTCCCCAACCTTTGAATCCAACTCTCACATCGATCACCTCTCACTTCACTTCCGTGGTTTCCTGATTCCAATCTTCAATTATTGAGGCCTCGTGGGGTGTGGCGTGCTAGTCTGTGGCCTTTATTCTTAGGACACGCGTGGTGGGCATGGTTTGTAGCATAATCCTATTCAGTCACGGCATTCATGATTTCGGTAACATCGTGTTAGCGTCCCCCTCTCAATTGTTTAGATCAAGTCTCCACTCCAATGATATCCCAGGATATCCTGTGATCAGATCACTCGACAGATCCATGCTGCAGCCGGCAGGTCGACGGACGTCTGCGGTGCCAACCCTGGATAACGAGACCTCGCACCACACCGCTTTTCTCTCGTTTTTCTCCGAAGGGCCCTACGAGCGGTGGACGGCTCGATCAGCCGTTACGGTCGAACCGGTGACTTTGCAGAGGTTCCCCTTCTGCTTTCCCTTTCCGCCTGGAACTTTCTATCTCCCGGGTATCTCGACGGTTGCGACGTATCATCAATATGAAGGGCGATTGTCAGCCCCAATCGTGTCACCAAAAAACGCGTCTGCATGCACGATATGCAGATATTTGTTGGGATTGGTGTATATAGGGGACTTTGGGCTCTGCTGTCCTCGTCCTTCCCCCCCTCGCTCGACCAATGGACACGAGGCAGTGGATTGAACCCCCAGGCGCTTCGGTCAGCCCTCTGCAACCTTGGGCACCGCATTCGTCCGATGTATGTTGTCTCGCCACTTTGCGTCATGCCTCGAGTTCTAATGGTCGTGAGAAAGGATCACAACGTTGTCGTCCCATGGCCAGGGCACAACATCTACTACTCACAGCCCCAGACACAGGGTGAGTTCTATTAAGGTAGCGTTGCTTTATCGTTATTCTGATCACCAGATACTCTAGGCTTCATGCCCGACGTTATCGGAACACCGTGGAATTTTGGTGTCCAGAACCTACTCGACCAAAGCGTCAGCGTTATCGCTGCATTCCCGCCTACCTCCCATATGAACTACGATGAGCATCGCGGTGCGATCGCTCCTGTGACTCCCACCTTCGGCATCGTCGGTGACTTCTTTTTGTGAGCTGTGGCTGTTAACTAAGGGCCCGAGTAGCGACGATCATTAAATCGCCTCGTTCCGCAAAGACACTACGCCAACAGCCGCCGTAGCCGTACCGTTCGAAATTTCAAGCCAGAGTCGTCCATTTACTTTGACACATACTCCGGCCCCGGGTTCCCGATGAAAGACGCCATAGGCAAGAGCTTCAAGAGCCTTGTAGGACGCGAAGACCCGATGTTACCCTATGGCACAGCCATCTCGCTTCGTTTTGAGGTTGGTTATTTCAAAGCGTTCTGAGGTGTGAACGGGACACGCGTTGACCGTCCATTCAATCAGTTTGAAGGCTATGAGTCATGGACTTGCCAAGTGAGTTACATGCCGCCTCAATGCATTCGCCTACTCATATCATCGCATAAGGTCAAGACCAGGGACTCTAGAAAGGTCCCGCATCCCATCCCGAAGGAGAAACTGGCACATGAAGTGGCCAAAAAGTTAGTGGCCTTCATGAAGGTAAACGTCGCCATGTCCACAGCATTGCACAAGTTTGACGTAATGAACGTCGTTCCAGAAGAGGCAAGCCAAACTCGACGAGATGGACTTCCTCAGCGAAGAGGCGATATCGCTTAATTCCGTCAGCGTTAAGGACCTTGCCCTGGTCAGGCTTGACCACGTGTCCAAGGCCTCATGGCAGCCCCACTTCATGATTGTTTGAGGCGCACGAACAAGATTCCCCCTACGCCCACCTTGATTGGTTACTTTTCCGGTGTCTTCCTCTTTTTGAAAGCTCTGCTGCGCAGCCGGTCCACCGCTTCGTGAATCCCATCTTGATTTTATTGTCTCGTATCTAGCGCTATTTCTTTTGATAAGTATCGTGACTGTCTATCTTGGCCATCTGGGCCATATGTACGTGTGTTTATCTTCTCCGCCGGCTAATTCGGAAAATACAATATTGCCGCCCTGGGGGCGATTCCCTGTGTCACAGGTTGGGTCTCAGGGTCTGGTCGAATTCAAAAATCGGAGCTTAGTAACCCATCCTATCTTCGTTTGCGAGTGGCAATCAAAGGTGCACCGCATGGGCGCAATGGAATTGGGGTCGATGATCAATGGAGAGGCGATAGAGTGTGAACTTGGAATCCAAGTATTAAGACCTACCCGTTTCAATCACGACCAGGGAGCCGCTCATACGCCGAGAGTTACCGCGCGTAGGTTATCTGGAAATGTACCAGAACCTAGAGTGTACTGGGCGTGGCACATGCGCGCGTGAACGCGCGCAGTGTGGATGCGGTTTTACCGAACTGGTCATTACCAGGGCTGTACCACGGCCTCCGGCCGTCCATTTGGGATTTAGGGCAATTGTTCCACGGGAGATCCGTTCCTGCTTCCGATGAATCCTGGGGTTAGATTGTGCTTCCTTACTAACATTGGTTTACCTCGCGGTGCGCGGGCCCTTCCCTGTTTTGCTCCAAGATCTCGGGAGTTGTGACGTCAAGACGGTTCCCCTCTCACGGTTTTTGCAACTCGACTGAGGAAGAATGCTGTAGATGGTCCATTGCTGGTCAGATTTATGAAGGTAGATCCCGTTGGCGCCCACTGCTCGTTATTAGGTGTAAAGCATCCTTGATCTACAGCAAAGACGAATTTCGATCTTGGTTATCCTCCTCTGGATGAATCATAATTCTCTTGTAAGTACATGCGTGATCCTCGATCTGAGATGCGATCTCAAATTTGATCGGGTGAGGTGGGGGAGGAAACTTTGCACGAATTTTGTCATTTTGGGTGAGACCAGACTTTGATTGTACCATCCGCGCTGGCGGTGATCATCTCCCCGGCTTCAATGGGATGGTGCTCGGTCCAGGTGATCACTTTATCGTGAACCCTCGGGGGCGGGTTCGGTTGCAAGGCGGTCGCCTGATTCCATCATCATCAGCAAGAAAAAAAAACGTCAATTAGAAAATGGCCCGGGTGGGAATGGGCCTTCATTCGAAGAGAAACTTGAATGCTCACGTCAATGAGGTCCCAAGCCCAGACTGAACCGTTTTCGTCTCCGCAGATAACGCTAGCTTCATTAAAGCCGAAGCATGCCCGGCATCGATAAGAGGTGTTGACGTGGCCTTTGAAGTCATTTAGCAACTTCCCTGTAGACCCGTCCATCAAGCGAACGTGGGAGTCAAGAGTCGTGACCAGGTATGACTGGTGGTCTTTCGTCGGTACTGCCGCAGTTACGGGGTCTAATAGATCGCAGTTGCGTCGGAGAACGGTTCTAAGGAGGCGCAGCAGTGGGAATGGAGACGTACGTCCAATAAAGTCAGACCGCAGTTCACCCTTTCTCAGGTCGTATGTTCGAACGTGGCCGTCAACAGAGCCCGTCATTATGTACGTTGGGCCGACGTGGATGGCCTGGATGGAGTCCTTGGCCTCTTCCAAGGATTGGACGGCCTGACGGCCCTGAGCTCTTGGTAGGGTAAGCAGATCGCTACTGGACGGAAGAAGGACAGCCCGCGTTACCTAAGGTCCCAAAGTTTGACCGTGGCGTCGTAAGACCCTGAGAAGGGGTCAGCATCTATCGTTGAGAGGTACCATGTTTTGTCCTCGTACCGCTCGCTAGCACTGTGGCTTCTTGGTTGAAGTCCACGATGTTGACCTTACCGAGATGACCGCTGATACGACGGATCGTGTTTCCGCCGGTGACGTCCCATAGGAAGATGGACCGGTCTCCTCCCGAAGACGCAAATTTACTATTATCATGCGAACTGCAGGAGTCGTCAGGGACACGTGTCAATCGTTACCGATGATAAAATTTGGCACATGCACTGTAATCGACAACACCTCGTAGCCGTGGCCAGAGTAAGCCTTTATCTCCGTTCCAACGCTGGGGTTCCAAAGGCGGATGGTTCGATCTTGTCCTCCGGACAAGAGGTACTTTGCCGTCCCCTTTGCATACGTGGCAACGTTCACGGTGCCTTTGTGGGCTTTCAGGGTTTGGTGTAGAGTCCTTGCGAGCGGTTGTGGACCTCGGGAGGGTGCCATTGTGGGAAAAGCACGCGTAACGCTACGCTGGTGCTGATCAAGGTCGAAGCGCTCAATCGCATGGTGGCGTTGGCGATCATCATCCCATCCTAGCTTTGTCTTTCACTCCTTCTGTTATGACCCCTCGTTATTGGAGAAACGACCTGAGGGTTAACTCCCGAAAACCACAATCATAACGGATTTATAGCAGCCCCCCCATTGTTTGCCACAAGGTAGGGTGAACCGTCGCTGATCATCGTGGAGCCGCTCACGACATAGCCTGGCCGCTTGACCGGAAATGTGCATACTTACGCCACTAAAAGTCACGGGGACTTGCGGTCGGCGTGCTTTTGCGTTCCTAATATTCCCACCGATTGTGGGAGGCGAACAAGTGCTCTCGGACGGCGAGTTGTCATACAGCAGTCCACTCGCGCTCCCACCGTTTGGACCCGTATCGGGGAGCTTTCGACATTCTGCCTCTCCCACCTAGCGGCGCGTATCATTTCACTTTCCTTTGTTACTCGACGGCGGCCTTCTGCCCAACCACCGGTATCATGTCTCAGTTTGCAACGCCATAACCTGGGAAATCGGCTCGGCAACTATTTTCTCCCGCTAGGTTCCGATCCAAAAGTCAGACACCCGAACTTTATCTCTGAGACCGACCTCGTCGAGCTCTCCGGCTCGTCGGTAGCTTGGGAACCCGGACCGAGTAAGTAACGGGACGGTCAATTTTCTGACCAGCAATCCAGCTGAAACGCACTCTGAAACCAGGTCATGGCTCGTGGTATGGAAATTCGGGAATACCCACTGTTTCCTGGTTTCCTGGGATGAACGTGCCGCAGGTGGTGTGCCTCCCCGACTGGATCGTAACTGAGCATCTAAGGCAACCTCTCCGTACGTTTTCTAGGTCAGAGCATGGTCGGGAGGCGAGTCTCACGGACCTGAGTGGCAGTGCGTCATCATTATCATAAAGTGCTAGGAGGTACATGTGCCATTGAATCTCTCACACCCTCATGTCGGTTGCCTTACACCTCCCGGTTACGTTCTAGAGCGTGTATGAACAGCGCGAGGACACGTCAAAACGACGTTTTCGTTTCATCAAAGAACACGAGTCCTTGCATGTGGGTTCCGGGCACGAGTTACGATCCTCGGGACCGGCAATTCGCCTTATCCGTTGCGGCGTCCTTGTCTCGCTTTCCACAGAGCTCCTCGGGTGCATTCCAAAGCTTCGTTTGGACAGCGATCTTCGGGGATATGAGGGTGTCAAGTTCTCTCTCACTTTCTTGTTGGCATTTTTGGGAAGCTCTCGTTCGTCGAGGGACTGCGAACTGACCGCGTATGGCAAAACCCTTGAAGAGCGCTTGCGTAGCAAGGTTCGACCCAATCCCGGCCTCGAAAAACGCCATTTAACGTGCGAAAGATAGGCCGCCGAGGCGTTGCCCTCCCCCTGGTCCCCCGTCCGGGCACAAAAATCGCAATTTGCATGGACAACGACGATACCGTGGGTCGTGGCCACGATCTTCTTGCAGATGTCTTACCTTCCAGTAGTGGCGTCCACGCTCTGTGTCTGCCTGCAGGAGGGGGGCGGTTACAGTCCTGGGTAGGTAAGAGCGAGATTTTGCTCGTTACCGAGAACCTAACCGTAAAAATCAGACAGGGGCCTTATTCAAGCTATAGATCTGAGCAGATCCAGTGGATCTTCCGTCACGCGATAATCGGTCACCCGTTTGCAGATCTAGATGCATCGCTCGAGGCTCCGGAGGTGTTTTCTGCTGTTGATTGACCATCTTCACCCAAGCCGGCAAGCGAGGTCAAGACTGCGACCTACCGCTACCGTGACGCGCGTTCCTACGGGGGGTTCCTCAGCACGCTCGCAGTTGCAGGGAAACCGGACCACATTCTCGAGAGAATGGCCCGCTTGGAGTTCGAGGGGGTTGTGTTTTAGGACGGACGTTTTTCAAAGTTCCTTGAGATGACCAACAGCGGGAAGGGCTCTGGACTCCCAATTTAGGAACTCCCCATAGTCAGCTCGAGCGGAATTGACAGCTACGACAGGATGGCCCGGCTGGTGGACACGTTGGGACCACAAGGAAAGCTGGAATTCAAGGTCACCCCCACTGAGGCTCCATAACGGGCGGGGGTCGTTGACAGGAGGTATCTACTCCGAGGGTATGCTTGGAGGAGCGCAGGTGAGGAGGTTACCACCCGCTGAAAGGTGGGCTGACCCCGTGTTCATGGGTGTTGGAGTGGGAAGATCCTGCATGGCGATAGTCATGGGCTCCTTCCACCTTCCTCCCGTTCGCTTTGCCTCAAAATTGGCAAGCGATACGTTCCAATGGTGTGGAATCGCGACATGCTTGTGGGCGTGCGGTAGCGAAACTGGAGGTGAGTGTGGCATATACGTGCGCACCTTGTCACCGCGGTCAAGGCGATCGGAAACCATGGATTACATTTATCAATGACAAGCTGAGTGGAACGTTATATTGCCAGCCACCACCCCGCGCCCTTACTGGAGGACCGAAGGAACCTAATCCGGGAGCACAAAGTCGGAGCAGTTGATTTGTGCGTGTTCTGTGAAGGATCACCTTCGCCCCGTCCAAATCCCGGATAGTCACCGCCTCCCTATGTTGTACTGCGGCTCTCCATTTCAGTATCAATAAATATACGGCTTTGTCTTACCACTTCAATATCCTTATCAATAAGCGGGTCTCATGGACTACATCGCCCTGGTCGTAAACTCGGAAATTCGTTCTTGACAGCTTCCGCTCGAACATGTGGGAATGAATTTCCGGCGCTCGTGGCGTATCCGGGGTGGTACCATTCACGCGTCACGACCCGCGTTGCTTTGCACTTCAGCTTCAGGTTTCGGCCCGTTCTGGAACACCCTGTCCCGTCCACCTCCAGGCTCAATCCCAGTGAAAATTCGGCCTCGCTCACGCTCGGCCGAGTGAGCGGGAGCGAGCTCGGGACCGGTATCGCTCGGGCTGGATCCGGTGTGATCTGGCTCGCGGATTGAGACGGATATCGCCCAAGTTCTGTTCAGATTGATTGCGAGCTAGGTTAGGTACCCCGCAATGTACGACACTGGATTAGAGTAGATTTTAATAGATCTCTATACGTTTTGCAGTTCTGTTGGGATCGAGCGAGAACGATAATTATCTATTCTCGTCAAGGCAGGTCAATACAGGTCTACTCGAATCTATTGTACACTCGGGTCGTCCTCCCCTCAATACCACCCGTACCGCACCCACCCGTATACCCTGGTGCCTCTCCTGGCGGGCCTACGACCCACCCACCCTCCCACCGACACCTCCAGCACACCAGAGATAGAGCCGAAGCCCTAGGTTGACGCGCCTTGCTCGGAAGTTGATTCCTATGGAAACGCAATATCAAATCAATGAAGTAATAGGGGCGATAGGAATAATAACACACCAAAGTCTTGGCCTTCTTCGTGTATTTCTGATTGAGAGAAGGAATGTGAGATAAGACGGTATGAGAAGGGGGATGTTGCCTACCGTCTTTGCGGAACGAGGCAGATCTTTCCAATATTTCTCAAAATCGTCATCCGGGGATCCTTCGTGTGCTTCCTTCCACTCATCGTAACATAGTTTCCTATACAACGTTGTTAAAGCAGTATGAATAGAATTGGAGTGACCGGGACTTACTTCGATGGAATCATAGGCTTCTTCGTTTTTGGTGTGTTCTTCGTGGTTGCCTTGCGAGAATTCTTTGTTGGAGCCGAATCCTGCGGAGTCTCGGACGTCGACGCAGCTTTCGCGGCAGTCCCAGGGTCGTTTGTAGTGATCGGAGTGGCGGCCGGAGGTGAGTCGGCATCAGAGGAACCGGTGGACAACTCAGGTGGGAAAGTAGTGGTGGAGAGGACCGGAGCACGAGAAGGGGTATCACGAGGAGCCGGAGTATAAATGAGAGCATCTGCGGAGTTAGTCTGAGCGACCTGAAGTTCGGTTTCCTCGTCAGTTGGAGCAGGGGTGAGAGCAGGAGCGAGAGCAGGAGCAGAAACTGGTGCAGGAGCTGGAGAGGTCGCCGAGCTAGCAAGAAGAGTGCGAGAACTAGGAGACAAGCCAGGAGTTGATTGAACGCTAGTAGGATTCCGAGAGGCAGACGAAGATAGAGAGCTAGGAGTACCAGCGGTAGAGGTGTGACCGTCGCCTGTAGAAGTCGTCTGGTTGACCTAGAAGGGCTCGAAATAAAGTGAGGCAATGAGACGACCCCAGGAGTACGAACCTGAGTTGTAGGGGCCGCCGGTATTTCGGTGGTTACATGCACGCTTCCGCTGTGGGCGAGGGAGGTTAGTAGGGTGATCCTGGTGTGCATATAGCCAGGATTTCCATACAGTATGCTTGTCTAATCGTTGTCAGTAAAGAATATAACAAGGGAAGATAGTTAGACGTACCCTTAATCGGTTCGTGGTGATCTTTATGGGTTCAGGGCGAGGAGGGGGGAGAGACTCATCTGCATCCTCCTCCACCCGACGGCGTTTCGGCTCGCTTGCCTCACCATCCACTTGGGGCCGCTTGGAGGACTTTTCCTGGCTGTCCTGGCCGTCACTGCTGTTGGCATCAACGTCGATAATCTCACCTCCCGCTGCCTTCTCTTTTGCGGCCTTCTCCTTTGCGGCCTTCTCCTTTGCGGCCTTCTCCTTTGCGGCCTTCTCTTCCCTGCCCTGGAACCACTGGGTATAGTGGTTGCGCCAAATTTGCTCGGACTTCCAATGGCTTTCGCAGTAGCGAAGCCAGGGGAAAGCGTCCTCCAGGAGCGCAATGTACGATTCGTTGGTATCGACGTCCACGGTACCATGACTCGAGGGAGCTTGGCCCCTATCCCAGAGCTTGTTCCAGAAGCCCTTCGCTTTGGCACGGGCCGCGTCCTTTTGAGAGTTTGAGATTGGTGCTCCGTTTTCGTCTTCCATATAGCAGGAGAGGGTGGATACTTTTTTTCCGGATTTCGACAACGTCTTGGGTAAAGCGTCGTCGACATCGGAATCTTCGTCCCCAGTGGCGTTTGCCTTCTTTCGCAATCTGTTATATAGGCCCTGCTCCCAATGCACGACCTTCTGGAAATTCTTGCGATCGAGTTGCGGGAGTAGGTTGCTGACCCTCGGCTTGAATTCTGTGTAGGGTGGTCCGGATGTGGAATGCGGAGACGTCCTGACGTCTGCAAGAGATTCTGTAATGTTCAAGGGGAGGTTGTTGATCCCAGTGGCAATGGTGGCGAGTTGGTGGTTCATATTTTTGAGGAACCTGTTGTAGAACGCGCTAGATATGTTGTTCAGTAGTGTTTGTATCACATAGGACCAATATAACGCGCATATATGCGCACATATCTCAATACTCACTTCAGAAATTGGACCTGTGCGGTCAAATGTTTGTTTTCCTGCTGCAACCTCGCGTTTTCCTCATAGATATTCCTCGTGCGAGAGGTCCCAGAGGGGTCGTATGGGTGCATACGTGTGATGGGAGGACGAGGAGCCGAACGCTTCAGGTCGCGTGGGACAGATGGCCTAAGATACACCGGAGAATACACATACCATAGCAGGGTTCGGATACATCATCGTCTGCTCGTGGGAATACGAGCCAAGACCGGTATCAGGAGCTGAGAGGAGGCTATCGAAGTTGTTGGGGATTGGTAAGTTCATATCCAGTTGAGGCAGGGAATCCGAGTTTTGAAGAAGAGGAGAATCCGATGCATATGAGAGAGAATCCGAGCCAGACATCGGTTCAGGATCGCTGGGAAAGAGGATCGAAGACGAAGCCATCATAGGTGGTGGTGGTGGTGGGAAAGAGAAAAGCGAGAAAAGCGTTGGGGAGCCCAGGGAGAGGGAAGTGGCACCGATCGCATTTATCTTATCTATCCCAGATGAGGCGCGTCGACTCCGATCAATACATTGCACGGCTCTACCGTAACTCTAGTCGTCGTCTACAATAATACCCGTATCGATTACATCGAGGCCTGGTTTTTCTGCCAAAAAAAATTCACCAACCCGTTCATCCGGCTTAAACGGCACCAATGCCACAGCGGAAATAATAGTTTTCGCTCGGATGACAACCCACTTTTGCCTCCCTCCATGCATACACACATTGAGAGCGCCATTTGAATAATTTCTGCGGGCTTCGTCGACTGGGGAATATAATGAACAGAGGGCGAGAGTCTCCTTGACACCTCCGACAGTGACTCGGAAGTAGAACTGGACTTCTGCAAAGCGGATCGTGCCTTGATGGAGGACCTACACCAACGTCATGCGTGAGCTAGAATCTAAACGTAAATGTGATCAGATCACTTACCTTGACATTACGATCAGTCCGGGCTGTTCTCGAGGTGCGAGTAACCTCTTTCCAATAAGATCTTGTTATTTGTCCTGTGGGAATCCGAAGTCGCGCCCACCGGTAGACAGTTGTTTTCGGGACGGATCCGAGACCAGAATAGAAATCTTCAAGTGCGGTGTATTCGTCGTCAGAAAGGTGATGGGCCCTTGGATCTTTCGGCCCCAACAGAAGGTATTTGTCGCCGACATCAAGAGAACCCCTGGGATCCTCCTTAGTCCGTTTGAAAGTCGGCCACATGCCAACTATCGAGTTAACCACTGCAACCTTTTTGGCCTGTTCCGTAAGGTTCGCGAACGGGTTTGATGGTTGCTTGATGAGCGAGCCGTAGTAGCCAATTACACGTTCCATTGCCCATTGAGCTGTAAGCGAAGGCGGTCCTACCCGAAGTGTTTCAGGTACGAGATGGACGAGCGAATGGACGCATTGGCGAACAAAGTGAAGGCGTTCGGTCTTCTGGCGATAATAAAGACGCTCAAAGTCCAGAACCCACTCGAGAAGATATTGCTGAGCGAGCCGAAGTTGATCGGGAGAAATACTGTGCTGGTACATGATTCGGATACCGACCACAAGTTTGCAGTAGTGTTGATAGTATTTCTCCGGAAGTAATCCATAGAATAGACCGGGTCCCAGACCATAGAAATAGAGGAGTAGTTCCCAAGCCTTGTAACCGCTCGAGAGCTTTTCAGCCGGATTGCGAGGAGTACGATCAAAGGACCGAGGGAAGTACGACGCCGCATCCGCAACGGCCTGGCCGTGAGCCTTCCAGACATCCCCTTTCAAGACGGCCCAGTCCCAGACATCCCGGGAGTTATCTCCCTTCCTACAGCCATCCGCGCGTTCGGTCCACAACTCAAACATCAGGGTCGTCAGATTGATTACCGGTTGGTGCATTATATCACCAGGGAAACAGGTCGGTGGATCAAGGATGCGGGGGATTCCATCGAAGATGCTCGCCTTTCTGATCCCGGTCTCAAGTCTTCGCCTCCGGTATTCGGCTTCGTTCGGGGAGGAGAGGACGTATTTGAGGTTCGCTTTGTATGTCGTCGTATTTACTTCGGGTAGATTGTTGATATCGAAGTCTGGGTGATTAGAACCGTCGATATTTGAGTCCAGAGGGCGAAGCAAGACAGGGTAGTAGTGGGATCCACCGGGTTTATTACGCCCAAAGAGCCCACAGAGTATCCGGCATCCCTTCTTGCCATGATGGCCAACAGAACCACTCAACTCGGCCATACCAACGGCATCCGCAAGAACCAGGAGGAGGGTCAGGAAGGAGATGGCAGCCATGCGATTATAGCCGTCCCAAATAGGCATGCCTTTCTTCTGGATCGCGGAGATGTGCGCCAGACCTGGGAAGAGAAAGGAATCAAGGTGTTTTGGGTTTTTCGGGCCAGGGATTATGCCGCCAGGAAGAATGTGTCGGATTTTGTAACGTCGATCAGGCGCGAGATCGAGAATAATGAAAATATAGATCCAGCAGTCTGATTTTTTGTTGCGGTAAAGCTGGGCCCCGTCTATAGAAAGCATGACGACCGTGTCGTAGTCCTTTATGGCGCCGTTTTCGACAGCATCGAGGTAATCCGAGCCACAGAAGATGTCGTCGTAGTCGGAGATCTCGCCTCGAGCTCGCTGTTGAAGTAAATCGCGAGTCTTATCGCGACGATAGAGCATCTGCTGAGCCATGTGAGGACTTATCCAACAAGCCTGGAGCTGCGGACCAGCAGGAAGCGTCGTAAAGACCTTCCGGGGGACCTTCTTTTTGCCATTGGACTTCCGAAGCTCCTCTTGGTCGTAGCGATGTTTGTGACAGAGAGGACACTCCTCCAGTCGCGCAAAAGGGCCGGTGAAGGCAGCACAAGAGTTGACACACATGTCCTCTTTCCAAGTAACCACCCCAGATATATTAGATGCGTATCGTTTGACCTGGTCATACAAGAGCATCTTCGACTCAGGAAACCTCTTCAGGATATCCTCGCGCGCCGCAGTGTAGGAGTTCTGAGACTGAGCGTGGTCCAACGTCGAGATGTAGAACGATATGGACAGGTGAAGATCTGGGTCGTCAGAGGGAGAGGACCGGATTTCCTGAGGGTTCTGAAACGCATGAAGGTCAGCCTTGCTGAACTGGGACTCCAAGGTCGCTTCCTCAACCATCCGGACAAACTCGAGGTTTGTTTTCATACTCTGCAGAGTGATATGAGGATCGTCCTCGTTATCACTGGGAGGTGGCTCTTCTTCATCAGATTCGAAGAATAGAGTTTCATCCATGTTAAGAGGAGGATCAAGGCCATCTCCATGCGAGCCTTCGTCAGGATCATCTTGCTGAGAGCCTCCCTCGTCAGGATCGTCGATTTCGGAGTCGCCATCCTCAGGATCGGACATTACAGAGTCCAGAAGTAGTGGAGAGGGGTGTCTCTCGTCAAGAGGATCGATTTGAGGGGAACGAGGAGGGATTCCCTGGTCGGGAATGTCGATGGGAAGGCTCAAGATTGCAGGAGGAGGGGGAGGGGAGTAGATTTCTTGCTCGGGCTCAGACGGAGTAGCAGGGGGAGGCGATTGGGGTATTTCTGGGTACGTCCTACGTTCGCGAAGATATTCTACAGTAGAACGAACACCCTAAGTACATGGTTTTGTGAATATTGTCGTATTGAGGCGCATATATGCGGCAGCAGAACGTAATACGTACCGAGCCCGATCCATTGGCTACTCTCTTTGACGTATGCGGGGAATCTTCGACTTCGTTGTCTTCTACATGATGTCGTCGCTTCCGTGTCTTGTTTCCAGCACCGGGGCGAGAGCGTATCCTATCAACCGCTTCCATCTCTTTGTCCGTAAGTTCCCCATACTTGGCCGTAACCCCACCAGGGTTATGTCGATACCACGTTGCTCTGGTAAGGAATTTTCCGGTTCCGCATTTTTTGCATGTGCAGGGCCAGTCGGTAGGCTTCCTAGGGTCGACTGGGTGGGGAGCCATTCGAGGGAGCGGGCTGGATCGTGTGTTTTCGCCCCTGGGGTGGTCGAAGGGCTTAGTAAATAGGAGACTTAGGAAAAATCTGTTTCAATTCACGAGAAGTATTACAGCGACGTAGGTATGTGCTCTCGAGTGTATTCAAACTAAGTTGAACACGACGCGAACAGCGCGTGCTAATTAAGATCGCTCGACTCGGCTTGATCCGGGTCGCCCGGTCTAGATCTCCACTGTGTGAGACTGATGCGTCTTGCGCCAGACTGCCCCCGTTCATTCAGCCTCGCTCCCGCTCGGCCGAATTTTCACTGGGGCTCAATCCCCTTCCTCTGTAGCACTGTACTAGCATCTGCTTCACTCTCCCCGCTCTCAATACATCGAATCGCATACAAATACTCATGGATGAAAAGGGTGAAAGGGACTCCCCGCCGCTGCAACTT
>Ga0307517_10004445_pt1 | contig 21541 bp, 13 predicted proteins | sample 23_EM_MG_FD_194515 | JGI IMG/M metagenome (GOLD analysis project Ga0307517, IMG submission 194515) | Populus trichocarpa ectomycorrhiza microbial communities from riparian zone in the Pacific Northwest, United States - 23_EM | ecosystem: Host-associated > Plants > Roots > Unclassified | place... | reverse complement strand
TTTTATATTTTTAATTTTTTTGAACAATGAAGTTATGGTATTACCTTTAAAAAAAAATAAAATTATATGCATGGTTGCAAGGGTTTTTTTTTTTACTTATAGTTTTTTTTTTTTAATTTTTGGTTGATCAAGGGGCTATTTAGTCATTTTAAAAGATTAAATCTTATTAAAAATAGTTGCAGCACGCATCAACATGTGACAGTTCCCGTGCTATGTAGTAGGCGTGGGCGAGGCCGTCAACTTACTAGATTTCACTAGCCAAGACGGTGTTAGGAGTGATGTATCATCTTTTTTCCGGCGGGGTGGCACGTGTTTATGGGGAGGCACGGTTGGCCTCAAACAAGCTTTTTTCTCTCTCCTCGTATCTTTTTTCTCTCCTAACCTAGAAATTCACGCAAGCCCATCCAAAAAACAATCGTGTCCTCCGGATTGTATTTCTATCAATTTTGTCTATCATTCTTTTGATTACTATCTAGTTTGCTTTTGATGTTTTTTTAAGTTTAGATTTTGTTTTCAATTTCATCCTTGAGAATTTTATTTAATTTTTGTATCTAATTTGATCCTCATTCTTTTGATTGCTATTTTTTTTTGTGTTTTATCATTTCCTTGATTTATTAGTTTTTCAATTTCATCCTCGATCATTTTATTGCATTTATTTTTTTATCCAATTTTGGTCCTCTTTCTATTGATTACTATTTTTTTATCTTTATTTTTCAATTTCCCTTTAATTTCTTATTTTATTTAGTTTTTTAAATCTAATTTGGGTTCTCATTTTTTTTATTTTCTTGTCGGTTTATTAATTTATTTTGTTTTTCAATTTAGTATCTAATTATTTTCTTTGATATAGTTTTTATACGAGATTTGATCTATATTATTTATGTGTTTAGATTGTTTTGTAATTGGAAATTTTACTTTGTTATTTTTACATATTTGCCTTTCTACATGGTAATCCCAATCTCATGACTTGTGTCCAATTTAAGTTCTTTTTTTCCCTTTTATTATAAATTAATTTTTTTCTTTCAAATTCACCATTTGACATTTTGGTTATTGGGCCATGAACTTTGACATTTGTTTCACTTTCCTTTTTATTGAGTTATTCTAATCTCTTATCTCGAGTGATATGTTAGTTAAGTGAACTCAGATTGACTCAAGTTTTTTCCTGGATTTTTTTTTATATAAATAATTTGTTTTTGCCATTTTATCATTTGGCATTACATTTTTGACACTTGAGCTCTATGCTTTTTTTTTGTTTTTCTCTATCTCAAGTGCGGATTAATCAAGTTAACCTTGTTATATTGGTTTTTTTAGCATTTTTTTTATTTAGCTTCGATCTTTTTTGGCAGGTTCTTCTTTTGAAAGTCTAAATATTTTTATCTCAATCTTATATCACTGGTGGTGGGTTAGTTGAGTTAAACTAAGTTAACTCAATTTGTTTTCTTGACCTTTTTTTAAATGATTTTTTTTCACTTTCATCAATTGGCATTATTAGATTACTGGTCATAGACCTTTGTTATTTTTGTTTTGTTTTTCTTTCTATGAGGTTATTCTAAGTGCGAGTTTTTCAAGTTAACCTAGGTTAGTTTGTTTTTTTTTTTCAAATTGTTTTTATTGAACTTTGTTCTTTTTTGCTAGGTTTTCTTTTAAAAATCTATTTTTTTTTCTCAATCTCATATCTTAGGTGGTTGGTTGGTCAAATTAATTCGAGTTGACCCGAGTTTTTTTCTTTGACACTATTTTTTAAAAAATGATTTTATTTCATCATTTAATATTAGACTATAGGACCTTAAGTTTTGTGATTTTTTTTCTTTTTGTATGCGGGTTTATCTCGATCTCATATTTTGGATCATGTGTTAGTTAAATTAACTCGGATTGGCTCAGGTTATCATTGCCTTGACATTTTTTTATGTTAGGAAAATCTTGACTCGGCCCCCGGTGTAATGCGAGCCACCTATCTAGTTATGAGACTAAAATGTAAAAAATGAATTTTGGGAAAGAAATATAAAATGCTAAAACAACAAGGACTAACTGCCATATAAATCAAAACTTTAGGGATTAAATGAGAGTTTTTTGTACAAAAAAAAGAAAATAGGGTTGTTTTAGTTTTTTTATTTAATGTAGTCCTTGTTCTTTTAAATTTTTTATTTACAATCTAAAATTTTATTTTGCAGAATCGAGGTTTAATTTATTGTTTGAACATTCCTTGACACTTGAAATGTGTGAGAGCATGTAAAGTGAAAGAAATCTCAACAAATAAAATCATGCTAATATAACTTAGAATGATGAGCTTGCAATGAAATAAATTTTGATGAAAATTTAAGAAAAATATTGATTGTTCTAATCCATAATAAAATATGATAGAGTGAACAATGCAGAGCACTATTCCTTTTTCCAGTGTTTTTAGTTTTATTGTGTGTTGTGTAATGTGTAATTTCTTGTGTCGTTGCTTATTTTAGGTGAAAAAATAAAATCTTCTCATGAGCTTTATCATGAAATTAGTTTTGTTTTTTTGTAAATATATTTTACATGAAAACCAATCTTATGCCCTTAGTATATAATTAATTATCCATATATAATTAATTATTTCATAAGTTAATTATATTATTATAATCTTTGTTTTTATGTTGTCGTAATCATTATATTTTTATTTTTAATATTTCTACTAGGCTTGAAAATAAGGATGCATTTAGTATGATTTAGAAAAATTTGGAAGGGAAGTGTTAAAAGGAATAAGAACTAAGGGTGAAATATTAATGATGTTGTTGCTATCCTTTTTTTTAAAAAAACCAAAAAATAGTGACAAAGAAAAATAAAAAATATCTATAAGGGAATATACATGAAAATGGCCTAAAAAGAACCGCCTAAGTTTGTTAGTGAAAGGCCAAAATGCAAAGTAAAAGTTCATAGACCAAAATGTTTGAGATTTGGCAAAATTAGCAATCTAAATTTTGATTAACAAAGGGGCAATAATAAAAATGCTTTATTTTGGTGTTTAAGGACTCAATTGAAATTTAAAAGGTCATATTAAATTTATTGAAGACTTAATCGCAAGGGAAATAAGCTTTTAGAGTTAATTTTGGATGTTAAGTGAAACAAATTGAAGTTTGGGGACTGAAATTGGACTTTGAAAAGTTTAATTAGTTAAATCAGGGGCTTAATTATATAAAATTTCAAGTCTGGTGAGCAATTATGGACTTAATTGAATAATTCATGAACCAAAGACCAACTTGCAAAAGGTACACGACTTTAGGGACTGAAATTGATTAAATCAGGGGTCATATCAAAGAAAATTAAGAATTTGATGGTTATTTAGAGGTCTAATTGAACAAATTAGAGATTAAGAACCAACTTGTAAAATTAGAAATTTAGAGGGAATTACTAGTAAAATTAAACGAAATTAGGAAAATATGGATCAAATTGAAAATTGTCAAATCCCAAATAAAAAAAACCATAATCTACAGGGTTTAACCAAAATGATGTCGTTCAAGATACTGTGAATCTTCTTCTTTAGTTTTAGGCTAATCGAGAGGGCACTTTTAGGGGAATGAATGTGGCGTTTCTAACCACTTCGAAGGCCACAACCACCAATATTTAACTGAGAAACACCCCTTCTACAACCCTATGTCTTTAAAATCAAACGTTTACATCCTATATTTTTCATTGATCTTCACAACATCTTATCTCTAGTCAGTCATCACTGTAGTTTCAGTTGTCATGCTGTTTGAGTGGCTATTTTCAAACGGTTGAGTGTGGAGCTATAAAAACCTCCAAATTAAGCAAGAATAGATTTGATTGAAAGGTATGTACCCCGTCTACCGAGTTCAGGTGGTCTTAGACAACGTTGGTGTTAGAGTTGCTTCGACGAAGTCATAAAAGTGACCAACCTAGTCAGCCTTAACTAAGATATCCATTTGTAGAAAACCATTTAACTCTTTCATATGTTCCCACTTAAATCCCTCAAAGGGTTCCTATCAAGATCTAAAGGCTAAAAACACCTCACATTAGCCTTTAAGTTTCTTACAAAACCACTTAAACCCAAATCTATTGATTATGTGACAAAACCAACTTAGTTTTAGTTTGTTAGAACCTTAACAAACCCATCTATAAGCTCTGAATCCGCCTATAAACGGAGAGGTAATAAGGAGTAGAGAGGCAGAAAAGAAGGTATAAAAAGAGAGCAAAAGAGAGAAGAAGAAATAAACTTTGGCTAAGGTGAAAGAAATTCAATCCACAAGGGACTTTAAATCTTCAGCTTTTAAGTCTGAAGATAAAGGAAAAGGAAGGCAATATCAAAAATCGATTTAGATTTGATGATTTTTAAGCTAGGAAGGTATATAAATTCAAACCTTGAAAGTGGAGTCCATGAGGCTTGCTGGATTGATTTATTGTGTTCAATGCAAAGTTTTGAATGTTTTGACATGTTAATGATTACCTGTACACATTATACTACATGTTGTTTTGATTTGATAAATGCCAAAAGTTACAACAAAGAGGAAGGTATTTTCTATAAATGGGATGGTTCCATGTTCTAGGTATGTGGTTTAGTTTTTTGGAATGACAAAAGATGAATTTTGAAGGCCAGATTGTTCAAGCATGCCTTTTGTTTTGAGTTGGTAGTTTTTGGGATTGAAAATCAATGTATTATTCGAGTATTGTTTTTGTTTTATTGTTGTTTTTGTCCAAATTATATTCATCATTGATAATGTGTTCTCTGGAATAGAGAAAGCATGCTTTAGAGGCTCAAAATGGTCATTCTCAGTTTGTTTTAGTTTTCTAGGTTTTCTGGGTTTTGGTTCCTATAGATTCATCCGATGAATCTTGCCTTAGGTATTAGTTTTAAAGCTTGTTTTGATTAAATTTTAGTTTACGTAAGTTTGTCTGTCATTGTTAGTAAATAATATGAGAGCTTGATGCATCAATAACATGTTTTACTGAGTTTTAATCTTAGGGTTTCAGTTTTGAACTGAAACCTATTTTGGCAAAATCGTGTTAATTTGATAACCCTTGAAGCAAACGAATCCCCGATTCTTGTTTTATGCATGATTGTGAATAAAACCATGCCCCTCATTGTTCGGGATCTGGTCTGGATTGAGACTTGTGTTAATAGAGGTGCTGATGAATGTTCTTTATTTATTTTTGTCTTTTATGTGTTTGATCTGTTTTGACCAAAAGATTTTTAGGTTTTTATGTTTATATGAAGTTTGATCTCTTTTGGTTTTGTTTGTCTAGTTTGTTTCCGAGTCAACCCGATCGGGTCAACTGTTTCTAGGTTAGCCCAGTCGAGTCATCCCGGGTGAGTAAAAAAATCAAATTAGTCTTTAGGCTTTGTTTGGATTGATTTTAATTGAATATTTAGCTTAATAATGTATTTGGCAAAACCCCTTTAGATTTTTTATAGTTTTTATTTCAAGAAGTCTACAAAATATATAAAATAAAATGTCTTTTTGCGTGATGCATATAACCAAGTCTCTCAAAAATAAAAATAAAAGTCATATATTTTTCTTAAAAAATAAAATACATGATATGATTTATTTTATTTTTAGCATGCATTTTGGATTTAATAATCGATTTATTGAATCCATGAGAATTTAGTCAATATTCCAATAATCACTAAAATTTTAATTCATGAGGATTAATGGTTAATATTCTGGTATAAATGTTAGATCTCCAAGTGAGATTGATATTTAAATATCAGAATTTGACCAGAAAATTCTTAAAATTATTCTAAATATTCACCAATATTAATTGGAAATATTTGTTTCACCACAACACCTGAGTTGTGGAAAACACAACAGCCTTTCAAGAGAGGTGAACCCTGTCAAGGCACTAATGTGGATCCCTTCCATAATAATTTATTTGGGTACACTAGCCTATAATAAAATTCTAAACGCCCGATTTATTCACACGAATAAATTCTCATCATAAGCTATAGACAATCCACCGGTTAGGAACCTATCAAAACCTTTAAACCACATTCATACCACATAATGCAACTTATCTCAGGTAGGGTGCGATGGAGGTGTTAATACATTCCTTAGCCATAAACAATCCCTTACCCTTAAAATCTCTGATAAAACCAGTACACCCAGGTTTTCTAGCGACCTTGAACCAAACAATTAGATGATGACTCCTATGACCTCCCGACGCTGCGTGTCCACATGCGACAGATGTAAGAAATCTTAAAAATAAATAAGTCTTGAGAATGTTTTTAGAATGGTCATCAAAATAAATAAAATCAATTTTAAATTGAATAATATTACAAAAAAAGTTCAATAATATACATTTGTGGTTCAAACTATAAACAAAAAAGAGAGAAAATGCTAAACTAAAAAAAATGATGGAAGAGAAAAAAAACATGAATTCTCACATTTTAAAATTTATTTACCTCTTTCTGCCAAACTTAACAACTAAACTCTTTTTTAGATAAATTTTATAATATTCAAGTTGTAACTACCAACACTTGTAATATTAAGAGCGTGTTTGGCAGTGTGGTTGCGGGTGCTTTTCAAATAACTTTTCGTGCCAAAATGCATGCCAATGATGTTTTTTCATTTTTTAAAAATCATTTTTGACATCAGCACATCAAAACGATCCAAAACATACAAATCATATTAAATTTTAGTAAAAAAAAAAAATTCAAATTTTTTGGGAACGCAGCCGCAGCCGCGTTCCCAAACGAGCCTTAAGATAGAGATAAACACAAGAAGTAAATAAAAACATGAGAGAGGAATTCTTATCACTTTGTTGTAGAATGAGATGTTATTTTCTCTTTCCTTCTTGTATTTATCTTTCTCCTAATACTATAAATATTTGTTACGAATTAGATTTACTTATTGGACATGTAACAAGGTGATATCTAGGGGTGATCATTTTCGGTTCGATTCAGTTTTTACCTATAAAAACAACTAAACCAAAATTTTGTAAAATATAAAAAAAACCGAAACCTATTCCAACTGACTGGTTTTAGTTCGGTTCAGTTATTTTTAATTAAAAACCAAAACCCAACCGACCAGTTTCGGTTCGGTTCGGTTTCGGTTCGATTATTTTATATTAAAAACTAAAATTGTATTGTTTTTGGGCTTTTTTTTTAACTTTCTAATGGGTTCTTTTCAGTTTGGTTCAGTTTTTTCTGGTTCGCTTCGGTTTATTTCTTAACTAAACCGTTTCGGTTCGGTTTTTTTTATTTTAGGCTTATGAAATCAAAACTGAACCAAAATGATTTTTAAAAAAAATATTCTAATCGGTTTAATTGGTTTTTTTTCATGGTTTGGTTTTTTTATTATTTTTTTTAATTTTTTCGGTTTAATTAGTTTGTTATTTTTTATATTAAGTAGCATCATTTATAAGGGTATAATTTATAAATAGTAGTGTATATGATTTCCACAAACCTCCTTTTGATATTCCATACAACATCTTTTCTAAAATCAACTTAATGCATGTATGCTCTGTTATACCTACAGTGTACTTGGTTTTGAGAGTCCTAAAATAAAATGTTTAGTTTTTTATGAACTTTCCTAGATCTTGAACAATTATGTCCAAGTCAACCAACTTTACCTCTAGATCTGTTTTGTAAAAGTGCTTATAAAAATGAGCTTCCATTTCCTTCCAATTATTACTGTATTTAGGTGGCAATGTAAATAACCAAACAACTTTAGTTCTATAAAGAGATTGGCAATACCATCATCACATTGATTAATAATTTTAGTGTTATGTTCTCTCATTGACTCATTATTCTCTATAAAGAATCTTTTAAAATCAACGATGATGATTCATTTAGGAATTAAATGGAGTTGATCAACCCATTTTAAACATGGCTAATGGTATACATGCATTATTGTATGCCCAACATCTATCCATATCTCTTATACATATTGGATTAGTTACATCATATCAAAACATCTTCTTAGTTGCTAGTCAATAATAAGTCTTTAAGGTGTATAAGTATTCATATTACCTTATTAGAATACAGTCTATAAGGCATTGTATTGCCCAAGTACAAGTTAGGTTATCAGTAAGTAATGTTGTTAGGCCATGCAATTAGACTAAAATTGTTTTATGAACTTATTGAGTATGTGACACTTCATATATGATCATGCTTCAATGCCATGGGGTTGATGTTGTGTTTGCAACATATACATGTGATTCCTAGGATATGATTGAGAACTTTAATACACCATTTTAAAGATTAGGCACAAAAGAATAATTTGGCATGATCTTAAAGCAAGTGAACAACTAAACTGAAGCATTTAACCAAGCTAATAACAAGGGTAAAAAGAATAGACAATGATCAATCCCACCATGAAAAAGTCATTTATGTTCTTTACTAGCGGTAAAAAGATTCAAACAATATAGAGTAAGGTAGGATAGTTGTATGTGTGACTTTAATAAAACACTTGATTCATCAAACATTTGTTTTAAGAATATGTAGCAAACCAACAACTTGTGCTTAAAGGGTAAGAAAATTAAAGAAAATGACACGATACCATATAGCAAGTTAAGCTTTGAAAAATGGTGATCTATGTTTCTTACCTAAGTGATATCTTTAGAGAGATTAGGAGCACTGTTACATAAATCAAAAGTGAACTAGTTATTAGGTGATATATCAAAAACCAAATGGTATCCAGAAAAATACACTAATCTTATTTAACCTAAGTGGTCACATTATCTCGATATTCCAGGTGATCACATTGTGAGATGACCAAAGTCTCAAAGTTCTATATGGTTACCCTATTAAGATAACCAAATATGTCTCAAAGTTTCAAGTATAATCACCCTATTAATATAACTAAATCTTATTCCATTAGGAGTACATGACTAAGCCATGTCCATCAAGATCACATGATTGAGCTTTACTCAATAAGGATGGTCCAAGCCATGTCCATTAGGTTCACATAATCATGACTTGTCATATTAGGATAACTAAGTTATATGAAATCAATATAGTGCTAAACTAAACACCAAAGGTGATCACTTTGTCAAGATAATTAACATACAGTCACTGTATCAAAATGATCAGTCATTATTAATTCTAGGTGATCACCTTGTTAAGATGATCGATACGAGGTCAACATGTCAAGATGACTAGTCTTTAGTAGTCATAAGTGATCACGCTGTCAAAATGCTCAACATGTAATAATCAGATAAAAAATAAAAATTGTTACAGAGATAGTAAAAAAGTAGGCACATACGACCATCATGTCAGATGGCCATACTTTTAGCGGTAGTTAGAAGTAGGCATATCATATTTAGACGACCACCATTTAAGGTCACATATTTTCTTTACAAGTATGCTAAGCTAATATGAGCATCATTCAAAGTAACATTTTTTTTTATAAGTTTTTCTTCTTACAATGGTCATGTAAGTATTACAAAAAAAAAAAAAAACAGTTGTCATCAACACAAATCTTCTCATATAAAAAAATCAATCTAAAAAAAACCCCAAACAACAGACCTAGGCTACCCAAACACGCTTAGTTAGGCTATATAACTTAGGTCTAATATGAAATAAAAATAAAAATAACAAAAATTTTAAAAAGAGAAACCCAAGAATGATTGACCTACACACCATTATACATGCATCCATACCTTAGTCTTGTCACATATGGAGAGAGAGAAGGGGGGGAACACTAGCAAAAAAATCAATCCCCTTTTCTCTTCCTTCATCCAACCTAAAACTAATGTAGTGTCATTAATCTTCTACTGTGTCTTATTATCAAACACGAGCTAACCCGTCCAAGATTGTTTGGCTATGAGCTTTTAGACACCGCTAGAGTGACGTCAATTGAATCCTCAAAGATATCCCATGCGCCACGAGCAGCTTTTAGGTGGGCTACCTAACATGCCACTCTTGCCTTTTCATCATCGATCCATGTTAGTTTTGTATTTTATGTAATCGAGTCTTTGGTTCTATCAATTTTAGTGGCTGTTTATTCCTCAAACTTTTAATTTCTTTGATTTAAACTTCATTGGGTAATAAGTAATTTTTTGAATAGATGTGCATTTGTGAACATTTCTTTTTGTACAGGTAAAAAATATTATAGCACTTGATTTTGGTCTTATTTGTTTTTGCGGTTGAAAAATACTTTTGTAAAATCTGAATTTTTTAGGTGTTTTTAGATTATTTTGATGTGCTGATATAAAAAATAAATTTTAAAATAAATATTATTTTAATACATTTTTAAATAAATAAAAAATAATTACCATCACAAAAAAATATCTTTATCTCAAATGCTTGGAAGCTACTAAAAAAAAATCTTTGGTCAACGATGATGCTACAATAGCCTACTTTTTTGCTTTGTTTTTGGTGTACACGTGAAATTCAAAATAGGCTAGCTTATTCATTCACTAAGATATGCCATTTTTGCACGTTTAATTTACTTATAATTTGCGTTGTCTCATGATTGCTTAAATTGAACCTATCTAAGTTTGATGGAGTCGAGTCTAGATCTAGTTTCTGAGACCGACACGAATCCGACGAAGAGGCTTTTATTTATAACTAATATTATCTTCTTTCTAGTCCTAATTTATGTTAATATTATTAAAAAAAACTTATTTTCCTACGGTTGGCTGATTGACTGGGCTTTGCAATGGTGATTAAGGATTTCAACAAATTGAGAGAGGAGGAAAACACCGAGATGGATCTAAACGAGGAAAACAAAGAGAAAAGTCAAAAGTCAAGTCTCTCTATATAAACTTGAACCAGGAAAACAAAAACAGAAAGGAAAGGATGTGTGGGATATTTGCGTATTTGAATTACAACGTCAATAGGGAGAGGAGATTTATTCTCCAAATTCTCTTCAACGGACTCAGGCGTCTTGAATATAGAGGATATGATTCCGCCGGGGTTTCCATTGATCACAACCAACCTCTTGTTTTCCGTCAGGAAGGAAACATCGAATCCCTTGTCAAATCTGTCTATCAAGGTAACCAATTCTCCCTCTCTCTCTCTTCTTTTGATTGATCTACGAGAAACCCCGGCATCTTTAATTCTTTTCTTGCTTGATCTAATTTGATTATGGAATGGATTTAGAAAGAGACGTGCACTTTATTTATGATTTTTGCGGAAAACCCAGTTCGGAGGTTGTACCCACCCACCCGTATTGATTCAACTGGGTCGGGTGAAGTCGAGAAAGAAGGAAGTCCTATTATGTTTTATTTCCTAAAAAGTGGGTTTAACCAGCTTGCCAACTGCATACGCATGCACACGATGGACCGCTCTACTTTACTAGCCAAAATTCTCAAAGCAACTCATTGTTTTAATCTTTTGTATTTCCAGAGGCTGATGCCATGGGTTTAGATTTGGAAGAATCCTTTTGTGTCCATGCTGGAATAGCACACACCCGCTGGGCTACTCATGGAGAGCCTGCTCCAAGGAATAGCCATCCACAAACATCTGGTGATGGAAATGAATTCCTTGTTGTTCACAATGGCGTCATAACTAATTATCAGGTTTGCTTAAGCCTTCGCTACCAGATATTGTTTCTTTCCTCACCATCACCCACAATGGTGATGTACCTCTCTAGATTATAGTGGAAATGATATCTTTGTAATGATATTGATGTAAGTTGAAGTTCCATAAACACTTATATTTCCTTTTACGTAGAGATATTTGTAGGAAGCCTCCTCGGTAAGGGTACGAGTTGTTGTTATGTGATCAGGCTGATAAAGCTGTGTCATATTTTCGGCTTGCACGTTATGTCCACTTTTCTCTGTTTCTGTTTGCTTACGTAAGAAATACATGTATAATGTTATGCATCTAGCTCTGATAAATTTGATGCCCATGTCAAAAGCTTTCATTTATACACCCTCTTAAATTGGCAGTGGTTTTGTATATTTCAGTCTAGTAATTAACTTTTGTGGTCGGTATCCTTGGTGAGAAACTATAGACTTGTTTCAGATAGTCTAGGATTTATTAGTCTCGAGTTTCATTTACTTTCTCCTAAAGCGTTATTTGCTCAAATGACCAGTCTTAGTCTTCTAGCGGTCTTTCTTCATAGTATTTGCAAATATGGTCCTATTTTTTAACTTATAATTGATGTTGAGGCTGCTTTGGGACTAGCTTGGAAGAGTGGAAACCCTTTTCTATTACTAACCCACTTTCTTTCAGATGTATATGATTGTTCTGATATGTCTGTTCCTCCCACTAGTTTCTTGTTCTTTTTGTGTTTTTCATGATAGCTTTCCTGTAAATTGTGTCAAAACATGCAGACAACGCGGATGAAGTAATGAGGAGGTCAATTGTTATTGACAAAACTGGTGGTGGTGTTGATTGAGATCATAAGGTAGCGGGTGTTCAGTCATTGTGTTAGTCTTAGCATTGCTTGTGTGCAATGGATACATTGCTGGAAACGTAGGCGAGACTGAGTGATAGTTGACTAGTTATGAACCTCACAATTGTTGGCTGATGGTGGTGGAGTGTGGTGCCAGGCAAAGAAATAACTGTAGTGTTGCTAGTGATTTTGCAGTGGTATCAATTCCCCCCCTTTACACCCTTTTATTTGGTGACTGGAATGTGAGGTTGGCTGGACAAGATGTAGTTGTATTAGTGTTAACAGTGGCACAGTTGTTAGGACTGTTGGTGGTGATGGCAATGGTGATGTGAATTAATGGAGGAAATCACAAAAGTTCCTACTTTGTGAACTCCCTCCCTCTCTCTCACCTGAAAACTGCCAATAAGTCTTTCTCAAACATTCTGTTATGTTTTTATTTTTCTTTTCATTTCCTGTTGCAAATTATCGGTAGTGCTTAATAAATGATGCTGGCAATTATATTTGAATATTTTGAGGACAGAATCGCTGTTTAGAAACTTAGCTGAGTTCTGCAGTACAAGAACAAGAAAGTTTACTTGTTTGTTTGTAATTCAGTATGTTTAGAATTTTATTATGAATTTTATTTCGTATTTTAAACTCATATTTAGTTTAAAATACCAGGTTTTCTTGGTGTCTATATAAAGACCATATACTTTGTAGGAGGGAATGATGATGATATATTAAAACTCGGAATTGAGTTTTTCTTCTTCTTTTTATTTGAACTCTCTCCTACGGGGTTTTCTTTCAAATCCTTCAGCCCTTACGATAGGGATTTACCCTCGTCTATTGGGTTTTCTTCTGTTGGGATTTAGCCTTTCTTTAGGGTTTTCTTTTTACTTGCTCTACCTTTCCCTCTCTTATAGGGAATTTGGCTTCTTTTATCTTTGTTCTTACCCTGTCCTACTTCACTGAGTCAAGAGCTCAACAACTACTGGATTTGTCAGGTTGTATCTTGTAGATTGTACAAAAAAAAAACCAGTGCTTCCTTATGACATTTTAGATGAAATTAGCCATTCTAATTACTGCTTTCTGGCTTTCTGTTTTGCTAGTCCATCCTTTCCTGTACTTTGAAATTTCATAGCTCATTTCATTTTTTTAACCATATAAATGTGCTACATGATTACTTGTATGCTTTGAAGTGGGCAGTATTTTTAATACCAGTAAAATTATACTGAATTCTTACTTCACTATTAAAATCTTCAGGTGTTAAAGGAAACACTTATTCGACATGGGTTCACCTTTGAATCTGAAACCGACACAGAAGTAATACCAAAGCTTGCAAAATTTGTCTTTGACAAAGCAAATGAAGGAGAAGGTAGTTTTCATTTTGTGAATATTTATCAAACAAGGCTATTACTTTGTTAATGTAATTTACTTAAAGGAAGTGAGGTACCAGAATCCTTTTCATACAAACTGCTCAGAGGATGTGAAAGTCCTATTAATATAGTTGCTATAACCTATAGTAACCTGAAACAAGATCTCTCTGTTGTAGTGGGCATAACTGTATAGAATTATGATTCTTCATAGTTGTGTGAATGGTATTGCCTGCAAGAGCATCGTAGTGATAGCTTGTAATTTCTACTAACTCAAAGGATATAATATCAAAACAGAAGAGTGTTTAATCCTTCCACTTAATACAGCATGTTGGAAACAACTATTATTTGTTGCCAACAATTTTCATGGACATGAAAATGATTTTACATTGTAGTTGGTGATGGGGCTATTCTATATTGTTTGTTGTGCTTTATTTATTCATTAAGGCCTATCATCTCCCAAGGCATTGTAGTATTGCTGCATGCCATCTGGAGTACACAACAATTAGATGAAAGTCAAACTTTCTCTGAAAGTTTTTGTAGAATTGATTTGATTGCATCTTGTTACTTATGACAGTGATTTTTAGGAAATTGATTTCATGTTTCTCTGAAAAAGCTTTGCGACATTTATAGTTCTTCAGAAGTGAAATTTAAGGTGACATTAAATTACTCAGTTCCATTTTGTGTTGCAGGTTCTCATACTGTCACATTTAGTGAAGTTGTGCTTGAAGTCATGAGGCATCTTGAAGGAGCCTATGCCCTCATTTTTAAGAGCCTACATTATCCAAATGAGTTAATTGCATGCAAACGTGGAAGTCCATTGCTCTTGGGTGTTAAAGTAAGTTTGTTGAAGAAGTATACAAGCTTCTAACAGCACTAGTTTCTCCCTAGAAATTTGAATCTATAAGTTCTTGGGTACAATTTTTTTTTTACCGGTTCTGGTTAGTACTCTGAAAAAGTTGGGTTAAAGCCATGATTTTAAAAAATATGTAACTATTCCATTTGAGAATTGTTTTCTTCATTTTTCTTCCCAATATACATATTGATTGGTTGTCCATAGCCATTCTTTGGGTTGGATGATATGTGAAACATGTGCATTTGGGAGTTAGTTCATGTGCTCTTGCTTTAAGACAACTTATAGGGGCTCAATTCTGGTATCAAAATTTGTTCATGTAATGAAAAACTGAGGATGTACGTAGTCTTGAAGTTGGAATTTGACTAGCCTTTGTTTGATAGATTTTGCATTCAGATAACTGCATTCATGGTTTTCCATTTATTTTTTATTTTTTTTATCTGACCTTTAGGATTGCTATTCTGCTTCACAAATTTGGCTCATTAGAAATACAAATGTAAAGCTGGAAAATTATGTTTGTTTATTTTGTGAAAACATAAATTTGCGTCCACTATACTATAAGGTTTCCTATATCCTGTATTGTATAAACTCAGGTAATGATGACATAAATTAGATGATATCAAGGACTGTGCTGCAAGATATATCCTGCATTGCAAGCTGTAATTAAGATTGTTTGCTTGTCTTGCTTCTCATGGTATTGAGAGTAAGAATAGCAAGTTAACACTGTTACAGATTGCTTTTTCCCCCCTTTATTCTTAATGCAGCCACTAGTCTGTTAGGAAGTGATGCCTGTGCTTTTACTTCAAAGTATTAATAAGCATGAAAAAATAACAACTTATAATTGAAAGCTTATGCTAGCTGATTAGTTGATGGTTTACTCTTCATGATGGATCAGAAAGTCTGGATTATTGGCATTACTATATCTTGTCCCATGTTTGTATCAGCTTCATGCTTCTGTTAATATTAGCTTACGGTTGGGATTCTGTCAGGAATTAAATGAAGAGTTTAACAGCGGACCAACATTTCATGATTCTAAATTCCTCTCAAATAATGACCATCCAAAAGAGCTGTTTCTGTCCAGTGATGCTCATGCTATTGTTGAGCACACAAAAAAGGTCTTGGTGATTGAGGATGGTGAAGTAGTTCATCTTAAGGTACTCCTTTGTCTTCGTTAATTTTAATTCTCTTGTTATGTTATGTTTTCCCGATATTGTATCTCCTTTTTAGGTCGATATTTTTTGCCCTTCATAATACTGATCTTAAGATATTCTTCTTTGTCTTCTTCTTCTTCTTTTGGGTTAACATATTCTTGCAGATGAATGCTTAATTGACTTTGCAAGATGAAAATCTTATAAGTTCAAGTAATTGATTATGTGCCTGACAAGAGAATTAGACTTTCAATATCACCTCATTTCTTCGCATTTATACATAAAAAAATTGCTTTACTGTTATGTTGTCAGATTCAATAGCTCCTTTCATAATGATGTCTACTGAAGTTCCCACGTCGTCATTGATTTTATTAGAGATATGATGGCTTATAGAGCTGTTTAACTCAAGTTAACAATTAACTTGAGACTGTTATGGTTTTCAATACCTATATTAGATCACCTATATATTTTTGGAGCAGGTGCTTTCGATGAAGGAGTATTTGTGATGACATTAGCAATGCCATTGAATACTTTTTTCTTACCCCTTACTGTTTGTCTCCTTAACTTTCCCTTCTCTTTCTCTTTCCTCCCTGACTTTGTGGTTATTTTATTGTATTAATACACCCTTGAAACTGAGAATTAGGGATGGTAGTTGCAAATGGAAATTGTGCATGGAACCCTAGTTCAAATCCCACACCGGAAAGCTGAGTAGAGTTATTGGCCTATACAGGGAGGATTTAAGATCCATATTCTGTGGAGCTTTTTGATGATAGGCTCCATAGAAATGGGTCAAAGTGGATAAGACCTCATATTTTTTGTGCACACTCTCTGACCTTAGTTTACACAAATTTGGTCAAGTCAGACAAGGCTTTAATATTGATCATAGTCTGGGTCGGGAAGAATAGCAGAGAACAGTTATTTTTTCAAAGATGGTTTTGTTCATCGTAGTAGATGTAAATTTCAGACACTCATTGCCTTTATTATTGCCCATACTTTCATTCTTCATTTAATTATGGTCTGATAACCACTGTGTAGCAAAGGAGCCTTGTAAGAAGGACAAGATCTTTTTGATCATGTTTTATAGAGCTCATCTTTCATCCATTCAGAAGATTAGATATTGTGGCCTTATGGTTGAGTTTGTGGTATATATGGTACCTGCAATCAGGTCTCCTTTTTATTTCTCTTTTCGTGTTTGTTCCAGCACATCAAAGGATCTCGATTGGTTTTCATATGATGGGGTTTTTTCTTTATAGGACAGGGTAGTTGTTTTCCCCTCTTGTTGCTGCATGATATTCATCAACAAGGTCAACGTCTTTGAAATCTTTTATACCATGATTTATTCATCATTTATCTATTTGAAAAGAATGAAAGACAAGGCCATTTACACTTTTAGATGTAGGTCATCGAAACTTTGACCAATAACCAATTTAATTTTGTTGCTTTACCCTTTCTCTGCATTAGGCTGTCCTCTTTGAGTTGGAGTGCATTATTTTTATTCTTTCTGCTTTTAGCTCATCCACATAAAAACTTGGTGTGCATATATCAAGTGATAGATATATGAGGCCCCAGTTAAGGATATGGGAGATGAAAGAGTCAGCTTCATGCGGTTATAGCTTGTAAAAGATGCTATCAACCTTTCAACCTCTTAATCAATGCATGCCCTTCTGCTTCGTTCATCATTTAATCAGGAAAAATTTCAAAGCATTGAAACATCCAGTTGGTAAACAATTCTTTGTTCATTCACCAACACCCTTAAAACTCTGTTACTTCATTAAAGCCCTTTTTAGAACCAAGTTGATTTGAGGCAGAATGCTCCCTGTTTCCTCAAAAAATCAATTCAGCTATTATTCAAATATTCGTTTCTAGAGAAGATATGCTTTGGTGATGCTGCAAATACATAATTTACTGGAATGTACTTGGCAATAATATGCATGTCTCTTTGGAATGTAGAGTCATGACTTGATACTTTCTTCTTTAAAATTGTCTCTACTTTTTCCTTGAGATATGCAATTACTTACTGTGTAAATAATAGGTCAAAATAACCAATATATGCTGGAAAATTGACTCTTGGATTCATTACAATCTAATTAAGTAGTCCTGTTATAGTGCCAATTTCTTTTTGTAACCTGCAATGTTGATAATTATCCCAGGATGGAAATGTGTCAATCCTGAAGTTTGACAATGACAAGGGAAGACATGGAGGTTCCCTCTCTAGACCTGCATCAGTGCAACGTGCATTATCTGTTCTTGAGATGGAAGTTGAACAAATAAACAAAGGAAACTATGAACATTACATGCAGAAAGAAATCCATGAACAGCCAGAATCTCTAAAAACCACCATGAGGGGGAGGCTTATACGTGGAGGCTCCTGCAAAGCCAAGACTGTTCTTTTAGGTGGACTCAAGGATCACTTTAAAACAATTAGAAGGAGTCGACGTATTGTTTTCATTGGTTGTGGTACAAGCTATAATGCTGCTCTAGCTGCTAGACCCATCCTGGAAGAACTTTCTGGTGAGTCTTGTTTGGCACAGTAAATTTTGCAAAATCATAATTTGTTTGTACTGCTTATTTTTTTCAATTTTCCTGGTTTGCTGCATATAAAAACATAGGTGTCCCTGTCACTATGGAAATTGCAAGTGATCTGTTGGATCGTCAAGGTCCTATATACAGAGAAGATACAGCAGTCTTTGTCAGCCAGTCTGGTGAAACTGCAGATACATTAAATGCGTTGGAATATGCTTTAGAAAATGGTGCATTGTGTGTAGGCATAACAAACACTGTTGGCAGTGCAATAGCTAGGCGTACACATTGTGGTGTTCATATAAATGCAGGCGCCGAAATAGGCGTGGCAAGCACCAAGGTGATGGCTTTGAATTTATTTGTTTTTGTTCATCTCATTTACTATCAGTGCCTAACCATGTTATCACTGCTATCAACAGGCATACACAAGTCAGATAGTAGTGATGGCCATGTTAGCCCTAGCAATCGGAGGTGATGCAATTTCTAGTCAAACGAGAAGAGAGGCTATAATAGATGGTCTATTTGACTTGCCAAGTAAGTTTCTGATTTTTTTTTTCATTTTTTTTCCATATATTGTCATAGTCTACCTTTTTGTGTCCCAAACTATATATTAAGTCTTGATTTTTTGCAGACAAGGTCAGGGAGGTCCTGAAGCTTGACCAGGAAATGAAGGATCTTGCAAAACTTTTGATTGCGGAGCAGTCTCTTCTTGTGTTTGGGAGAGGTTACAACTATGCAACGGCTTTGGAGGGTGCCTTAAAGGTTAAGGAAGTAGCACTTATGCACAGTGAAGGAATGCTTGCTGGTGAAATGAAACATGGTCCTTTGGCATTAGTTGATGAGAATCTTACTATTATTGTCATTGCTACTCGCGATTCCTGCTTCAGGTTTGTTGTTTTGTACGTATTGAATGCTTCCTCATCAAATATTTTTCATGTGTTTGATACTGACTCCTTTTAGTGGTCTGACAGCAAGCAACAGTCAGTCATTCAGCAACTTCATGCCCGCAAAGGTCGCTTAATAGTCATGTGTTCAAAAGGTGATGCTGTGTCTGCATGCCCTGGAGGATTTGGTAGAGTAATTGAAGTTCCACAGGTTGAGGATTGTCTTCAACCTGTAATTAATATAGTTCCTTTGCAGGTATTCCTACTACCGTTGGCATTTGTTCATTAATGAAAGTATACATGTGCATGCATGTTCGTGTGTTTGATTAGGAATAATCAGTCCACTTTAATTCGGAATAATCAGTAGCTAAATTCACTGACTTGTCATTTAGTAAACTGTGCAAGGGCATCTCATGTCAAGTAGTATTTATATCCTAGCCATTCAATCTGTGGCTCCAAGGGCGGGCCGTATCACCTTTGCTTCTATCCTCGCCATTCGGGCCATGGCTTGCTTAGGTTGATTTATGTGCCAATTGCCAGATACCTTGTTTCAGCGGTGTATCTTAACTCAGAACTTCCTTTAGAAAATCAGTATCATCAAATGATGGTCATGAATGCATGTTTTTGTGATGCATGAAAGTATATATTATGCAAGAACTTAATATTTTCTTTTTTTCCTTTCATTCATAACAATCCATATGCTCTCCTTTACAAATCTGCCAGACCTTGTCTATTTGCATTAAGCATTACCAGATGCGTCAGCAACCTGACTTACCTTTCTTGGTGCAGTTACTGGCATATCATCTGACTGTTCTAAGGGGTTACAATGTTGACCAGCCACGCAATCTGGCGAAGAGCGTGACGACACAGTAAAGGTAGTGGCTGAAAACCTTCTCGATTGGTCATTGTTCTCTTGTAAAAATGTGATGCTGACAAATCAAAGATTCAACTCATCGTAAAACCCCTTTCTGGAATCTCGTGGATGGGAGATGTGTAACAAGTGAAAATTACATTTTAAAAGATAATTATCATACTAGCTAGATATTACTAAAATATAGGAGAAATGATCATTTATTAAACAAAATGTCTAACCAAGGGCTGTATTGAAACTTGACAGGGCGTGTTTTCCTTTTTGTAGGAGCGTTTCAGGGACATCTCCTTCAAGTCGGGACAAAGGAGGAGAGCTCTCAACATGTTTTGAAGAGAAAAAAAAGAGAGAAAAAGCAAACAGGACGGCTTGGACATAAAACTTAGGACATGATTAAAAGAGTGGAAAGAGATTTGATTGATTTGCCTCGTCCCCTATGCTATCCAAAGGTCCATCGAACACCTTACTTAGGAAGCATGCTCTAACACACCTATTTCTTTAACATTATCTTATATTGAAATTTAATTTTAATTATATTGGAACCTTATTTTAATTAGAAAGAATTAGGTGTAAGATTTGAACTTTAAACCATTTTGAATTTGATTTTTTTTTTGCTAAAATTTAATATGGTTTGTATGTTTTGGATCGTTTTGATGTGCTGATGTCAAAAATAATTTTTAAAAAATAAAAAAAAATATTATTGGCATGCATTTCGGCACGAAAAGTTATTTGAAAAGCAACCGCTACCATACTGCCAAACATTTTCGAAGAGCTTGAAAAAATTACAATGAGTGGTAAGCTACTTAGATATAATTTTATATTATTTTTTAAAATACAACTTCAAAAAATTAATTCTTTAAATTTAAGCTAATGAAAATAGGGTAAATCTCGGTCAAGGTGTTGTCAACTTGACAAAAATCGGTACCTTTCTTTATCAATGTTGTGGCCTCTTATATTTGGTACTTTGTTAATCACTCAATATCACTATGATAGGATCTACCTTCTATGATTTGAAATGAAATGGTTCATACTATAAATCTTTTGAGTCTATTATTTGATATTATGGTTAATATGTTATACTTAAAATGGTTGTATTGAATATAAAATGACCAATAACAATGGTAACATATTAAAAATATTTTATTTATATCATATAGTTAATTTAATTTTACTCTTCATATAGTTAGTTTATCAGTTAACTCCCTAAAACTTTTATCTTTAAACATATATTTAGAAAATTTTATTTTTAAAAAAACCTTACTAAAAAGAGAAGAAAAATCAAGAAAAATAAAATTATTATGAATTTTATTCAACTAAAACAATTGCAAAACAAAGTTCAATGAGGTTCTTTAAACTTCGACCTTTAAAATCATTAATCATTAAATACCCCAACTTCACTAAATTATAATGAATACATATTTTATATACAGTTCATTTCAAAAAAGAAAAAAAAAAAATCAACAGTCAACTTCTAAGTATTTTAAATTTATTTGGTTTGGTTTCACTAAATCGGGGAAAAAAAATGTTAAGAAGAGAGTTTATGCAAGGAGAGGCATAAAAGACTTGTCGTAGAATGTGAAGATTGTCTCTTTTGGTTTTTGATCCACGACAGTAAGAGGAGGCAGTTTGGTTTTTTATTTTAAAAGAATT
>Ga0307517_10004444_pt1 | contig 21549 bp, 13 predicted proteins | sample 23_EM_MG_FD_194515 | JGI IMG/M metagenome (GOLD analysis project Ga0307517, IMG submission 194515) | Populus trichocarpa ectomycorrhiza microbial communities from riparian zone in the Pacific Northwest, United States - 23_EM | ecosystem: Host-associated > Plants > Roots > Unclassified | place... | reverse complement strand
GGGGACCTTTTCCTCCAAGCTTTATTGCGGAGACAACTTGGTCAACTACTTGACTGCAAGAAATCAGTCTTGGTTGGATTTCTTATGAGTAAGTGCATGTCTGCGTGTGTGTTGACACATTGCCCTAGTATATTAGTTGGGCTCTCCTGACTGCCTTTAGAACCATTCTAAGCATCTTTTAGCTCTAGCTTTCTGTAACCTCTGAATGGAATCAGGGAACCACTTGGCTCTTATTTTTCCTGGCATGTGGAAAAAATTGATGATGGCGTTGAATAACATAACCAGGTCCCACTGCTGGAACCCTTTCTAGTGGAGGATGTAATCTCAATCGCATAATGACATACTCCTTTCTAAAAGTAGTCTCAGCTTCCAATTACCTCCTTGTAAGTTGTAACAATCGATTTCTCATTTAAGGCTTTGTAATAGGAGTTTGGGAGTCCCCATTGTTCATTTTGCAAAGTATGAGTTTGTTTCTGTGAAAAACAAATATTGTAGCTTGACAGCTACCTTGGTTTGGCACCATTTCCCATTGTAATTTTGATGATGCTGTTGGTGGCCCCACCACCAAACAATGCGGTGTGAGGCATTAGTACTTGCCAAATGAAATTATATCTTGTTTGTTGAAAACTTCCAGACTATCTGCGGAAGATAATTGTGCAGGGAAGATCGTCCAAGTCAACCAAGGTTGGGGATATCATGACTGAAGAGGTATGATGGCTTTATAAGAGCACACGTTGGTTATATGAGTTGTTTACAGGTTGCATAATCATGCTTGGTGACTGCAGAACAAGCTTATTACGGTCACGCATGATACCAAAGTTCTGAAGGCAATGCAATTAATGACAGGTATTATGTACAAATTGCGAACTGTGGGGTGTTACTGTTTTCTAGTTTATTGATTACTTTCTCAAATGAAAGATGTTATAAAGCTTGGAACTTGTAATGAGTGGCAGATAGACGCATTAGGCACATTCCTGTGATTGATGATAAGGGAATGATTGGCATGGTATCTATTGGAGATGTTGTTCGCGCCGTGGTGAGTGAGTACAGGGAGGAGCTGGACCGTCTGAATGCATACATACAAGGAGGTTATTGAGACAAGATGTTGATGATGATGATGCTGATGACAAACATAACAGGGTGCTGCTACTATACCTGCTCTTGGAAGACAGTAAGCCTAGAAGAGTTTGTAAATATGGTTTGTATGGATCACCTACTCTGATGTGAATATGCAAACTTTCAGCTGTTTTTTTTTTATATCCTTTCAATATTGGGTTAATAAGAAGCACTCTGATGTCGCTTAAGAACTATGTTGTTGTACCTTGGATGGATGCACATGATCAGTGCCTTGTCCGGAGCAACTTCGTAACACAAAGATCATTCAGAAAGGTTTGAGTGGACTCGAGAACTTTCATGTAGTTTCTAAATCCACATAAAAATGGCCAATAACCCTATCGCTGTGTTCAAATTGATCTCTTGCTTCTATAAACAGGGAAAGAATCCTTTTTTCTAAAGTAAGGTCATTTTAGTTGAACGCACTGATTTTGGTTGAAGGAGAGTTGACGAGATAAATGTGTTGGGAAAAATGATCTTTTAATATAATCAGGCATGCTCGAGATCAGTGACTTAGACCAGAGGCCACTGTGGTTATTAGTTGCCGAAGCTGAAGGCTATGAAAGAGGCGAGCAACGAAAAAGTGTACCAAATAGCTTGCTACTTTTTTGGCATACTTCTATCCTTATTTAAATTAATCATGCACATTTTGTCTGTCTCCTGTCATAGACAAGAATATATATAATAAATCCTAAGCAAAGTGATAAAAAAGAAGAAGAAGAAGAAGAAGAAGCTTAAAATGATCATAACAAAGGGTGTCAAAAACCTTTTTTTTACAAGACACAAAAAATATAATATAAACTTGGATTGTAAACTCGGATCTTAAAATCTTAAAATCATAAGTAATTTTTTCGAACTAATTATATATTGATAATTCTAGTCAAGAAATTAAATTACATTAAAATCTAATAAAATAAGTGATCTAAATAAAATAAGAGAGATAGATAGTATAAATTAATGACATGGAGAAAAATAAAATTTCTCAATATAGAGGAATCACTGAAAGGTAGAAAGCACACATAAATCTAGTAACAACTTAGTTGTTCCCATCACAATAAGTCTTGATAAATCCCTTTTGAGTTGCAAGCTAATGAGTTTAAATTAGTAATTAACTAACATAAATTTAATAATGAAATAAACTCCTAAACAATGTTTAATGCGGTAGAAAAAATTCAAATTAAAATAATTATTTAAAAATAAATAAATAAATAAATAAAATAGAATAATAAAAAAGATCTTCATGTTAAAATTTCTCTATGTAGCTTGAATCTCTAATTTTTATATATTCTTGGTAGATTTAAGTCCTGATTTCAAACATGTTGTTCTTTTCTGATTTCAAACATGTCGTTCTTTCTTGTTTGGATGAATTATTGGGCCTACGATATATAGTTGGAAAGTTTTAGATGTTTAGTTTCTATCCCAACTTTAATCAAAGCAAAATTCCACCGGTAGCTTTAGATATGTCCCAAACAGTATACGAAGGTATTGTTTGACATATTTAACAATATTAGTTTATTAAATTTGACCCTCTGAAATATTATGTTCCCTAACTCCATTTGACCTGAAAATTTACTACAATATATTTTCATGTATCTAATATTTCCTGTAAAATTTCAGCTTTATCCAATATACGGTTTGAAAGAAATGTTCAATCTAGCAAAACTAGTCAGTAGATATTTTAAGACCAAATTTGAACCTGACTTGGTTCATATCACAAATTAGTAAACTCATAAAGTCGAACCTAATTGACTGATTTTACCAATTTTGCACGAGTTAAATCTAATTTTATTGGTTTCGAGTTTTTAGTCCGATTTAGCACGTTAGATACATGTTGACTCGTAAAATCTTATAATTTTACAAATTAACTTGTAATTTTAAAAACCTTGATCATAACTCATGATCTAGAAGGAATTATTAGGTCTTCGAGATAAGATATTGATAAAAAATTCAAAATTCTTTTCTTTTAGCAATGGAAAGGAATTATCTTTCTATAAGAAATTATAAAATATGAAGAAAATTTTTAACGTTGAAGTAATAATTACTAATTGAGAAATAAATATAAGAAAAATATGATTCTCTCACCCTTTTGTTTTTCTTTCTCAAAATTGATAGCATTATAAAAAAAATTTAAAGTATCAAAATTTTATTTATTTGTGTGTTTTTTCTTTCAATATATATAAAAACAAAGCAAGAGAGCAGAAAGAAAACGGGCCAAAACCAAAATTGTAACAAGAAGGTAGGCCTGTATATAGGGTGAGGGTTGCTTGGTAAGTGATCGAGTGTAGGAAGTTATGGCGACGGCGACTATGGCTGCAACAGCTGCTAAGCTTATAAAAGGCGGGGGAAGTCCACAAATGCTCCTTTCCTCATTCAAATTGGCATTCTCCTTTTCATGCTGCCCCATTATTATTCATAAGAAGAAGAAACCCATAAATACTATTCCACTGCTAATTTCATTTTCAGCAGCAAGGCATAATTACCATCTCCACCATTCATTTTGCACCACTGCAAATGTGAATGCGGATGCCATCTCTACATCAGATTCAGAACCACAATCAGGAGGAGGAGGAGGAGACGCTAACAGTGATGATACTGGTACTAGTATGAGTAAAATAAAAGATGCAGGGAACCTGCTCGACATAAGGGTTGGGCGCATAATCAAAGCGTGGAGGCATGAGGAGGCTGATTCCCTCTATGTGGAACAAGTGGATGTAGGTGAGGCAGAGCCTCGAATCATCTGTAGCGGTCTAGTTAAATACATCCCCCTGGACCACCTGCAGCATAGAGATGTGGTGGTGCTTGCGAATCTGAAGCCCAGGAACATGCGGGGTGTTAAGTCAAATGGAATGCTGATGGCTGCTTCTGGTGCCTCCCATGAGAATGTTGAGCTTCTTCACCCACCTGATGGTTCAATCCCCGGGGATAGGATCTGGTTTGGATCCCCTGATGACCAAACTAACCTTCCCGATCCTGCCTCTCCCAATCAGGTAAATGGGTTGTTTTATTTCTTCCTCGACCTGCATTCAACAATCCCATCATGAATATACCCATGAATATATCTATCTGTTGCCTCATGCATGCAGATACAAAAGAAAAAGATTTGGGAATCAGTGCAGCCTCATCTAAAAACTGATGATTCTTGCATGGCTATCCTTGGAGGGGAGCATTTTATGCGGACATCTGCTGGGGTTGTTGCATCCAAATCTCTGAACAATGCCAACATCTCTTGAGAGGAGAAGATTAGTTAATTATTCGTGTTGTTGTTGTTTTCTTTTCAAGTACTTTATGCTACATCCTAATGCTTGATATTTTCATCGCCCTTTTCCTCTCACTGAGAAGGAATAGGGCATGTTTTGTTTTTAGCTCGCTCCCTCGTGTGCACCCTACGAGCTAAGCCTCTCAAGAGTGTTTGCATTGCTTGTCTTGTCTGCCGCTAATTATATCTACTTTCAATTGATTGAAAATCGAAATGAAGCTTCCATTTATTATTTCGCCTTTGAGCCAGGGTGCATCGTCCATCACTTGAGCACCTCAAACCTTGCCACTTTCCTTAGTTTGTTCAGGTGTATTGGCTGTATCGTCCAGGTACCAGTTTCTTTTAGCGTTTTAAAAAAATTTAAATTTTATTTTAATTTTTTTTTAAATTAATATACTTTTTATATTTTTAAATTATTTTAATATGTTGATATCAAAAATAATTTTTAAAAAATAAAATATTATATTATTTTAATATATGTCTGAGTAAAAAACACTTCAAAAAATAACTGTAACCACACTTTCAAACAAACTAAAAAAAAAACATGTCGACTGAACGGCTGATAACATGCCTTTCAAGGGATGCCTTCGATGTACTGAAACTTTTTATCAATTGTGTTCATTTTTTCAGAATAATACCTTTACGATCAACTAAAATTGCAAGCCTCTGGTGGAGGATCTTGCAATGCAATAAGCTACGCAAAAGAAGAATCACTAGATGTATTGGACTGAATCGAATCTGCACACGCGGTTAGGGTGTGAGGATGATAGCAGGAAGGATGGGTGGTGATGTTGATGGCCCGAACAACAATTTTTATTTTATTTTTTCCTGTTGTTTGCCCTTAACCCCCGACCCTGCTACTAAGCTCGTTATTTCTCAAGCTAAGTTCTTCAGCTAACTTAAAAAGACAAGGAAAAAGAACATGAAGCCAGCCAATAGAGGTCACTTGCAAAGTGAAGGACCATGACCTGGAGATTATGACACCTTAAAAAACGAGGCACGCAGCTCAATTGAAAAGTTCAAGAAAAAGAGGCAATCATATTTTCTTTAAGCTTACAATTAGTTGCCACTCCAAATACAAATTTGCAGCATATAATGGAGAGGGGAGTAGCAAAATCACAATGAATTATTATTACATTTCAATACGGAAATAATTTCAAAAACAATGTATGCCATAAGAAGATTAAAGCTGGGATTCAACTTAGGATAAAGCACCATTTTTTGGGGACTTGGATAGACTCTTAGAAAGTGCAGGGGCTGCAAAGGGCCCCTAGCATCATAAATCCGCGAAGACAGCAAAAATGTCCCCATGGATGTAATCATTATCTACCAAGCTGACCAAAAAGTAGCTGCTCTGCACCTGCAAAATTTAACATTGTATCGTCAGTGAAGCTGATGCCGCCTTCAACAAATGAAATGTGCATGCATGACTGTATATGGCATATGCACACAAGATTATTTGGTATTGTGATGTAAGGTGATTTTTAAAATTATTTTTCACTTTAAAATATATCAAAATGATTTTTTTTCAGATTTTTGTTTTATATCTATATATATATATATATATATATATATACACATCAAAACCATTCAGATGCTTTTTCAAGCCAAACACACCCAAATGCAGTTACAAACACAATGTTAAGAAGGGTGTTACCTCTTCAAGTAGCGTTCTGGATGGGTCACCCTCTGGGTACAAGGAAGCCCATCCTCTTGACCAGATTTCAAATGCCTCATCCTTCCACACACTGAAGCTAGTGGGATCCACAACAGTTGGTTGGATAATCTCCTTTCCTGGGAAGACTCCCCAGGTTACAGCATTCACATCAGTCAGGGCAACGTTAGAGATCCAACTCCCTCCTTTGTTCACAGCAATGTAAGTTACAAAAGGGAAAGACTTGCACTTGTCAACAAGAGCATTCAGCTTGTCCTTGGAGCAGAAAAATTCTAGATAAGCCTTCTGATATACATACCCTCCTGGCCCACCCCAACCTGCAGGACATATATGGCATGGGTTAATCAAGTCAGAGATGTCATATGTGCCTTCCATAATCATGCTAAGGCAAATGATATGAGGGCCATTTTCACCTTAGATTCTTTACAGAACCAAAATCAAAAGACCACTGCAGTCCAAATATAAAGAGGAGCTCAAATCTTTAACTAGTCCCTTCATATAGCAGAATCCCCAGGTCATCCTTGAACATTTACTTAAAAACCCTCTTTTACTTTACAAATCATAGCTATTGAAGGCTAAAGAAAAATGTACCACATCACTTTTTGGAATTTTGCAAGCATCAAAGTTACAATAAGCTAATGGCACTAAAGACATGAATGTACCATGATTATCCAGTATTCTCCCAGAACTTTGCAGAAATTTTGCTAGTTTCTAACCGACATAATGCTAATGATATATTAGATTACAAATAAGAAATGCAAGCACCACTTACCAACAGATGGAGAATCAGATTTTTCCCCATTGACAGCTGGTTGACTATTGATAGTCAGGAATCCCTTCAAGTTGATCTTACCCAGCTGTTCATTAATGATTTTAGTCTCTGGCTGAAGGCCATCTAGTTCTGACCAAGGACTACTTTTCAACTTCCCAAGGCAGTATACCTTGAATTTCTGATAATCAAAAGTTCCACATGATTGGGTTAAAAGGTTAAAAAAAAGAAGCTAAAAGTAACTAGAAATGGAAAAGAGAAAACACAAAGTAACCGTGGATGGAAACTCTACCTCGTATATATCCTCAACACTTTTCAAGGGGGCAGCCCACTCTTCAAGAAGTTTCTTGCCACGTGCCCGGGGTCGCATAAACTGTATTGAAAAATTATAACTTGCATCGTATTAACAAAAAAAAATATACATTTCGTTTCTCTAGACTGCATTTTATCAAAGCAAAGGAATAGAGGGCAATTACAAACACAAGTAATCGAAGCTTGGGTCCTCATCTAGAATTTATGCAAGGAAAAAAAAAAGAAAAAGAAAAGGCAAAGCAAAAGGGCTCTCTTCATTTCTGTTCCATCCATTCTCACCCTTAGCTTTCTCCATTCAATAGACATTGTTCTTGCAGCCTTCAGAGAATATCCACTTTCAAGCATGAAAATAACTCTTATCTTGGATGCCAATCCCCTATTAACAATGCACCCTCTTAACAGGTTTGAGATGAAACTAAGAGAAGCAATTATGCTAGTTATTAGGTTATTTTTTAGTATGATCTGTACATCATAGTACTCTTACGGCATTCTATCCCATTTATTTTTGGAGCAAAAGGAACTATATAGAGTTGTCCTGTTTGTCTTGCAGGACCCATAGAAATTCTGCCTGTGTAACTTTATGTTTATCAAAGCAAAACATATTTGTCAAAAGTGATTGTTTTTTTTTTAATACAGGATGTCTGATAGCCAGAACATTTCTATAATATACAAGGGAGTAACTGATGCGTACTCATTATTTAGAAGTTATTTAAAAGAAGATGAAGCTTCAAGAGCCACAAAATTGTGATTTAATCATGTGTGTTCTCCTTGCAAGGTTTCTTATAGTGGTTGGCAGCGCATTTTGGGTTGTTGAAATAGCAATTCCTTATTCTTCTAAGGTTCTCCTACAACTAAAATATTCCTCTTTATTTAATTATATATAAAAAAAAGGACGAGAAGGAGATCAAGCAATCCAACCTAAAAAATCTTAAATTTGTAACAGAAGCACTTTCAAAACTTTCCCAAAACTCACGTGCTTCCTAAAAAATCTCTTTTACCTCCATTTACTTTATGTAACTTTCCCATCTATCTATTTTTTTCTGTATGGTCAGCAAAACCCTTAAAAAGGGGATGTTTTGCCATATAACCCACACATATCAATTGGATCCATGTGACAACATATGGAAAAAAAAAGGCGCGGGGGGTGGGGGGGATTGAAGGACTGCAAAAGGCCTTCTATATAAAACACATGAGAAAGCAAGATAAATGCATCGATATACCTAACATTCTACAATGTTAGAATGAAAAGATAACTACGCAAACTTGTTAGTTATTGCTGCAACAAACTAGATTGCAAGTGATTAAATTGCACTGGATGACTTTGAAAAGAACGAAAAACTCCTAAAAGGAAGAAACTAAAGAACTGAGTTCAGTAAGCCTCTGCACCTGATAGTCAGATAAAGCACCATAGGATGGATTGCGAGAATCACCCCATCGGCCATGAGGGTACTGGTCCCAACCTATTGTCCTTGTTAGGTAGCTCTTTGGACGATTAGCCCTGCAATCATCAGTAATAAGTGTCAAAATGTATTGGAAAAGGAAAGCAATAATAAAGGAAAATTAAATAATGCATCTCCAATAAAACTGAATCTGCACAAAAGAAAATATGGAATTTGAGACGAATTACATACCAAAATATCGGACGGACATCTTCTTTTACACGGAAAACATTTGTCGGGGGGCGCCATGGTAACGGCCTTGTAATCTTGGACTCTTCAATCAAACCAAGATTCTGCCATTGTAAGTCTGCTATCAGATGCAATCATAAGTAATACTACGAGCATTTCAAGGAAAAATAATGAAATGGAAACCAGAAGAAAACCATTAATATAGCTAAAGCAGATTTCTCCATGTTCAGAGTATAAAGATGCAACGTCTTGATTCCATGAGCTAAAATCTTCTTGCACATTTCAGTTCCAAGGTGAATCCCATAGGCTCTGACGGCTTCTTCATTATCCTTGATAGGCTCCAATGCCGCAGTAACCTCGGCTGGTATCTAAAATAAGAAATGAAACACAGCTTTGACTATGAATTCGTTATCATTTGCATGATGGTTTCATTTGTTTCGAACAGGGAGAAAACAAGGGAAGATAGCACAACAGTAATATATATATACCTTGGTTTTGCAAAAACCAGCCATACGTATGAAGCCCTTGTAGTTATTAATAGGCATAATACCAGGGACAATGGGACAATTGATTCCGATTTGGCGGCAGTCATTCACAAATTTCAAGAAAATATCAGTATCATAAAAGAGTTGAGTAACAATTAGATCAGCCCCAGCATCCACCTAGAAATTAAAAAAAAGGCATTAATTAAATAAATACACTACTGGTTAGATTCATAAAGATAATTAAAGAAAGGAAATCTAAGGACCTTCTGCTTCAAATAAGCAAGATCTTTATGGTAATCCTCAAGCGTAGCAAATCCATCACTTCCAATCACATCAGGATGTGCCTCTAAATTTGATTAACAGAGAAATAATTAAAGAGCTGGATCTGGTTTGAAATAATCTGAGATCACTTCGACAATTTAATTTAACGAAAAGAAAAGGGAAAGTAGAGGGAAGGATGAAGAACCTGGATAGCCAGCGACAGTAATGCCGAAGTAATCACCATATTTGGATCTGATATGTTTGACCTGCATTACAAAGAAACACAAAGAATAAGAAGGATTGCTTTCGATTCTGGTTGATAAAAAAAAATGGAATGGAATGGAATGGAAGGAAAAGAGGTTCTAACGAGGTCGAGAGCGCAAGCGAGGCCGCCTTGGATCTGGACGAATTTATCCTGACCGTGAGGAGGATCACCACGAAGAGCAAGAACATTCTGGATTCCATTGGATTTGATGGTTTCGAGGGCGTGATCGATCTTCTCAACGGGCATGTTGGTGCAGGTGAGATGCATCATAGTCTCGACACAGATGATGTTCTGCATCTTGTTGGCGATGTCTAAGGTCAGATCTGCGGTGGAGCCACCAGCACCCCAAGTGATGTCACAGAAGGAAGGATTGTGAGAGACCATCCTGTCCATTCTCTCGAACAGGTTGTCCACTCCATCATCGGTCTTTGGAGGAAAGAATTCGAAGGAGAAAACAACCTTATTATTGCTGCTGCTATCTCCTCCATTTGAATCTCCTGCTGCTGCTGCCGCCCTTATCTTATCAATAACCTTCATTCTCTGCTGCTTGACAAGTGCCAAGGGGGAGGGAGAGAGGATCGCAGATAGAATGAAAGAGTTAAGAGCAAACCCACACCGACAAGTAGCAGTTGTAGTTGTAGTTCATTGATTTTATTTTTTTTCTATTTATAAACAGATAGAGAGAGATGAGATGCAACCACCAACCCCTCCCCCCAAGCCAGCCGAGGAATTGGACTCCCACGCCAGCTCCTCCCTTACCACATCCCCAGTTGTTGTTGTTGTTGTTATTATTATAGTCTATTCATTGATCAATGCACTTGTTTATTTGTTATTTATCTGGTAATATAATGCATAGAATCTTCCACTTTAAAACACATTTTTTCAGACTTGAAGAATACTTTATAGTTTATACGATCTTACTGGGATGGTAACTCATCATGTCCCCGTGGATTTATACATTTCTGTCCAATAAAAAAAGAGCAGAATTAATTTTCTTTTTGTTAATTAAAGAGTGATGGTCAGTACTTTTATTTGGGTCACAATCCCAAAAGGGGCTAAAATTGTTATTGTACCATAGCGTGTGTGTGCGTGTATGGAGCCAGCCTCGGGTTTGAACGAGCAGGAAGGTTGGCTTAAAGTATGAAACTCCATGGCTTTTTATGATTTAAATTATTACCAAGAATCTATTATTTACTACATCCAAAAAGGGAGATAATTCAATATTTCTCTGATGCTGTATGGAACTCCCTTGCAACAACCATCTTTTCTCCATACAAAAAGCGAGTGAGGGGATCAAAAAATGCCTGCCAGGACTCATTAATATCTTGTTCCATGGATTAAGCTCAAGTCTCTGATGCATTAAACTTGAACTTGGGGTCCGAAATGAAAAGAGGAAAGAAAAAGAAGGGTTGTTTGGTGAAATTGCATCCACTTGTCACTATCCCCTCCTACTCCCACCGTCCCCACCCAAAGACTATGGGGGAAATGGTGGCTTCGGGGGGGTTGGGATGGATCGGGTTGGTGGAAGGGGGCCCACCAGACCTACCCCCATCCCCCCCTCATCGCCAATTCCTCGCTGCACAACCACAGCCGAGTAAGTAAAATATCTTTCAAGCGGCACGTGCTTGCCTCTGTCGTGATAGGACCCAAACCAAGCGGCGTTTACACCCGCGAGGATCCAAACCTACAATTTGTCAACATCATCTGCAAAACACAAGTCAGTAAAATGTTTCTGAGGGCAGTACAGTTCACAACATCAAATCAACGTAACTCTCTAAAAAATATCGAGAAACTATTGAGCTTGGTTCTGTTTCTTGGTTGAATTCAGTCCTGATTCTAATGGCAAAAGGCAGAGCCCCACATGACATGAGCTGTCTTGTTACCTCATGCAAAGCACAAATGCAAGAGTGATCATTCAACCACCAATTCCCTTGTAGGGTCGGTCCACTCTCGCCGGTCCCTTGCTCCACTACTCCACTGGGTTAGTCACAGCAAAGCAAACTACAGAGGAAGAGCCCCATCGGCTTAATGTTCTTCCCAGATAATAATCCTCCATCCCAGAGTTCCTTATTTTTCAAAGAAAACTAAAACCGAAAAATACATTCCATACAAACATCCTGCTAAATGTAAACCCTGTGCAATCAAATATTGTTTTATTGGGGCACAGAACTAGCTCATACACTTGGTACAACATTTATGCAAATATGTCAGGTTAAGTCAAGCGCTACATTTGTCCACCATTATTACCTGCAATACTGCGATGAAGAAAACAATAGCATCAGGTTATAGCAGCTCGTCTCATCAGCAATCCTTTATTTAAGAAAAAACACAATTACTCAACCTGGAATTAAATCACAAAGTTACGAATTCCCAATCTTCTTTCGACATGTCAAGAAATTTAACAGTGCCATCTTCAAACATGATCTGCAAGAAAATAAATGAAATCAGAAATGATGACGACACTCAATTTACATAACTGTAACCTAATAAAGAGCTCTTCTTACCGAGTGTTTTCTTGAATACTCATCATACTGTTTAATAATCCCAAAATATCTGGAAAATCAAAGTATGGAAAATAAAAATAATTAAGAGACCACCACATATGCAAACTATAAGAACTCGGTTCATGAACTGGGGAAAAAAAAAACCATTTCTGCATGAAAGCCTGAGCAATAAGTAGCCTTCTAAACATACATCTGATCAGTGCGACTACATAGTCTAACCACTTCGCCAATGCAATTACAGGAGTATGTTGGTAGACTACTGAAAGCATGTTGCGAACTCCCTGAGATGGAATGGACCAACAACAAAGGAATAACATTCAGATAACAATATTGCAGAATTTTGCAGCCATTAAATTACCAAAACAAGGTAACATGCTGAAGGAAACTTCCTTACCTATGTGCAAACCTCCATTCTGGTAAACCTTCACAAATAACAATACCAGTATCAGTCTGCTTTGCAGAAATATATGCATATCATGTGCAGAAAAAAAAAAACAGAAAAGAGGGGAAGCTGAATGGCAACATAAGTGTAAAACCATACATAAAACCACCACATATACATACATCTTTTGCAGACAGCATTGCTTTCAGTTTGGGAGAGGATACAGCCACCTGGCATGCTACTAGTTTTAATGCAGCATCTGAAGACATTTTAGGCTTGCTCGGTTTAACCCCTAGCTTTTTCCTGCAGCCTGAGGCACCACAGTGGCAATCTTGATCTGCACCAAATTGGACAAACCTGCTAAATTTATTAGATTGGACTAAGTATAGATTTTGAAACAACAAAAAAAAACCAAATGTCTAAGAATGCTCATTGTGTAAGCAATAAAACACTCATCCATAATTAAAGAAAGCAAAAGAGTGGAAGCAAGCACTCATACTGATAATCATATGTCAGATGCTCGCCCTTTCTTATGTCATGTGTTGCAAATATGCCAATTCTTGTCTCGCCATCAATTATCCTTTAAGAAAAGAGATAAATAAATTAAGATAGTCTAAAACATGTAAGACTGTAATGTTGACTAATAGGATTAAAGTGAGGAATAAGGGTCAATAGAGAACCATTTCTGCATCTCGGTATTAGGAGAACAACTGTGGTTTATATATCTTGACTTGTTTCCCTTGTAAGTAGCATCAATTACCATATTGCGATTGATTTCACACAAGTAAAAGTTTGTTTCCCCACGGTGTTTCATTTTCCAAAGCCTTTCCTCACATGTGTTATCATCAATAACTGCATTAAATAATAGATTAAGTATTAATTAATAGGTTTCCAAAATGATGAAACATCAACTTGTCATATATGAAATTTCAATTGAATACCAAGCAGGGACTAGAGACATCACCTTCTCCAACATACTCTATTACAAACTCTCCTTGTTTAATATCTTCATCTGCCACAATTCCAGATCCACATTTCTCGGTCTACAAACAATACCTTCTTAACTTCATATTTTGAGTGCACAAAGCATATGAAAAGTGAACAGAAACCAAAGCACTATGACATTTGAACATCAAATAAATTGTGGATAAAAATTCTTAAGAAGATGAGAGGAATTATTTTCCAGGTCCACAATCCATAGCCTAAATAACAATATCCAAGATAAAGAAGAGCAGAAAGACAGAGACAGAAAAGTCATGTACTTGTACCAATAAGATCATTGTGGTTCTTTTTTCCTTAATACAAGTATCATTCTCAATGCCCTTCATCCTTGATTAATATGGTTCTTCTACTCTACATATTAACTAAGACAAATAAAAGCCACAGAAATATACCTGCACTAATTTCATCTTCTTCAGTGGTCGGTGCTGGAATGGTTTGTTGCTGCATGAACTCCCACATTTGCAGCCTGAAGAGCAGCTAGACAGCAGCATCCTTGGAGATAATAAAAGTAATGATAAGAGTTTTTAAAATATTAAAGAAGCTTCCAAATATATTAGAAACTCAACAGCAATAATAATAACATAAGACACATAAAGCTACAAGAAATACTATTAACCACACGCTCCAATTATTGAAGACAAGGAGTGGATAAAAAGAAGGGGCATGATTAAATTGTTAGATAATAATTGCTATTAAAGAAGCTCCCAGAGAATGAAAACAACTAACAATAACAATTACATAAATGCTGCATGACATCATCTTAATCATTCAACTCCAATTACCAAAGACAAGGCATCGGGTGACAGTGAACATGATCATGGACATGTTCCCAGGTCATTGTTACTCACTATGAATTTCAGACAACTGCTGTTAAATTAAATGACCTCACCATGATAATTATTCATTCAGATTCACATGCATGACAGACACTCCAGTATCAACTCTAGATTTAGGCAGGGTTACACGCACATGTTTCACAGAAAATCAAACTCAAGTATAAACCTATTTCAACCAATCAGATCATCCTGCTCTGACAATTAACAAACATCAAATTTAACTATAAACTTATTTTGACCTCTTGATAAGCAATGGAGCCAAACCGCAAATATGCACTGAGCAAGGATATCATTGTACAACATGAACACTTATTGCATTGGCTAAAGCTTGGGTTCAAGTTAGGCACTAATCAATGGCCAGCAGCTCTGACTTGTCTATGTGCACAGGGCCAGACTCAACTTTTAAGTATTGGAGGGGACAAGAGGCTAAATTACTATTTTGAGGGGATCATTATGCAAAGATAACACCATAAAATTATCTGACTGCTAGAAATGGTATATATTTCATCTTCTAGATGGGGAGCCCAGGGGCCCCTTTTACCCCTGTATCTCCCTGCATGTAAATGTTCTGAACAGTAACTCGTGAGAGATCAGCTAATAAAGTAGAAAGTGGCGGACACCAAAAACTCATCATAAATAGGGATGGAGTACTAGAACATGGCCACAGAATTAAGAACAAGTTACAAAGGCAATCTGACCAATGAGTGGCATCTCAAGAAATCAATCATGTACAATCCAATAAGGCATAAAAATAAACATGTGTAGACTGAAAATAAAGTTGAAGCCAGTAAAATTATATCAAACTAACATGCTATTAGATGAGACTCGGTTACGAACTGTATATGGCATGAAAACTTATCATATATAACTCAGAGTAACCATAATATTGAAGGGCCCCTCTTACCCACAATGGCAATCTCTATCACACACACGAGAGGAACCCAGTGATGCACTGCAGGAGCAGAATATGCCATCGTCCTCAAGGCGCCTTTTAATCTTCTTGGTGAGATATATATCTTGAAAGTGTCGATCAAGAAAAGCAAATGTGGTATGTTCATACATGGAGATAGAGATAGAAAGAGAGAACCCAGTGCTTTAAAAGCACAAGGACATAAGATATCAGTTTCAATTCCGATCAATGAAATGTCTACTGAAGCAATGCAGAGTCCACAAAAGGAATATTCAAACAATGGAAGGAAAAGCAAAACATCATAACAGCTTTCTAAGCCAAAAAATGAACACTAAAACTGTAACCCCCATAAAATGGCTTTATAAAGTAACATATTTTGAGTGGATACTGCGCTTTATGAGTGTGTAGGCTGTAGACTTTGATTTATTAAATGCATCGGGAAGCTCAAACTCAACTTGATTTCCTATCTCCTTCAGCAACTTGTTGAATGCAAGGGTGATTCGTTGATCAAGGTTCTAATTAACAAAAGAAACAGCAAAAAGCACCGTCTCGGTGAGTTTATCAAAGTAACACCCTAGAATCAGATCAACCCAATGTCGTAATATCAGAAAGGGATAAGTACATAAGGAATTAGCTGAAAGAGCATTGCCATCTTAAAGTAAGTTGTAAAGCAAAAAAACCAGGCTGAAACATCCTAAAATTGCAAGGTAATTAATCTCAAGAAAGAAAGAAACAGGATCCTACGAGAGGTAGGTATGAGATAAACGATTACATGTCTAAGACATGAGAACAGAAACATTGAGAAGAAAAGGAGAGGATATGCAGTCGAATTTTAGTGAATAAGAATTTCAGAAGAGAGCAATGTCACATTAGTATAGCAAAATGGCGTTGCTGCTGCTAAAACTATATCCATGTAAGAACAATTTGTTAAAAGGAAGACGCGAGCCAGTCACCTATAAAATCCAACATCCCAAATGGATAATCTTCACTGATGAACTATAAAGCAGTAAGAAGAGAGAATTGAAAACTAGTTCAAGTTTGAATGTCAAGCTAAAAGGAAAAGAAAATAGAAAGAAGAGCAGAGTAACCTTCTTCGCAGCAGGCATGGCTTCCAGTAGCATAAGCTTGCAGAATACCAATCATAAGGGATATTACAGTGAGTCAGCAACCAAAGATATCCATTGAAAAGACTTGAAAAAAAAAGAGAGAGATAAAAAAGAATTGATGATAATAAAAGGAAATGGGCGTAAAGATTCTCAAAGGGTGGAAGGCAGAATCAACTGAGTCGTAGTTGGAAAAAATAAAAACCTAGAAATCAAACAGCAGGAACAGACACTGTGAATTCTTTCTCAGTCCACAAAAGATGTTCGTAAGGCAAGGAAGGACAGTTTAAAGAGTGAATTCATTTGATTCAATTCTTAGGAAACCAGTTACCAAACAGAGAATGTTTTAGTGAATAGATCTCATCTGGTGTGGTGTCAGCAAGCGAAGAAGAAAAGATTGCTTTGTTTTAATGGATAAAGAAAAGGGAGGAAGGAGAGGAATATGAGAGGCAAGAGTGTGTGTGTGTGTGTGTGTTGTGGCTTACCAGGGGAAGCGAAGAGAGCAGATCTTCTCTCTTCTTCTTCCTCTTGTGCCTGTTGAGCGAGCGAGGGAAGTTGCTTTTTTCTCTCCCTCGCCCTGAAAATGTTTTACTGTCTGGCTCACTTACAAACGGATGTGTGATATGGCAATAAATCAATAAAAACAAACGAACAAAGAAGGAAAAGTAAAGAAAGGAAGGAGGAGCGCTTGTTTTTGAATTTTAATTTTCTTTTTCCCGTTGATAAAAAAAATAAAAATGAAAGTTGATGTTGTAATAACGATGCAAATTAGTAGCATGTGTAAGAGAGAGAGAGAGAGAAGTGTATCCATCCAATTTACGGGGCTGAGCCCATAGCTTGGATTTTGTAAGAAGAGAAGAAAGGGCCAACCCGAAAGAAAGAGAGGCCCGAGACTCAGCTGGAAAATGCAACGACAGCGCAGAGAGCTGCTTTAACATGACATAACATCAACCAATAGTCTCTCACACAACACACACGTGGTGATTGAAATTCAAAACGACAAAACCAATAGTAATTATTTTTGCTAGTAGGCTCCCTCCCCCATCATAATCATTGGGGAAGAGTAAAATAATAAACAAATAAATAAAATATTGTATAATTCCACAGATTTACAGACAAAAAGAAAGAAGAAAGGAATTCCTCCTCGATCAAACAAGAAAAAAAAAAAAAAAAGAACAAGCAGAAGTCTAGCACGAGTAGAAGAACTAGAAGAAGAGACTGTTAAATTAAAATAAATAAATAATCAAATTTGTTTCATGTTTGATTGTTTGCGTGTCCCTCCCCTCTCCTCTCAAACTCCGAAACACAAGCCAAGCAAAGGAGACTCCTCTCTCTCTTTACTCGCCGAAATCAATCTCGAAACGAATCGATTCAGGTATCGATTCCCTCTCTCTCTCCCTGTGTATGTGTATAACTGTTGATAAATAGAATTAATCATGGTCTTATTATTAACGCACTGCTTTCTTGATTTGGTTTAGGGTTTTTATATGTATATCTCTGAATAGATTAGTTAATATATTTTAATTTTGTTGCAATTTTTTTTTAGAATACAAGACTGTGTCGTCGAGCATAGGTTGATCAGTATTATCTCGATGGCATGAGCTTCTTTTAAATAAATAAATGATTGAATTAATTAATTAAATTTCTTTTTATTAATAAAAAAATGAATTATAGGCAACCATCAATCCGATTTGCAGACCTTTGATCACTGTCTACTAGTGAATAAATCTCTAATTCGTTGCATTTTTTGTGTTGCTCAGCCACATAAACTGTGTTTCTCTTTGGATTCTTGACGACACTCTGGTTGTGTCTATGAGACCTTTCTATTGCTCCATGCTGCTCGATGACTAGGTAATGAAGGGTTTTCGTGAAAGGGGGTTTGTTGCTTCTTCCAAATCTTCATCTACAGCTGAATCCCCACATAGATCTTTCACTTCTGATTCTTCAGAACTGGGGTCCGCCGACACCAAGTTTTCCAAGCCTTCTTTATGGTCAACCTTCTTTGCATCAGCTTTCTCTGTCTTTGATACACATTGCGATTCATCTTCAACTAGTGAAAAAAAAGCACCTCATATTAGACATGGTAATGGTTGGACGTCAGCTGTGAAGAAAATTGTGGCAGGTGGCTCAATGAGGAGGATCCAAGAGTGTGTATTAGGGACAAGCAAGACAGGGATTTCTAACACAACTGGTGACATTTGGCTCCTAGGAGCATGCTACAAGATTTCACAAGATAATTCTTCTGGGGATGCTGCTGCTACCAATGCTTTAGCTGCCTTTAATCATGATTTTTCTTCACGAATTCTTATCACATATAGAAAAGGTTTGTGTTATGACTTTTCATCCATTTCAGCGTATCTTTAAGTAAAGCTTTAGCAAGCATAATAATCATAACTATGGGGAGCTGTCTTAAAAGTGTTCATTTATAGGGTTTGATGCTATTGAAGATTCAAAACTTACCAGTGATGTAAGCTGGGGTTGTATGCTTCGGAGTAGTCAGATGCTTGTTGCTCAGGTATACTGCTGCTGCTGCATTTCTCACATCAATACTCTCTTCTATGATAGTTCAATCATTTCAGTTAACTTTCCAGCCCTTGGTCCTTGTATGTTTTGTTATGATGCTTGCCTTCCAGTTAATTGGTGAATTCTCATTTCTGACTCTGCAGGCATTGCTTTTTCATCGATTAGGGAGATCTTGGAGAAAACCATTGGACAAGGTGAACTTGTGGATTTTCAATTTTAATGAATTCGTTTTTTCCCACCATACAACGATGAATCACAAAAAAAAAAAAAATCCTATCTTCTAGCGCTATCATGGATTACTTTTCATCCTCCCAATTTAATTATGCAGCCATTGGATCGAGAATATGTTGAGATTTTACATCTTTTTGGTGATTCGGAGTCATCGGCTTTCTCTATTCATAATCTTCTTCGGGCTGGAAAGGCTTATGGCCTTGCAGCTGGGTCATGGGTAGGCCCTTATGCAGTGTGCCACTCTTGGGAATCTCTAGTCCGCTCTAGAAGAGAGGAAACCAATCTTGAATACCAGTCACTTTCAATGGCTGTTTATGTTGTTTCTGGTTCTGAAGATGGGGAGCGAGGGGGGGCTCCAGTTCTCTGCATTGAAGAAGCCGCTAGACATTGTTCAGAGTTTTCTAAAGGTCAAGAAGATTGGACGCCAATTCTTCTATTGGTTCCTTTGGTTCTTGGGCTTGATAAAATAAATCCAAGGTTTGTGATCATGTTCTACACCTACTTTCATATTGAAATCATCTGAGAAATCGATTTGCTTTGTGTGTTGGTTTGGTTAGGTCTAATTTGCTGCTTTCATAGAGATTAAATAAAGGAGCATCCATTGCATTCATGAACTGTGATGCTGTGTTTCACCATTTAAGGGGGAAGAATAGTTGAATATTTTGTACCTAACTGGAGCCTTTTTAATTTTCCATGAAAATATAATGATTATTTTTATACCTGGTAGGCTGGATGCAAATGTTTCTGGGAAGCCTTTGATAGAAGTGACATGGGGCAATTAATGTGAGTCAAATTAAATACCCTTGTCTTAACTAACTTTCACAAATAAATACCTTGACTTTGGAACCTGGGGATGTTGTTGAGCATTTATAAGCTAGAAGAAGTTTACAGTCAAACCTTTTACCTAGTGATTGGCTGAAAAATGTATACCTTAATTTCCATTTTTTCTACATATTAATGGGGTGCTTCTCCTATTGGAAAAGTAACAATGGTGCATTGAGAAAATAGATTTTGGTTTAGGGATATTCCCATTTTTATAGTGGAGAGCTTCAATTGGATGATCCTGTTTTTCTTGTGTAAGGCAGTTTTGCATTTGGTTGCCCAGCATTCCTGTGGGGAATGGGGAAATGTATCATATGATTCAACATTAAAAACAAATAACGAAATCACTTCTTATTTCACTGCTCCCTGATTCTATTAGTATAACATAACTTTAGACATGTATTTAAAGTTCTGTCATATTTTATTTGTTAACCAGTTGGAATTTAAACTGTTCTCAGGTATATTCCGTCCCTGCAAGCAACATTCACCTTTCCCCAAAGCCTTGGAATTTTGGGTGGGAAACCTGGTGCTTCAACATATATTGTTGGTGTGCAAGATGAGAATGCTTTTTATCTTGATCCACATGAAGTTCAGCCGGTAAATCATAATTCTTTCTGATTTATCTGTCATCATATTGTTGATGACTAATTTATTCATTCCTATGTCATTCCATACTCTGTGGCCATGATTTTGTACTCTCTTTTTTTACTTCATTTATCCTCTCATAGTGATGATTTACCAGAAATTGAATCTATTTACATGACATGAGTTTTTCTTCTGTTGAATGAAATGATAGAGATGCCTCCTTTAGTTTCAAAATGAAACATGACCACCACATGGCTGTGCCACCTGTACAGATAGGTCAAGCCGGTGGATGCACTAAAGGGAAGTCGAATCAATTGCATCCCTTTCTCTGCAGTTGATTTTGACTGCTTGCTGGTATTTGCCCTCCAAACATGACAAAAAAGAAATTGGGAATCACTTCAATTCAGAACAAGAATTTAAACAAATTGAAATATGGTACCTGAAACAAGAGAGAGAAGCAAAACAATTGAGGAACGTGCATTTTATCCTAAAATGGAAAGGACAGTGTAGATATGAATCTGAAAGGTAGTTGAAGTTAGAAAAGTGTCAAAAAGTTTTAAGACACCAATTCTTGGTTAACATGTTTAGAAAATGTAATCTGAAAATGGCACCTTATATCTCTTCAAAGCGTAAGGGAAAATACAATTATCTTCAAGAACAAAATGTTTGTTAAAGTCTATAACAGGCTCCTAGACTGTGGATTGAATGTTAACTTGATGCTTGCATGATAAAACACTCTAGGGAAATAGTATGCTTTGACTATTTTCTACATGACAATCATGATACTAGGAATTAGGAGTTGATGACTCTTAATCTTCAATCATCATTTGTATTTTTTGTGATTTGTGGAACCTTTTTTACAGAAAATCAAGATGAAAAATGATTGT
>Ga0307517_10004443_pt1 | contig 21550 bp, 21 predicted proteins | sample 23_EM_MG_FD_194515 | JGI IMG/M metagenome (GOLD analysis project Ga0307517, IMG submission 194515) | Populus trichocarpa ectomycorrhiza microbial communities from riparian zone in the Pacific Northwest, United States - 23_EM | ecosystem: Host-associated > Plants > Roots > Unclassified | place... | reverse complement strand
GATGCCATGAGGCGCTCTCGGAGGATGGAAAGATGATTCTATTAATAAATCAGACATCCATCGGAAGAGAGGGGGGCCTCTTAGGGGGGGTTCTGGCCTACCAAGAAACCGGCCTAACAGGCCCCTTATCTATTTATAAAGTGGTGCCAAAGGTGAAAAAATGTGTCAAGTCCATTGAGATGGAATCGGCTACACCGTCACCCTGGGAGGAATCCGTGAGCGATGCTAGGAGGCTCTCTCGGAGGATGGAAGTGGATTCTATTTATACATCAGGCGATCATCTGAAGGGAGGGTGACCTCTTAGGGGGGGTTTATACCTTACAAGAAACCGGCCTAACAGGCCCTATATCTATTTATAAACTGGTGCCAAAGGTGCGGGTTTTTGATCAGAGTTTTAATCATGGTTGATCTCTCTTTCCACACCTCCACAGCACACAGCCTCCCTGCTATAAGTTTACTAACCTATTTTATTCCTTTTAGATCCCTACACACCCCAAATCGCTGCCACCTGGCCTCTCCCCCCCAACAAGGGATGTAGGCCACTTAACACTGACGTCGATGGATCTTGGGATGGATTTGTGGGTTGAGAGTGGGTAGAAAACACGAGGGGAGACCTGCAAGGTACGTAAGGAGGCGAGCTGATTATGGCTCGCCTCCTTTTAGCAACTTCCATCCTGTCCAGATACTAACAGTTTGGGCACGCGCCGCCCTCTCACGCACCCCACACACAGCTGTCCGCGCCACTACCACCTCCCTCGCATGCAAGAGCGAGCCAGAGGTGAACGTTCATGGCGTTTCAACGCTGTTTCCGCCTCCTCCACCTCCCCTGTCCGCTAGATTGAGCCGGAGGTGGACGTTCATGGCTTTTCGACAAACGGTTTGGACACGCGCCGCCCTCTCACGCACCCCACACACATCCATCCGCGCCACCACCACCTCCCTCGCATGCAAGAGTGAGCCGGAGGTGAATGTTCATGGCGTTTCAATGTCGTTTCCGCCCCCTTCACCTCCCTTGTCCGCCAGATCGAGCCAACCTCGCAATATTGCACGGCGATGTTATTCGACACTCGCAATGCTATTGCGAGGTTTCTGACTACCAGATCAACAACCACAACCACTGCAACAACATCCATTAGTACGACGACGATGACACTATTCCGAACCACAATGAATGGGAACAACACGACCACGCGAACGTATAAGCGCCTGTCGACCCGCCGAGGCTCAATGAGCCAGAACTCGAAGGATCGATCAATAACAAGTATTTTAGCTCTCTCAGACTCATCTTTCATTCTCTCATATTTTACCAGGTTCATAGCCGTCCTTTTGCTTATGTGCTAGCTGAATTCAACGGTTCGGTTTCCCAGCTTCGTTTCGCCGCCTGTTGTGTAATTTCCTACACTCCTCGAGATATCAAGTACATTCCTGTCCATTCCCTCGTTGATCTCTTTCCTGAAGAACTAGATATAATAGAAGACGGGTTTACAACGTTTAAGAAAAAACCCTTCTGTTTAAACCACTACAACTACTACATGATACCTTTTACAAACCCCAAGTGTACGACGGAGTTGTAATACTCACATTCTATCATGCTGCCTCACCGCACTACTAGTAGTACAGTTGTTCCTACCCCCACACCAATACGTAGGCCATCAACACCCGGCCCACGCATTTCCCTTTTACTTAGGTGTCTACGGGTCGTCCTTCGACTCAGCAACTCGAGTTTTCTGTGTGATTGTGAAGGGATAAGGAGCCGGAAATATGAACACTGTATTTACTTACACAAGGAAGGATGATCTCGAATGCATTCGGTATGTACCAATTATTAGAAGCAGACCTGTACTTGGTAGTTTTACACTTGGTGTGTTACTGTCGCTGTACCATCATATGGTACACCACAAAAAATGTCTTTTTTTCTGTCCTTAGATGAGCATTAAAAATAATTCAGTGATATAAGACGAGCACACTTTCGGTGCACGATACGTCTTTACTTAACTCCTCTAGTATTTCTTGGAAAGGAACCAATCGTGAAGCCACCAACTATGAACTATCAAAACAACTGACTGACAACGTAAGAACGGAAAATGGGGACGGCCACCAACCTTTGTCAGTTTCTCAGACGACTCCGAGTCGAGGATTCATTGTCAACTCCGAGTCTGATTCACTTGCCAGTACTTGCGGTATCAAGCTGATTTAAATAACCATCGGTAACTTCATGGACAAGGTGTCAATGGTTACTTTCCCATACAAATTTGTAGTTCCAATCTGTAGGGATATTTCGGAAGCCGAGGCTAAGGTGGGGTTTCATTATTTAGGCTGAGCGGTTGATCCTTGGCTGATCCCACACCGATATTAACCCCACATATGTAGTAATACTGAGACGACTATTGTGTCAATATCCATCTATCAATCTAAATATCAATGAAAAGTAATATCTAACGCAAGAAACGTAGCTAAGGGGCCCTAGTACTAATATTAGGGAGTGTGATATGTAGTCTAAACGACGCTAATTTGTGCTGTTCGTGACACTGGGTTCGTGATTATGTTCTTGATATGTTCGTTTAATACCATTAAGGCTTGTGTGAGCACAAAAATTCGATTAAGTAAACTAGGGTATGTACCTACTGCGTATCATAGTGCTAATTGACTGAAAACCCAAAGCCGCTGGGGCGTAATTGCAGTGCAAACGAATTCCGTTCATGATCTGTTCGTGATCTGTTCGTGATCGCTTTCCAAATCTGTGCTCAAGTTGCCGCTATTGGCCTCGAAAATAAACAGTGACAAGCCACAATTTTGCCTCCATTCACGCCAAACTGACTACCTCCTACCTCTCTAGCTGTGCGCTGAGTCTAACCACAGGCTCTACGGCAGCTCTGACATCCATGGATTGGCTTGAGAACCCGTTTCTACCACCAGTCACACTTTAGGCAGTATAACAAATGAGAATGAGTGGCGTTTATGAGAGAGAGGTTATAGGTTCGAATCACAACGTAAGTCCCGAGGATGGCGATCGCCATCTTCCTTTTGCTGCCACATTGCTAATATGTTAGGGCCCATAGGTACACCACATTGCACACCCGATTACGCACCGCTGCCCATTTAAGTGTGCCCAGCAAATTGGGTATGCTGCATATCTGTTTTTAAGATGTTCGCGTGGTTGCTCACCCTATGCTTGATAAGGCACTACATCGATGAAAAAGATCCGGGATGTGGCACCATGCATAACGACCCGATTTTGGCATTCCAAAGTTTTGAACCAATGATTCCTTTAGAGTTAGTTTCCCAATGGCGAGCTGCAGTGAAGTTGTGGGAGAAAGATTCCAACGCACCCCATCCCTTCGAGGTGGAGAAGCAATGTAAGAACGGCCTTCCTCTATCAATTCCTGACAATGACATGGCATTTTGCAGTGGTTTCGGAGCATTTGGTTCGGCTGAAGCTGGCGGAAGAGGTTGAGGTTTGCGGGTTATTAATGGGAGATTTGGAGGGGAGATTTGGAGGGGAGGTAGCGTCCATTGTGGGTTTGGACTAGAAATACAGGTGTTGGGGAAGGCAGTGTGGATGTAGTAGAGGAGACGAGGTATGTGTGTTTCAAGTCACCTGTTTGCAGGAGCTAAATACACAACACAGCTTTAAGGGTCGAATGGCATCGCTATCATGCATAGGCGATATGGTACGCAGAAGAGGTAGAACTCCTACTTGAATAGATGCGCCGAGCCCTTGCGTTCCTCGAGTAGGACAGGGATCGGCGGAATAAGCGTGCGCTCCACGTTTGTTCAAGTGCCACCAGCATTATCGACTATTCAATGTCCTCGCCTGATCCTGGGACAACCGCAGCTTTTGAGGAGGGTCTGTTGGCATACACATTATGCCAGGGTTCAGTTTGCCAGCGCCTGCTCGATACATTCGCACACCAATGGCATGACGTGCCTGCATTCATTGTATTGACTGACCGAGAGCTCGCTGATGAAAAAACGGTAGCAATAAATAACACTATGTAGTATATGTGGTAGTTTAGAAATATGGCCCTCCACAACATCTCTCGTTACTTATGTAACATCGAGTCGGGGATAGTGTTCGATATGAACGCTCGTATGTCCGATAATAAAGCAAAAAATTAGATTATTTTGTGCTAAAATCATATTACAGCACTATTTTTATAAAATACATGTTGAGATCTAACTCGGGAGGCGCCCAGATCCAGAGGGACAAATGATGGTGCTTGTCCCGGAGGTAGTCGAGGTAAGACCACTGTTGTTATTATCGTGACTACCGTTGATTACCGTAACATCATGTGACTATCTAATCCGATTGTACTGCTCGGCTTCCCTCCCAACAATACGGAAGATAAAATAGAGAATTGACAAAGCGTATGGTAATTCCTACCATTTTCGTGTATTTCTTGAATAACATGCTCATTTCTGTGTATTTTAACCTAGAAGTTTGGATCTCACAACTTTAAAACATTATTTAAATACTACCAATTTTTATTTTATTATCGCACTATGAGGTACTTGTATTGAACCTGATCTTGGTGGTTGAGCGGAGTTTAAAAACGACATCAACCGCATCACGGTTGATATCGTCTCTCCTAGCCAGACTGCGATATATGTGAAGTGCCCTACGGTTCACGATATATGAAGTCTGTTTTTTACCACGCCCCCCGAACCGCGTCAGAAAGTTGTTATGTAATCTTCGGACTTTAAAAACTTAGACGCGCTCACCTAACGAGATAAGGAGAACATATTTTGACAGATTTTGGAGAGAGATTTTTTTAAAATATTCTATTGAACATTGTGTTAAAATCTGAGGAGATAAAACAATAATATGGGAAAGTTAGGGAATTGGTTGTGCCAAGGCTGATGATCATGTGATGTCATCCTCCTGTCAAACCCACTGCCGTGAAATGGACAACGAGATTTCCTCTTTTCGATCTATTTTCTTTTAATTAGTGCTCCTTGAACTAAATCTATACACTTGGTCTCCAATAAATTTAGAAAGATTTACTTCGTCGCGTCGAATGGACGGGACGGGAATTGAAACTCCGAAGATTACATAACAATTTTCTGACGCGGTTCAGAGGGCGTGGTAAAAACAGGACTCTCATTCCTCCACCACCACCACCACCCTCGCCATCCCAATTCTCTTGCGACCACTTGCAACGACCCAAATACGAGCCCCTCCCCTCTACTGAGGGATGTGGGCTCAACCATCAACACCCCGGGACGCACAAAACAGACAGCAACCCTCTCCAAAAGGGGATGTGGGCGGGCACACGCCCACATGCTCGCTGCCACGACGACCTGACGACACGACGAAGACGCAACGCCAGCAAACGGACGACGATGACGACAGCGGCAACGAGGGCGATAGCGGCAACGACAACGACAACACGGGTAGGCGAACCCAGCGACGGCGGCGAGTCGACGGGGAGGAGGAAGGTTGAGGAGGAGGAGGAAGAGGGTCGACGAGGAGATGTAGCGGAAGACGAGCCATGACATTTGTCATGGTTCGTTTTCGACATCCGTCGGGTGATACGAGGATGAGGCGAGGGGGAAAATGACGACGACGACGGGAGTATCCGGGGGATGAGACGAAACGACGGAGACGAGAAGGATGGCGGCGGAGACAAGGAGGGAGAAGAAGAACAGCGGAAACAGCGGCGGCGGCGGCGACGACGATGACGACAGCAGCGGCGGCGGCTGCGGTGACACACGAAAGTGACCGGACCCGTCGCCTTCAGGGGGTAGAACCCAACGACGAAGGAGTCAAATCCAACGGTGAGGGGTAAAACAGAACGGCGAAGGGTAGGACCTAACGACGAAGGGGTAGAACCCAACGGCGAACGGTGGTATTCGAACCCGCCGCCTTCGTGTCGAACAGCGCGACGGGTCCCCACGCCAATGATAAATATCGAGCAGAGCACGCGGCTCTGCTCGTCTCTTTTCTTTTCTTAGAATTATATTTCATGTACCTACACAGGCAGTTCACCTTATTGAAATTATCGCGAGATTTCAAACGTTGCGATAGTTTCAATAGAGAATGCGGCGGGGTTAAGAACGCAGGAAGGTGTTTTGATTGCGATGGCAGAATTTTAGACCTTGCGCATACTAAATGCGCAGGACGCATTCTGACTACTGAGGTCCCGGTCCATCCGATGGATGGATGGCCCCAAATCTTGCTTATTCTTTGCCTCTCCACACACAGAGAGTAGTGATAAATATGTATATTGGAATAACTATGATATTAATACAAAACCACCAACTAGGTTATCACCTTAACACCTGATAGGCAATCGTGTACACATCGATCACAATTCGCATCTGGAATATAATTCCGAACAAACAGACTTGTTCTTGTCAACGGGAGGATAGGGAGGAAGGCACAAACGTCAGTCGAAGGCATGAACTTGGTGAGCGTTGGAAGCGAGAGAAATGGAAAGCATGTCACATCATAGGTAGCGATGGCGTGATCGTGATGTTCGAGCCCAATCCAGAGCTTAAGCTTAAGTTTCATCCATCAGTTGCGCAGGTGGTTGCAAATTGGCGTTGTATTGAGCACAAAATATATCCACTCGAAACTATTTTAACCCCTGGTTCAACCTTGACGCAAAATTGATCATGTTGCGCTTAGTTTGATCAGGAAATGCGTGTTGCGAAAAATCCACATTTAGATCAAGTGCAATCTGCCCCTTTTGCGTTTCGCTCAATTAAGCGTCTGGGTGTGTAGGCACAACTCCAAGGGAGGATCCCTCCCTCGGGAATATATATTTAAATTCATGTGTGAGCCCTTAGCTGTGAATTACAATGTACATACAAGCTGTTTATCTAAGAAAAGGAGAATCAATGAACATCTGAGTTCATCCAAAGACACTGACCTCTCTAGGACTATAGAAGGATAGTATTCATGTGAATGTATTTACTACACAATTTGTTCTACAGATAATAGGCGCTCAGAGAGAGGAATGACGTAGGGCTCAATATTATTGACCCTGACGTCACTGGCTTTATTTCGAATTGGACTGCTGGCGCCCCCGAGCAGGAGCGGGCGCTAAATCATTTGAGCACGCGTTCCCGAAGTCCGGCCTTTCAAATTAGGCAAGCGGTGCCAGTTGGGATTGCTCGGGGTCGATTTCACTCCTGGGCTCGTTGGGCTTGGTTTTGCGTGGTTAAAAATTCGTATTATAGTAGATACAGAGCCCCGTCCCCATCCGTAGGTGAAATTCCCCGTGGGAAGTATTCCCATCACGAAAAACTGATCGAGGCACGCCATATCGACGAAGGCTACAGGTATCGAGATTAGCCTCGGTTGCTGATGGTTCGGGGGTGTGAAGCAACTCTAAGATGGGGTTTCAAGTTGTGGGGTTAAATGTGAATAATGAAGTTGTTTGACAGAGAATCATGTTCAGAACCAATTCAGAACAAAGAAAGGCATCCAGGGAACGTCGTCAACGCATCGTAAAAGAGTCAAAGGTGTTACTGGCAGCAAAATATCCATGAACGAAACGCGAAACGTTATACGCATTCCAGACTGCTCAACAATCCAAGTGATACAACGCGGTGATATAGGCTTATCAGGTGAGGTTTCCAGTCATTGAGCAAAAGTCTAGTCATTAGGCGGAAAAATAGTCATTGGGCTAGTAATAACTAATAATGCTATCATGGTATTACCTTCCCAAAGACGTGGCGCCTTAGCGTCTTTAGATCTTCCCAAAGACACTCGAAGATCGATCTGCCGTTTTCCTGCCTTTCTTTTTGCTTGCTGTCGCCGAAACTGCCTCGTCGTCGCTTTCGGCCGTTAAGTCAATGATAGTAAAACTATTGTCGGGTTTATTGTTTGCACTATCCATCCGTCGAAAATGTGTTGTAATTGTCGATTGAATTGTAGGGCGCTTTCCCATCCTATTGCTAGAAAAAAGATCAGATATTAGCGAACTCAGAGCAGTAATTCCAAGGTCAAGCTACCCCGGTGTATTCTTTCGCGAAGATGCGGTGCTAGAGGAATTGGGCAAAAGGGACGCAAGAACTTCAGATTTCTCGTCATGTTTTCGATGACTGGCTGTAGCTCTTCGCTTCGGTGGCACTGGTGACTTAAATGACGACCTCCGTTTTAGAAAGTTTTTTGGAATGCCAGGGAGGGGCCTGAGATGACGCTATTATTATAAAAGATGCGGGGAAGATTGTATAAGAACTTAAGAAGGAATGACTTGCCTATGAGCGCTGGGACTTGGAAAAGAAGTCCGAAACCGGCCGGGCATATTCACAGGAAGCATTGGTGGAGCCTCAAAGTGGGAAGGAACCTCAGATTCCGAAATGACCAATTGGCGTTCGCTTGTTGAGACTTGTTGTAAGTAGAGAGAGCGTGATTAATTAGTGATGAAATACGCTTAGTATGTAAGCTAATCACCGATGGGACCACGCGTCCGGATAGAAGGATGTTGCTGCTTTGTTGTGTAGGTATAGCGCAAAGGGACCGAAGCCGAGGGTGACTGGAAGGAACTTGAATAGGAAAAATGAGAGTCATTTGCAGATTGCATGAATTGGCAACGAAACACATAGCATTGTGAGGGCAAACTGACGAGGTTATTTTCGACGAAACTTGAGCAGGTTTAGAAGCCGAAACAAAGGAGTTCTCGCTAGAATAAACAAATGGATGACTCTGCATCGAAGACGCAGACATGTAATTCGAGTTGGACCGTGGTGGATAACTTCGTTGATCGAAGTGGAATATATGCGCATTGTGATTTATCGTTCTGGAGGGCGGATGGAACGATGCATCTTGGACATTTATAGGGCTCGAATGGGAGACCGGTCTATTTATTGGGGGAATTGGGAACGTTGGGTTGAACCCTGCAGTCAGAGAGGACGGCCGAGGTAAATGAGAGAAAGGTGGAAATTGATCAGAAGCAAGTTGAACGCAAGCCCTCATTCCAGTGTGTGTATGCGCATCCTTGGTATTTAAAAATTAAAAATCCCAGCTCTGAGACGCGGTCTGTCTGTCGGCTTACCGTATCTTCGCTCCCAGGAGACGTCATACTCTCTGTAGCCATAATTTCTTTTTCAGAGTAGGCCCAACTCCTAGAAACAGCACGCTCAGATTGTGTCACCATTCATTTTCAGGGATGTACTTTGTAGGTAGAAGTTTTTTGGCAGCGTTATCAGAGTCTGAGTCGTCAGAGCTATCCTCACTGGCACGTCCTGCGGTCCTGAAATTGAAGGACCAGTCCGACTCGCCGGTATTGCCCATCACATAAAGAGCAAAATTGCAAGGAGGTGGAAGAACGTTGGAGATGGCACAACTGCTGGGCACGGCGCGATGGACAGAAGCAACAACGGAAGCCTGCTATCACCCGCCTGGCCGTAGTTTATAAATAGATTGTTAGCGGCGCAAAGCGCCTCGGAGTCTCCCACCTAAGAGGGGGGTATCCGCGGGTATCCCTTATGCTTACTTTCAAATGGGAATGGCTATCCCTCTCATAAAAACCGCAGATGCCTCTCCTCTGGATACTCCAGACATCGTTTTGCGATTGCTGGAGGTATTTTATATGCACCGGGCGCGGAGTTCATCCCACCCTTCCGCTCTGCATTCCGGGGCACCTGCCATCCCTGGATACCTCTCATATCGATGTTGACAGTTGTAGATGGCAGCGGAGACAGTATTTCTGAAAATATGTTTACTTATTCACAACTATATTCTAAAGTTATACAAGTATTCCTTATAAGCCCGTTGAATTGTGGGTATGGGGAAAATTACGACTCAGTGTCGCACCTACGTTCATAAATAGGTGCAATCCCTACTTGTTCTTGAGGGCCATTGCTACGCATGGCAGTACGAGTCTTTTTTCTTCTGTAAATTTTTTGAAAAGCTATATAACTAATGATAATATTTCATGTGAATCATGTCCATTCTTCAACAAGTTCTAAAGTTCTGATCACCAAATCCGTCATTATGGCCAGAATGCCCACTCCAGCATAAGTTATAATTTACATATATTATATCAGATTTCGAGGAGGGTTGACCCTCGTCCTCAGGTTTGTGATTAGGTACATGTAAATAAATGAAAAAATATATCCGGAGGAGGACCCCCAACCTTACCACTCCGGCTGATACATTGGGGGTAAAATCACCCTTTTCGTGCTCGACGCCTTGACAATAGGCTCGGTCCACCTTCCCGCGACTTCACAGGTTCGTAGTGGGCTTACTCGTCATCTTTCGGCGCCATGCATCGTCGTTGTGGCGTCGCTGGGCCCACTTGTCGTCGTTTGGCGCTATACATCGTCGTTGGGTTGTCACTTGGCCCGTACTCGTCGTCGTTGGTGGGCCCATTAGTCGTCGTTGGGTCGCGGTCAGGGCCTACTCATCGTCGTTGGAACGTCGCCGGGCCCTACTCGTTTTCATTGGGTCTCGTCGTTGTTGGGTTGTCCTACTCTTCGTCATTGGGTCCTCGTTCCCTCATGCTGACGTCATTCGCGTGACCATGGTTGGGATGAGCTGGTCGCGTCTTATTCGATACGCTAGTGTTGTGCGAAATGTCGGCGTTGAACATATGTGGTCAGAGGTAAGGAAGAAAGAGAAGAATGACGAAAACGAACGACGACCAAAGTCGTGGTTCGCTTTCGTGACGTACTAAGCGGGCCTCCCATTGCTTGGGTCCCCCCTCGTGTTCACGTCGAGCATCGTTGAGCCGCCCACATCCTTCTGGAGGGAGGGGCGGATGTGGCTGGGATCCGTGTTCCTGTACTTGCTGGGGGTATTGTCGATCGGGCCCACATCACTCAAGAGAGGGGAGGGACTCCTGGCGGGGTGGTTGCATGTAGTTGGGATGGAGTTGAGCTGGAGAGGGCGAAGATGGTGGTGGTGAGATGAGCGAGGATGAACCAATATCAACCGTGATGCGGTTGATGTCAGATTCAAACTCCGCTCGTACCGCCAAAGATTGCGATTGATATAAATCCTCATTAGCACGATAAGTAATATACAAAGCGTAGTATTTTAAGAACCTTCTAATAATATAAGATCCAAATTTTTAAGGTAAAAAACCCTGTCATTTTTATTAACTAATACATGAAATTTGGGCAGCTTGGCCAAGGTTTCGGCCGGTTGTGGATGCTGGGATGGACATTCTTGAGTTACGACGAAGATTTGGATTACCTCAAGGTCAAGTAACTCAACCTTGATCATCTCAGCTTCCAAAACCAGTGGTTAATTTAAACCATATTGATGCATTTTTCTAAGAATTGACGAAGGAAAGTATGCGGGGGGCAAGGTCTTTCCGAGTTCATATATAAATCTAAATTATCATCTTCAATTTGGGAACTGATAACGCGAAATTTGGATCGTTACATTGTCTGTAAATTACTAGTATCTACCAGGTTTTACTACCTTAATCGCGCAAATAATTCTTGAGATCGTGTGCAAGTCTTTGGGCGTTACAGCGTTACGGCGGAGTTTGAATTCAAGATCAACCGGACCCGCGGTTAATCTTGGGTTCACCACCACCTCCCTCCTTCAATATGCCTCAAGCCACGAACTCACACCCCACCGTTTGCCCCTCCCCTCTGTTGAGGGATGTGGGCACGATCATCAGCATCCCCAGCAAGGATCCCAACCCGCCCCTCCCCTCTCCAGAGGGATGTGGGCTCATCGTCGCTCGACGGAGGATTTGGGGAACGAGGAACACCAAGGGGGATCCATTCGCTTATCTCAGAGTGAATAAAACAACAATGAGAAACTCCCTCCTGTCGCTTCCACGTCATCATCTTTGAAGCGTCCAGCTCGTCCGCGGCTTTTTATATTTCAGCTCTCACCAATTTCTCCAATCGCTGTTCTGCTCTATCACAAGTCCTCTCCACAACACTTCCTCTCCACAATGCCTCCAACATTCACGGACACAATAGCAGCAACATACCTCATCGTGAGCAATGATTTGACGTGTTCGTGGTTACCAATGTCGCTCGAATCGCGGGTTCATAACCGAGGAGCTCAGGCGAAAGGGAAGACGTCAAATTATCCAACATGGGTGGTGTGGACCAAGAAAGAACTGAAAGGAATGTGCGACGACGGAAGTGCCGGAAAAAAGTGATAAAGAAAAGGTAAGCCAACAACCTTTCCAAACAAAAATTTCCATTAATTCAATTGCCAGCTTTTCCAATGCTTCTCGTCCTCATAGACACTACCACATGCGTGTGTGTGCTATGACGTTTCTAGGTACGTCAGCCACATTTCGTATCAACAAACGACTAAAATTACTTTCCTGCAGCCTCATTGACAGCTTTCCTATAGGGAAACGGGGTAGACGCCATGGACGCCGAAGAGGAGAGTCAGAATACCGATGCAAATTTGGGATGTGATCCAGACAGGCGGTGGTATAACGTCGCTTGGTTGATTGGCCCAACTCGTGGCCTCGGATATACCCGAGAGCTCCAGCTGGCGGCCCGGAAGGCTGGGACAATCTGATTATCCTCCGACACCTCCAAACAATGAGATGTCGTCCTGGACGGCGGGCTGAACACCCTCATAGACCATCGACTCACGGACGTCCTACTCTCTCCTCGCCTCCGCTTCTGCAAACGCCAACAATCTTCCAGAACCCACGCTCGTGCGGCTGCATTCCCGTACATGGCTCGTCTGTCGCTTTTCGTTTACTTCAACCACCCAGAAGGCTGAACGCTCCTCCTAGAGACGTTTCTCTCCCCGGCATATCTTAACACCATCCAGACTGCGTGTCCGTGGATCCTGAGGTACCTTGCCGCTGCCGCCATCCTATCGCGCAAGGCTGCGGCCAGTGTAGCTACGGGTGGTGCCACGACGTCGCTGTCATCTTGCATGCGCCATGCCATCCAGGAGGTGGCCAAGGTTATCCAGACGGAGGAGTATCAGTACCACGACCCGGTAACCTCGTTCCTCAAAGAACGATACATCGAGCTCGACTTTGAGGGTGCACAAAGGGAGTGGCTGTGCGCTAACACTGGCAAGTCGGTCTACGAAGTTGCGGCAACTCCGCCATCCCAAGGGAAATCCGATTTCAGTCAACATACTCTTTCGACTGCTGAATCCTAACTATGCGCTCAGCGCGTTTGATTTGTTTGCACATGTATTTCCCCTCCAAAATTGAACTTTCAAATCGATTCATTCTTCCTGTTCTCTACCGTCCAACGCAAACTTATGTAACTTAGACTCCCACTCTTCTAATTTCGCGATACCTCTTCAACATTCTCGATTCATCCGTCTATGGCACACGCAAAGGCAGATGTAAACTTCTCTTGTCCCGCAAAACCCTCTCGACAATACATTCGCCCAGGAGCTCAGGCTCCGACCAATCAAAATCAAAATTCCGACGCCCGCCCCTCAGGTTGGGTCTCGGGGGCGAAGTCTGCTCTGGGAGCTGGGACATCAACCAATTCCGCGTCCAGCCGCGCGACTGCATCCACCTTCGCTTCTAAAGCCAGATCGGTCGATCAGGACCTCATCAAAGGGCGGGTGAAGAGGAAGAGGGAGCGGGAGCCCTTCGTAGTTGTCGTCAACAAACGACCCAAGGCGGTCATTCCACCCTCCATGAGGCGCGTAGTGGTCGGCGTCCCTTCCAGGAGGTTGACCACCGTTTCAAGGGCCGACACGGAAGCGACTATTAATAAGCCATTTCCCGAACTTGTCGACAAAATAGAGATCGGCGACCCTCGACATAATACCAAGCTCGCGAAAGAGGGCGGGAGGAGGGTAGTTGTGTTTTCATAAGGCGTCATATCGATGAAACACCTGTCACTCAGGCCTTGGACGAATTTCAAGTCGACGACGACGACGACAAGAAGGTTGCTGCTGAACTAGGGGCTGTCGACGCACCATATGGCACCCAACTATGGAATGATCTGGATACCGAGCCCCGTCATGGTCAGCGAATACATCGCAGATATATGTGTGTATTTCAAGGAGATAGAAGTGCGCATCTTTACCTCACTCAACCCGCAGCCTTTAATTTTCCCTGCCTTCCAGGTCGCTACTCTCCCCAACCGGGATTATATGACGACCCAGATGCATATAACCTGGGATCACCGTGGCTTCCTTCTCGACTGGCTCCTCCTACTGCACGCCAATTACAACGTCTTCTCAGAGTCGCTCTTCCTCTGCGTAAACCTTCTGGACCGCTTCCTCGGCTTAACAATGCAATTCTATATTACAGTGCAGCCACAATATTCGGCAATGGAGCTTGGGCAGGTGGCTCGCAAATGGGAATGTTAATCTCGCAGAAGACTTGCCAGACATCAAGGACACCATTCGACGACACCGCGCCCGGATGAATCATGAATAGTATGACTCTGGAAAACGTGGCCCGGATGGTCTTTCCCATAGCCGTCGACTTCATCTCACCATCTCCCGCTTGTTCTTTTGGCTCATGTTCTTAGTTCTTTGTCAGTTTTCAATCTAGCTTACAGATCCATTATAATTCTTTCACTTTATCCCTCTCTTCTAACTAGAATAAAAGTGCGTATTAAATTTTTACAAATCCCCCACTCAGTGGTATAAAAAATCATGTACATAGGAATAGGACGGCCAGAATTCGATTTACCCCTTCGGTTACACCTTCTTGATCTCGTACTATGTTGGTCTGAAAGCTATGGGATTTCATCTGCACCTCAGATGCCACGGTAGTGCCTCCGTTAGGTGTCGTTAGACAAAGCTGGAGGTTATCGTTGGTCTTATCATGCCCACAACCAGTGTATCATCTTCGAGATCAACTTGCTGCCAAGAACATCGCGCTCCATTCTCACTGTCTCACCTATAATTATTTAGGAGAATTTACCTACACCCAGTACAAACGATGAGAGAACGCAAAACACAGACATCAACTTTATCCTAGCATTACTTTCCTCCTCTTCAAACCGGTCTGTTGAAAAGACGAAACTAGCAAACCTCCATTTTCATGCGGATTGCCGACGTGAACTGAATTTGTCGTGGAGCCCAGGTCCCGACTTGAAGGCAGGAAACCTATGCTGCCTCGGTCACGCAGGTTATTGGATAGCCCTTGAACAAAGTTTGAACTTGATGGTCTAGACGCCTGCTCGTTGATAGGCCGTGCTACTCCCAACTGTGGCTTCACCGAATTTTGCACACAGAAATTTTATTATCATCACACCTACATCGCCGGCGTAATCACTTACCAGCCTTTCCTGAAATTTGATATGCTTTTAGCTGCATCAATCGAGATTCAAGAAAAAACGACACTGCTGACCTTATTTGAAACCCCCTCGTATTGGAACAAGCTAGCGTTCTGAGAACTGAGGCGTTCCTGGTAAAGATATGTGAGAAGAAAAGTTGGTATCGAAAGCCCACGTACTTGCAACTCGACGATCTCTTTCTCCAAAGTCGGTTTACACAGTCGCCTGAAAAATACAGAGGAAGCGGGCATTCAATAATTTAACCTCGAATAATAAAAACAAGAGAGAGTACTTACAACGCCGCAATCGCCTCGTCGAGATGTTTCAACTTCGTGTGCAGATTTGTTTGCTTTTGTCTGATCCTGATCAAGAATTGATTACAACCAGAGTCCTGGTCAACGAAGAGCGAGACTTGCATATTCAAACCCGAAATCAAGGCTCCCTTCCTATCGCCATTTTCAGGTATGTTATCCCCCGATTGCTCAACCCTAAAAACGTGCCGCACCATCCAATAGTCGAACAAAGGCAAGGAAGATAAAAAAGTTACTCACGCTTGTACGCCCGGGGCTATCTTGAATTGAGCCAGACTCGATTAGAGAAGCAGTAATAGAACCTTGTAAGTAAAGCGGATTTGGATTGAATAACGACATTTTAGCATCCTCACAGTGTGTATAGGACAATTTTTGATTCCTTCAATGTTAGGACTTCATCTTTACAATCCACGAATTCGTCTTCTCGCTCGTTGACTTCTTTTTGTAGCTTTAAAAGGGTGCTGAGATACGGCCCAGCATCAGATTCGTATATGCGACGTATATCAACGAGCCTTTTACCCTTCTCCAACAATGCGAAAGGTTTCAAGTTCAGCAATCTGCGCCTCTTGAAGACATTTACGGGAGCCGGCCCTATGTATGGGTATCAGAAATTTGAATATGAAATCAGATTTTTCATACTCCAGTGTTGTTACAGGCTCGTCGACCGTCTGTTTTTCCATTGCCGACCTGTACTGAAAACGCTGGGAGGACTGACGCCCTAGAAAAGTGTCGATCATCAAGCAAGAGTCAGAACGAGATTAAACGCAACTCTTCTCATCCATCGGTACTATCTGTATTTCCCTCGATGAACCATTCATTTCTTCTTCAAGCCCTTTGATTTTTTGTTGGGCGTGTGTTAGCTGGGACTGGAGGTAGTGAACCTCATCCTGAAGACGACTGTTTAGTGTACGAGCTAGATAGGATCAAATTTTTGAACGACGGTGTCAGTAAGAAAAGGAAGAACACCTCGAACAGTATTCGAGATGGTTCTGGTTCTGCACTTTCAAAGATCTTTATAACGGGATGGGTCAATTTCGGACAAGGATGCAAGGCATGAAATAAAATGGACTTCTGGGGAAACATGGCCCATTCCGCTCTAAGCCGATCCAGTTCCATCCTCAGCAGTCCCTTGTGCCACCTTTCCTCCTTTTCTTTGGCAAATAATATAGCGTATTCGCCCTGCAATTTCTCGTACTCGGCTTTGACTTCCCAAAGAGACGACTTTAGCGACGCGATTTCGGCGTCCTTAGCCGCGACGGTCCGTCCAGAATTGAGCGAAGAGCCCAGAGAACGCGAATTCCGCCGTTTTAGTGGTTTATATTCGTATTCACGAAGATCCAAATTCCGAGGGCGTGCATTGGAGAACATCGTGGTCGGAGCCGCCTGAGGGAAAGAATCACCGTGTGCTTGGTTGACCGTTGTGGGGATATCCACGTGATGATCATGATCAACTCTTTGCTTAAATAAACAAACGGATGCTGGTGAGTGCGACAAAAACCTTTCGAGCTGATGATTGGAATATAGATCCTAAGACCATCATCGTTGCATTATATGTTGAAATATCCGATGCAAACCTGACTCGATCCTCGCACCGACCGACACGACACCGCCCCTGATTTCCGAGCATGAAAATATTCCATTCTCTATTCATATGTTGAACGTATTGTTCACCAAGCTCCCGCTTATTGTCCTCTCTTTCATTTTGTATGGTATATTACCACACGCTATGCTATTATTGAGGTAGTTAACAGAGGAGGCGCCTATACACAGACGGATCTTCGAACCAAGTTCCTAGAGTCAAGGTGCGCGAGTCGTCAACGGCCATTCTAGGACCCGGTGCTGATGGGGCTCCAGCATCCTTTGCTTTCATTGTCCACTTGAGAGCTTTGAGACCAACATAAAGGGCAGCCTGGCATTGGCGGAATTGAAGGAGGACTGCTCAATTTTGGTAAAACGTTGATCTGTGGTAGCATCCAGTAATAATGAAGTGATGGTTGACGACAGAGGCGCATTCAACAAAAAAAAATTCATCTTTGGTTTGGGTGAGGAACTTGGTCAATAAATCGCCAAAAATGTCCGCATCTGGATCGGACCTCGCTACAGACGGACCTGTGTGTCCGCACTTTGGATCGGGCTGTTGGGCAAATTTGGGCACTTGTGTCCGCATTCGGATCGGACATGGACGATTTTTTGGCACCATTTATGTCCGCACTGGGATCGAACCTCTGACAGCATATAGCAGGGCCCTGTTCTGGGTTTGTACCATCTCCTCGCATTTTTATCGCATAACCACTGCGCATTTTTGACACCGCCGTTAGCAAATTTCATCAGGCTGGCTTCTTTTTCTTGGGGGTCTTTAAAGCGGTCAAGATCAATATGAACGCGCTTGAACAGTCAAAGTCGAGCACTCGATCATCGATGTGGTGTCGCTTTAACACCCCGCCTTTTCAGGTACATCCTGAGCATGTAAATCCCACACTTCTCATTCCTGCCCCACGACTTCATGGCCCATGAGAGGACCAAGAGAGGACCAACCGCCCTGACATTGAAACACGACACATATGCGCTTACCATGGCGGCATACGACGCTTACTGACACGCCGACACGCCGCATAGCAACGACTCAGCGCGGGAAAATGACCTCTCAGAAGGGGAAATCTGGCGCAATAGATATTCCAGGGGAGCGTGTCCACCACTGTTCGTCACCTTTATCTCTCGTAATTTGCTCGTAATATATGCCTAGTAGCATACAAGATACCCTGCCCTTAAGCCGATTAATATAAGGGTTACATATGCTGGTTCTACGGCGGTATATTGAGTCAGAAGATTGTCCATTGAGGTGCGGCGCGCCCACCCTCTAAGTTTGATCGCCAATCAATAATCAAAGGCGCATTCGGGAGTCGGGAAAGACTTTTTCCCGAGTGCCGGACCTTCCTTTTATATTTAAGGTTCAAGGCGGAAAGTGAACAACTGTTGATCATTGGATCACTTTTCCCGTCGCTCCAGCCTCCAACTGGAAAAATGAAAAGCGCAATAAGTATGTCCTTCAGCATCCGATAGCACTTACTCAAATATCAGCGGGAGACGAGAAAACTGTGATCATACAGCATGCTGTCTCCCTGACCGACCACCGCCTTCAAGAACAAGTCGAGTTCTTATCTCGACGGACCCAAGATCTGGAGTCCCTTGTAGCCTTATGTCCGTCGATGAGCTCGTACCAGCGGATTCAACCACCCAAGGTGAGTAATGACTACAGATATGTCGTTCTGACTAATTTCTAGGCTTCAACAGCTCGAAACAACAGAAATTACACTATCAAAGGTCCAAAACGTCGATACCTGGGATTTTTGCTCAGTGACTCGGAGCTGCTCGTGGTTTTCATCTCGCTAGAACGTTCCGGCTGACGAATGTGGTTCGCTGTAGCTTTATCGCCTCTGAATTCTATCCATTCACCTACAGATGTACTGCTTCCCTTCCCCTCCCCTCCCATTATCCTCCCACAAGATCTTCGCCTTTTCGCTTATGGCAAGCAAGTCCAGATCACCCTCAAAAGGGACCCTGCATGGCAAACGAACTCATCGATTCTAATCGCACGCACATCTCAACCCCCATTTCGACTTCCCCCGAGCAACCACAAAACGATTCAAAGTAGGTGATTCATCCATCGCACCTGCCTGAACCCGGTTCATGATCCTTCCTATTCAGCCAACAACGCCCTGCCAATCCCTTAACCACCAGGTCCTTGGATAACGCGCCCGGCATCCGAAAGGCCGGCGTCGCGGATGCCGCAGAAAGCGACTGGGATTCCGAACCGGAAGAGGCATATGCAACCACAAAAATAGACGGCGAACCAGTCACATCGAGCAGAGCCGGCCTAAGTCTGGGATTTTCCGATTTGCTGATCTCTACAACTGGTTCTTCGAAGCAGTTGATGCATCAGCTGGACAACAAAAAATGGGACATCGAGGAAGACTTACCTGGGGATTTCGTTGTGGCGAATGATCCATTTATAGAATGAAAAAACCTAGAGGATACCCCCCAAATTTTACATGCGGGGTCTGATAACAAATTCAATGCGACTGTAAACAGCGAGGAGCCATCGGCGTACCCTTATACCGCCGAGATCTCGGAGCGGTGGCCTACGGGGTTTTTGGATACTCCTGAAGTCAGTTGCATCCCTTTCTTCTTCGGTAAACGCATCGCAGACGACTTTTCAAAGTTCTTGGCTCCTGTCACCTCGTCTTTAGCCTTCCCCGAGCACTTCGCAGCGTCGTGGAAGTTGGTCCACCTTACCACAATTCCAGCATTTATCACGAGGCTTCCTGTGACCACCCTTTCGTCTCGAAGAGTTGGGCTTGACGATATCGCCTCGTCTGAGTCGTCACCGCTGCTGACCTCTTCGTATCGACATGCGCACTAAAACCTGGGGTCGCACTCCTCGCCAAAAATAGATACGAAGAAATCCGGGGTGATGGCTACTTTAGCGATGCATGCAGCAATGAGTTGGCTGAACGTGTAATTCGCCAGAGAGATGGGAAGCGAGCCGATGATTTTCGAGCTATAATATTTCTTGTCAATATCCACGCCAACCGGCGGTGATTCTTCTCGCTTGACATACAGGTCGTCGAGCGAGAAGTTTGACGATTCAGACGAGGACTCTGATGTTGATAGCGTCGTTTAGCCACCTTTTTTCACTCAAATTCGCTATTTTTCATTATTATGCGGACATTTTTCAATGAATTTTATGTCTAATCCGCCATGCGGATATATTCGACCAAAAAGTATGTCCGATACCGCATGCGGACGGAATCGACCAAAAAACCCGAGGTCGGATCGCGGTGCGGACATAAATGGCAGAAATTTCTGCGGACGTAAGTGCCAAAAAAGGGCCATTTTGGATCGAACCTCTGACAGCATCAGTACTATCCCAATCCAGGAGTTTGAAACTTTATTGATTACCTTAACTTTCCTCCACGACAAATAATCCCCTGCCCTCCAAGATTTCAGGGAATGTGCGGCTTTTTGTCTTCTATAAGAATATGTACTTCATTTTATTTTATGTTAAGCGCAGAGCACAGCGGAAGTTTCCCGGACCCCAAAAAGGTGTAATACCCAGGAGTTTGAAATTTTTGATGCAGAAGGATGAGAGTGTAATCCTGGTCACATGATTACATACGCATATATAGAGTTTCCGCTTCGGTTCCTTTCCATCATCTTAGCTTTACCTTGTACTCGCGTACCCCGCCGCCGCTTTCAATAACGAATAGAACGTGGTCTTGTTCTTTCGGTGCGACCGCTCAGTGTTTCTGTCGAAAGCCACGACAGTCTTCCAGAGAGACGATTTATCCCTTCAAAATTTAATATCCCTAGATGCGTACAAAATTTCAGAGGGAGAGATTGAGAATTGAGGGAGAAAAACCGAATTTTAAACTCCTGGAACTTTCAAACTCCTGGATTGGGATAGTAAGTTTGGGAATTGGAAGTTACGGCGTGCATGACGGCGATCGTTTACGGCGGCAATTTCCGTGAGGAGAAAACGTGATGACTATAGCCGTTCCGAGTCTTCCGACGGTCCCGCCAGCCAGAAAGTTCCGAAATTCGAGAGTCCGCCCCTCCGCCTGCAATCCGCCTTGTGTGCGGACTGCAATCGGCTGACAAATGCGTGTATGTAACCTCTCGTGACCAACGCGTCCCTCACCATCTTCTCCGGATATAGAGGGGTAAATAGAGAGCTACACGCGTAAAATTGTGCCGCCATTAATATTATATCAAATATATACTGAGGTATGGCTGTTGAACTGCACAAAAATTATTCCCGGTATTTATGACCTGTATTTACTTAATATATATGTATTTTGCGTGTTCCCCCGGACTAAAACAGCTTAATTTCGATTTCACCAAGTGCAAAATACCTATTCCCAGATACATAAGTCATATTCCCCCACACTTACTAGATAAAAAAGTAATTCCCTTACATAACTAGACCCTTTCCATGTTTATCAGAGCAATTTCCGAATACTGATATCTTATTCCCGGAGATATAAATGTGTTTTCACGAGGATAGAGTCGGCGGAGATAAGCTCGGCTGA
>Ga0307517_10004442_pt1 | contig 21550 bp, 26 predicted proteins | sample 23_EM_MG_FD_194515 | JGI IMG/M metagenome (GOLD analysis project Ga0307517, IMG submission 194515) | Populus trichocarpa ectomycorrhiza microbial communities from riparian zone in the Pacific Northwest, United States - 23_EM | ecosystem: Host-associated > Plants > Roots > Unclassified | place... | reverse complement strand
CCTGGTGAGAAGATTTCATCAGGTTAGACCGGGAGGGTGGATTCAACGGACTCACGTAAGTTCCCTCATAGGTATTCGTGACCTGGAGGTTGGCAACGTGCCTGCCAATATGATACTCATCCGAAGCAGCATTTCCACCTAGAATGTCCAGCAAGATCCTCGCATGTTGCAACGCCTTTCCGCAATTATTCCTCTTCACGAGACTGATCATCTCTGGGGCAGCCAGCCCTTGATCCTTCAGCCTACCCACCTGCAAACTTGCTTGCAGGCCCAATGCAATCTCCGTATGTGCATCGGTCAACTTCTTCTGAACCAATTGGAATGAAGCAAGGGGGCGAGAGAATTGGTGACGCTCAAGAGCGTACTCTCGCGCAAGTTTGAGGCAGTCTTCGAGGGAGCCCATCACACCCCACGAGATACCGTACCTTGCGCTATTGAGGCACGAGAAGGGTGCACCGAGACCCTTGCCGTGGGGGAGCAGGGCAGAATAGGGGGCTTTCACGGAATCCATAAAGATCGATCCCGTCGCGGAAGATCGGAGTGCGAGCTTATTCTTAATTTGTGGTGCGGTCAGGCCGTTCATCCCCTGTCGTAAGAGAGGCTTAGAATGGTTTCATCGAGGTGGGGGATGATTTTTCCTTTACCTTCTCGAGAATGAACCCTCGGATCTTCCCATCCCACTTGCATTTAGCCCAGACGATGAAAACATCACTACGCACAATCAGTATTGATCATGCACACACGTCAAATCAACGTACGCGAATGGGGCGTTGGTAATCCATGTTTTGCTTCCATTGATGATATAACCTCCGTCGGTTTCCTCAGCAGTCGTCTCCATACTCGAAGGGTCCGACCCGTGGTTTGGTTCTGTGAGGCCCTACCATCGCGCATGAGTAGGGGCGACAGATGGAGAACCGTAACTACGCACAAAGCAACCTATCAACTCTCCCGAAGCCAAAACAGGGAGGTACTTTTCCTTCTGCTCCTTCGTTCCGAACTCGTTAATTGGGTGCATAACGAGAGAAGACTGAACGGAAGCTGTGGACCGGTAGCCGGAGTCAACCCTATTCCCCCCAGTTAGCGGGGTGGGATAACACCATCGTGAGCGCGTACCGTTCAATCTCCCTTGCGATTAGACCATACGCGATACTGCTGACACCCGCGCAGCCGTATCCTTGAATGGTAGGTCCGAGAAGACCCATTTTACCCATCTCAGGGAGGATCTCTTTGTCGAATTCTGCGGTTGGAAGTTAGGCACGTCTGCGTGACACATGGAGCGGTCGGCTCACGTTCCGTCCGCTGGGCATGAAGTACCCGGGGCAAGAGATTCTCCTATGCATATATTCAGCAAATCAATTCTTGAGCCTAAGATTGCATCTTGGCGGACCTGGCAGTACGTGTGGGCAGTGTCACTGAGGGTTCAAGTGGTTGAGCAGACGTCGAGACCACGATCAAGTGAACTCACCGAATCGCAATCTCCTCCTCAGTCAGCTGTGACTCAAGGTTCAGAGGGTCCTCCCAGTTATAGTTGACACGTTCTACCGTCATTGGGTCAACCACATAACAAAGGACCACGGTACGGATACATCACTGACTTGCGGAAGATCCGGACGAAGCAGCTCTGGTCCAAGGCCTAAGCGAATTGGATAAGGCACTAGACCTGATGCGAGAGATTCTGTAGAGCATTTCCAGCGGATGTGTATGAGGTGGAGGACGGGTACGAAATGGTCAGCCACAGGACCGGGATCGCAGAGTTTAAGTTACGAGACACCGGAGCGGGAAGGTCAAGCGCTGATATTGAATCACGTGCGTATGTAGGGGATATGATCCGTATGATCCGATCCCGGAGCTCCACTTCACCCTCCGACACCCCCACCAACTTCGGGCTTTCATAATTTGTGGGCGTGATGCTCCCCAAGTTGACTGCAGAGATACTGCAGACCCTCTGTTCACATGTACGAAGTGTTATTGCAGCCTTCCAGTAAGGCCACAACGGGAACTTACGTCTCAGATGCCAGTCTCCCTTGACCTCTGCCGCTATCAGGTTCCCAAACGAAATTCGTTCTGCCTCCCACCGGAAGCGAAGCACGTCAGGGATGGATTGAAGAGACAAAAGATACTCACGTGTTTCTTACCGACCCCAAGTTGGATCACTTCCCGTTTATGTCAGCCCGAGTCAGACCACGGTTTACGCTTCCATCACCACAATTTCGGGCTTCTACTATGCACCAAGAACGTGTCAATCCCACCGAGAGGTCTTTGTGCCGCCGTCTTGATTTCTCCGTCGTCTTCTGGTCCCGTCTTGGGGACTTCTCTTCCATACCCACGTCGGTGAGCGGACGTGAAGTGTCCGAAATCACTAAGTCTCGAATTTCTATAAGTCCTCTCCTCGTTGGGGACGGATTCCCTCAGCTAGTATCTTCTTGTTCTCTCTTCGCCTCTTACTAGCTTTCCCCATACTCATTAACCATTCATCATGCGCTCTTTCATCATCCCCGCGTTTTCCACCCTCGGCCTCGGCCTCTTCTGTTCTGCAGCCCCGACCCCGGACATCGGTGTTGACATTGACATTGGCGTCTGAAGGCGTCGGCGTCGATGTTGGTGTCGAGACCGACCTTCAAGCGAGGGTCGTTAGGCGCGATGTTAAGATCTCCACCGAGGACGCTGAGTGTTTAGAAGCCGTCCTCACCGGCGTCGTGTCATCCCTTTCCCCAATCGTCGATGAAATCGGTCAGCTTTTTTATTCACACATCCTTCTGTCCCCTGTTACCGATACCGTGCCCACTCAGTCAATCTCGAGACCGTCGACGCTACTGTAGAAGTTTTAGCCCCCATCCTCGAAGGCGTTAAGACTATCCTCGCAGGCGCGGTCAAGGATGTCGAGGCCCTCGCCGATCTCCCTATCGGGGACATCCTGAAGAGCATTACCACCACCGACCTCTTGGACGTTAGCTCTGTCGCTGCGTTTATCGCTTCGGTACTCAGGGTGTGTACAACTTCCTTTGTCCCTTAGTTGTGCGAGCTGACCAGAGGCACTAACCAGATCGTCCTCTCCCTCGTCAAATGTGTGCTCGGTCTCGTTTCCGGTACTGTGAAGGACGAAGTTCTTCCTCTTCTGTCCGATATCGGCGAGTTGCTTGGCGATTTATTGTGCGCCGTCATCGGTCTTGTGGTCAACGCGTTGGATGGAATTGTTTCTGTTATCCTCTCCCTTGTTGACGATCTCGTCTCATTAATCCTTAAGCTTGACCTCAAGGTGGCTATTCAGGTCCTTGGCATTAAGCTTTAGTGTCACGAGTGTTATCGTTCTATACTAGACCGCTCGATACCTTAATCCTTAGACCTCACGACACGAGTCTTAATGCGTAGTAGTCAATGAGAGCATACGATTGTTTTACGAGACATCTGGAGGAAATCCCTTTATGTACTGGCCGCCTATATGACACTGAGTATGACACCGGGGCTTCGCCCTAGGACCAGGTCGCTCCTACGTCCCTGACGTACGGGCGTCATACCTGATAAAACCCCTGCTTTCTGCACCGGCCGCGTGGCATCTCTCCATTACCTGAGATACTTGTTTCCACACCCAGAGGGCCAGTTTCTTTCGTCTCGAATTCTCTCGCGTTCGTAGATGAGCTATCGGTCATCAGCGTTCCAAGCCTCAGGATTTTTGGGTCTGATGTCCCCCAACCTCGCCAGAGAAATGCACGGGCCCCGAGGGCAACAAACGAAATCATCTAACTTTCAGGTTGCGTCTATGAAACGCTATCGTAGCCTCCTAGCACTGCTACAACAAGAACTTACGGCTCGGACGCCGGCCTTTCTCGACGTTCACCACCATCTTCCCAAACGAATTTCGTTCCGCTTTCCACTGGAAGCAAGACACGTCAAGAGGGATAAAAGGCAAAGGATCTTCGTATATGTCTTACCAGTTCCCAGTTGCCTCCCTCCCAAAGGACCCAGCCAGCCGGCATACCTCCACTCAAACGCCTATCCTCCCCAACCCGGATCGTTATACGATCGATTGTAGTACGGGAAGCGAGTTTCGAGATAAGAGGCATTTGGTCCGTCAGCTCTCCGCCGTCAGGTCCCCGGCGCCAAGTGTAATTCGAGATCCCCAATATCGCGTGGAGCTCTACAGTCTTCAGGTGTGGGAACGAGGTCTCAGAAAGGAGTGCGTCTATAAATGCCTCCGGCTGTCACGGGGATCAGGCGAAGAGTTATAATGGGATGGCAAGAAAACAAACTCGAGGACGTACGAGCGACCCGTTGACCTTGTTGATGTCGACGGAGATCTCCTCTAGATTGGGTGCCTGTAGACCAACAGCGCGTAATTCTTGGGCGGATAACATCTCCCTTTGTGGATCGTCGTATCGTTCCGGGCTATGTAAATATATGCCCCTGAGTGTCGCTCCTTGTTTCTCCAAGACCGTCTGGAGGTATGGGCGATATTCCCCTTCAATCCCGACCATGGAAAGTCCCTTCTCCCGTGGTACGCTTAGAAAACGTAAGAAAGCGTTCTCGAAAGCTTCTTCATCAGCTTTGGTGTCAGAGTAGTAGAAGCGAGGGGGTTCAATACGGATCGTTTCAAGTCCGGGTAGCCCCCCTGCGGAATCCAAGACCGCATTAAGGAAATACGTGGGCTTTCTGGTCGATCGTAACTCGAGATTGCGCAGCTGAGACCAATCCATCGCCGTCATCCAGTAATCGACATTGGCAGTTGAGAGAGGGAACCCCTCCAGGGTCAAATTTTCCAAAGGCAGGAACTTTTTGCCTCTGGGTCTGGAAAATTTGGGGTCGACGGCATACATGATGCAACCCATGCTACCGATTTCGATACTCAACTTAGTGAGGTTCTTCGAGTCCATGATTTGAGTTTGGACATGAGATAATAGTGGGCTGGTCTTGTCGGTAGCTAGTGCGTCTGGCGCAACACCAAGGTACAGAGAGCGTAATAACGAGGACGAACGCAGTGAATTTAGGTCCCCGAATGCGATCTTCAAATCCAAATCGAGGTTGGGAAAATGTTCTTCCAATGACCTGAGAAGCGGGGGAAGCACCGACCGGTTGTATCCCCACCTGACAATGAAATTAGCCTGGCAACAGCTGAAATGAGAACGGGCTTCACGTCACACGCTTCAAGGACCTCAAGTGATCGCTCCCGCGGTCGATTAGCTTGATGAAATCGTCGAGGGCGTCCCCTGTTTTGCAAACCCCCTCTAAACGGGGGTCGCAATCGATTTCGAGATTGAACTCTTCGATCCCCGCTGCGGAGATGCCGTTTGTCATGAGCTCGGCGATCAATGTCTTGGTACGTGCATTGGATTCGGGCACTGGAGAGAACGTTATGTCCACTTTCGGGGTGAAGGGGTTGAGAGGAAACAAGGTATTTTGGGCCCTGATGCCGTAGTCCAGTTCCTACGTTACGCCGAATGTTGTGAACGCAATTGTCACTTGAGTCGGTAGACCACTAACGTTGAGATCTGAATCATAAGAGTGCGCGAGGACGCGGAGGCATGAGAAACAAAACAGGAGAGCTAAGAAGCTCATGGGGGTCGAGGGGAGAGTAGACTTGGGGGATTGGGCGAGGAGATCGCGCTCAAATTGGATTTGGGATAACCTCCTTTCTATTGTGATTCTTACGACACGTATTGCTGACGGACTTTCTGAACACCGCGTCACATCAGCCAACTAGCGCGCGTCCGATGAATTGAGAGGTTGCCATGAACATCAGTCCGGTCAGGAATAATGCCTCGGTTTGGTTGGAGGCGGGTCGGAGATCGTGTCATGGAACTATCTGTGATCATGAACCCCGAAGGTGCCCTTATATCCTACACCATCCCCTCCACTCGGCGGTATCGTTCACACCCCACAGTCCAACTCTCCTGGAGCCATTTCATGGCGGACAACTCGCGGGGGTTTCGGTGAAAACCGCACCGAACACGGGCGACAACCAAGTCTGCGAGTGAGGTGCTCGTTATTTACAGCGCCGATTGAAGAAGCTACCGGTCCGAGGAATCAAATGGTACCCGCATTGTATTGGCAGGTTGCTAGGAGCGCTGGTATCGGGAGGCACTAGCTCGAGAAGGATTCTGGCGCGGGCGAATGAGTGAGGGATGGATCCAGACCCAGCCGGGTGAGAAGGCTGCGCAGGGGACAAGGAACGACTCAAGGGTAAATCCAAGTTTTCATCGTAGTTGTTGGTGTCACGGCCGAGTCAAACGCTTGGATAGATCGTCGAGACGGAAGTTGTGGAGGTCATCGTGACTCGAAGTTGAATCAGGGCCACCCCGGGGTCCTCATGTGATGCTGGGCAGTACTCTCTCTCGCGTTGTGATTTATCCCGCCTAGGCACATTTCAAGAGGCGGGGTGTTAGGCAGGAGTGGCGATGTCGGTTTGACTGAGGAAAAGCGGGGTGGGGAAGTGATTGATCCGCGTGCCGGTTCCGCTTTCCGACGAAACGATCATTGTGATTGTGGGTCGTCCACAACTTATCTCCAGCCACACTCACAACTGGCCGGCCTCCGCTCTGTCCCACTTCTACAAAGACTCAGGCAATGCTTTCCGTGTTCCCAGTCGAGACTTTGCTGGAGATTATCCAGTGGTTGCCTTTCGGGACTGTTGGTTCATTATCAGCCCTGTCCAAATCATGGTCGACGTTCATGGAAACGAACGAATCCTCTATATACCACAACATGTCAAAGCGGTATGGATATATCCCAAAAGGTGATTCCAACCCTGCTGATCCTCCAGAAGGCTGGAAAGCCTGGTGTGAGTATCCCCTGGCACGTCTTGTTGACGGTCGAATAACTATCCTTCAGTCATCCATAAACTAAAGGCCGACCTCCGGTGGATAGGGAAACTCCCTGGAAACCCTCGCCAAGTTAGGCTCACCGGAAAAAAGGGAAATATTCACAGAATCAAGGTCGACGAAGAGGCCGGATACGTGATTAACACATTCACCAATGGCGGACTTGTCATTTCGGATATTAATGACCACAGGATCTTGTGGGCTCTGGACCAGGTATTTCGAGTTCTTGTCTTAGCCCATGTCGTCTAACTCTTGTGGGTGGGGCAGGAATTTTGTGGTCCATGGGCTCACTGCGAACACGATGAGGGGTATGTCGTCTTCAACCGTTTTAATACCTGTAAAGAGGTATGGAGGCGGAGGGTCGATGTTCTCAACATCCCGAAAGAGGTGTGGCCATCAAATTCACACAACAAACCCGATTCGGATATGATCGCGGCCAACCTCGTCGCTGAAGCCCGGTACCTTGACGCTAGCCGCAGTAGACGCCCAGACCATCTCCGGGGACAATTCGTTCCCTGGGCACTTCTAAAGATTCCTGAAAACGGGCGAATGTTCAAACTCACACGGGGGACCTTGCTGGTTTCCAGCCCTTATAACGCGTTCCTTTACGATGTCGAGAAAGCGGAACTCCAACAAACTATCCAAGTGCATTCCCCCGACTTTGGGCAGCTCCGATATGTCGACTTCAGTGAACAACACGTACTTGTCCTCGGTACTCGCAAACTCAACATCTACGACCGACCAAGCGGTTCACACGTTCTGACCATCCCCGCCGGCCCGAGACCGCCCCGAGATCTTTACGCGAGTACGGAAAACCGGTGGAGACGCACAACAAATATTTCCAACAATGGTGAACTGGCTTTCCGACGGGCTATGGCTACAGACTTGGCCCACAGGGAGGACTATTTTCATGCTGGTGCGTGGTCCTGGGTTCTAAGGACGTAGCTGTTCCAGTCGAGCTGACATTCCCACGTCAAGTTCATGTCTCTTCTTGTGGAAAGCATTTGGCAATCATGATGTTGAGTAACAGGGTCATCCTCGTCCAGGACTTTTGGAGACTCTTGACTCCATCCCCAGTAACGCTCCAGCGTATTTCGAAACAAATCGATCTCTATACCGATCTACCATTGTTAGGGGTGGGGGGCTACCTTGCCTACGATCGAGGAAAGGTCGCTGTCGCTGGTCCCTATGGCGTATTTGTCTTGGTTTTAGACTCCATTTTCGACCGGTTGAGAGAATTCGACCTACCTCCGAAAGACGATTCTCTCCAAAGCTTACAACCAACATCACCGGAACACAAACCCTCTTGGCCGAACCTCCGGCTACGCGAAGTACAGTTTGACGACCCCAAAATGTTCACATCGGGCATTGTTTCGTGTCTGCAGTTGACGGAAACGAAACTTTACCTCTCCGTGCCTTCTGATAATATCGTGGATGAGCGGGGTGAAAATATGTGGTGTTGTGACTTTGCATCGTCCCCATCGGTCACGTAAGTTCTCAGATCGCTTCATTGGATGTGGACTGAGCAAAGGCCATACTTATAGCAGTCCAAGAAAGCCCTCAGCGAAAGCTCGGAAAAAGCGCGCAGCCCGGCGCGGGGGACATTCCCGTTGATTCGTCAAAAAGTAGAGGCATGTATTGGTGGTGCCCAGCTTCTACCGGAAATAAAATACTGAGCGTGTTTTCTCTCTCAAAAGCTATCGATTTGTAAATGTATGTAGCTATTTTCTACGGTGGACCCATGTACAATACACAATCAGGAAAGAGGGGCTGAAATAGCGCATCTCCGCTGACCTGACAAGGATAAGCTGGCAATGCCACATTGAGGTCACGGCTACCCGGGGTTGAACTTGTCTGTTAGTTAGTCCCTCGACACAGTTACCTTTGGTTTCACCCCGGTCGGAGTAATAGCGATCAGGCACTTCTGGATACCCTTAGGAACCAACTCATTCACCTTATACGAGCCATCCCTTTCCGCACCATGCTTTTCTACGTTGGTCATGATCTGAGGCGTGAGGGTGGGGGTTCCCTGGGGGCGGGCTGAACGAGGGGCCATGAATCGATCGCAGGGGGGTTGGCGCTTCGAGGGCGGTGGGTATTAACCTCGAGGGTGGTGTCAGCTCTGCATTCGAAACTCCAGCAATAAATTCAGTCTGGGCTCTTGGGCTACGGCATTAAATCGCGACGAGGAGGTACGACGTCAGGGACTTCTCGTAACTTTCTCCCTCGTGTCTAAATAATCCGGGTCCCTGTCCCAGTCAGAAGGCCAGAATCGCACCCAGGCTTCATCATCGGGGTTTCGGAAGTGAGAGTTCCGGAAATGCGAGTGCGAAATCGACTTGATGGTTCTCGGTTTGACGAGAAGCCGTGTCACGTGGCGCTGGCATGGAATAGTCGAGGCCACGAGGCCAATCATCCGCTATCGCACCACCATCTATCGCACCGCCGTCTACGCTGATCCAACGCCGACATGGACGATATACGAGGTTCGCTCTCTAAGATGAAGAAGAAGTTCAAGCACCGACTAGCAGGGAGAAAACACAAACCGGACGGAACGGGGGCCAACCCTGGTGGGGAGGGCGCTGACTCGACGAGTTCGCTTCCGCAACCAGTGCCCCACGTCGTAGCGGGAAAAAGTTACGACCGAGAAGGGGATAGAGCCGATGCAGCTGGAGAGCGAGTTCTTTCGACAGACCTACCCCAGCCAGAGGAGCCAGAATTTGTGCCAGTGCGTGGAAGCGATAACGGTCAAGAAGGGGGAAAGGCAGACGTCGATGGAGGGGAAGCCGGTCAGAGGCATTCGAGCCCAAAACCAGACATCGAGGTTGCAGTTGGAAGTAGGCGCAGTGGAGAACTTGAGGCAGTCTATCCCTCTCCATCCGCTCCTTCGATCTTGCGTGGTGGGGTGTCCGACGGTACGTGAACATGATTGCTCCGGTCGCTGCCTCTGATCGTTCCTTCCGACAATGTAGCCACCTCTGCCCCTCCTGATTATGGACCAGAAGTTGTTTGTCCCGACAAGACCCTCGAACCGAGTGCCACTGCGGATGAGAAGGGATCGAACTGCAAGTCTACTGCCTCTGCCACGGCCGAATTGCTCCGTGAGGTGGGAGACTCCGCAGGTGCCTTCGGTCCGCTCAAATCTGTCGCGGGATCCCTCTGCCTTATTCTCAACAGTTGTGGGGTATGGTCTCCTTCCCGCACATTGATCCGCAATGCTTACGGTCACTCTAGCGAACGGATGTGAATGAACACTCCATAGAATCGTTGGCGCCCAGGTTCAAAACACTTTCTGAGTCGCTCTCAGGACCTATCTTTCCCAGTGACATCAATGAGAAGGAGAGGACAAACGAGCTGGAACGGTGAGCTCACATTTTCTAAGATCGAGAACCGAGTCTGACGCATGGGGATTTCCAGGAAGCTGGAAGAAATTGGCCAATCTATGCACTCGATAACGATCCAGAAGGATTTCGCAGATTTTCTCAAAAACCCTGAGAACGCACAGAAGCTTAACGGTCTGGTGGAAGATATCCGCTATGCCTTGATGGACTATCAGGTATGCTCTTCCAAAAGGATTTGCTCTCGTCGTAGCTAACATTTTCTCAGACTTCGTTGCAACGAGACATCTACAAAGAAGGTTGCCAACAAATTGTGAGTCTCATTTTCTTACGGCCCCACCCTTTGTAGTAACTCGGACATAGGGAGATGCAGATCGCCGTCTTTTGGAAAACATGCGTCACACCGACGAGGCTGGGTATAGTTCCGGGGACAGGCAGGGATGCCTGAGGGGAACTAGGGCGGATGTCCTCCTGCAACTCGAACGTTGGCTGAAGGACGAACAAGACAACCACGTGTTCTGGTTGAATGGTCTTGCGGGGACCGGGAAGTCGACTATCGCCCAGACGTTTGCCGAGATTAGCTTCGCAGATGGAAAGCTCGGCGCGAGTTTCTTTTGCTCACGGGATTTCGAGGACAGAAGCAACCTTCGAGCGATCTTCCCGACTCTAGCCTTTCAGCTTGCCTATCGGTACTTCCCATTTCGAGAACAGTTGCTCCGTGTCTTAAGGGCCAACCCCGGTGTTGGGCGGGAGTCTCTCTGTTCGCAAATAGAGAAGATTATTGTTGACCCATTAAAATCCGCCCGTATTCGGACACTTATAATCATCGATGCTCTCGATGAGTGTAAGGACGAAGAACCCGCCTCCGCCATCCTCTCCGTGCTATCTCGTTATGTGGACAAGATCCCCAGTGTCAAGTTCTTTATCACCGGTCGTCCGGAGCCTCGGATCCGCTCCGGGTTTCGCCTCAAATCACTCCGACCCATCACAGAAGTCCTCAGGCTGCATGACGTTGAACGCTCCTCAGTGGATAGCGATATCAAGCTCTTCTTTAGGACTCGATTGGCTGACATCGCCAAAACACGAAGCGACTGCGACTTCACACAAGATCGCCCAAGCCCATCCGACATCAATACTCTTTGCGAAAAGGCAGCGGGATTCTTCATCTACGCCTCAACGGTTGTAAAACTTGTTGCATCCAGGAACCGCACGCCCACTGAACAACTGGACCGGATCATCTCCCTCCCACAAAGTACTGCCCATGAAGGAAGGTTTGGGATTGACCTCCTCTACACCCAGGTTCTAGAACAAGTAGTTGATGACATGGATGTGGATGCTGAGGAAATCCATTCCCGGTTCAAGTCTGTGATTGGGGCAGTGTTGCTTGTGCTTAACCCTCTTTCAGCAAGGGCACTCTCAGATCTCCTCAGAGTTCCTGGCATTTCCACTACCCTTTGTTTTCTCCATTCTCTCCTCCTTATCCCTGAGAGCACAGAAGACCCCATCCGAGCCTTCCACAAGTCATTTCCTGACTTCCTCATGGACCCAGTCAGGTGCAAAAATGAAAGGCTTTATGTGGAACCTGTGGTTCACCATGTGGAGATTCTACTTTCATGCCTTAGGCTTATGGGGGAGAGGTTGAAGAGGAACATCTGCAACCTGGATGACCATGCTATTCTCAGTGGGGTCAAGGATCTTCCTACCCGCCAGAAGGACCATATTGGGGAAGCTCTAGAATATGCATGTAGATTCTGGCCCAAGCACCTTCTAAAGATCCCTGGCAACAGTTTCTATGTTGGGGAAGTGGAGCAAGCAATTAAAAAGTTCTTCACAACACATTTACTGTATTGGATTGAAGTCCTTGCACTCACAGGGAACCTTGATGTTGGGGTTTATGCCATGGATGATGTTGAGCAATGGTGTACTTCAGTGAGTACTATGCAGGCTGTTCACTGAGACTTGTATTTACATTCCTTGTTCAGGCAGGTGTTTCTTGTATATGGACAAATGATAGCCAGAGAATGCTCTTGGAACATTTTGATACAATCCACAACTCTCCCTCCAATCTATACTATTCTGCCCTCCCATATTCTCCCTCCTCATCCTGGCTCCATCAGTACTACACTGCAGAACTCTTACAAGTGGTTAAGGTAGTCAAGGGGCTCCAGGCAGAATGGGGAATGTGTTCTCGCACAGTTCTGTTGAATGATAGCCCATGGACCCTCTCATTCTGGAACAACACCATTGCAGTTGGGTCTACACACACAGACATCTTTATCCTTGATGCAGTTACAGGCAGCCAGATGGCTTCCTCCCTGGGCATACAGATGAAGTGAGATCTCTCATCTTCTCATCAGATGGGATATCACTTGTATCTGGAAGCTATGATAAAACTGTCAAGCTATGGGATGTGCAGACTGGTGGTGTTGTCAAGACATTTCATGGTCACACTGACAATATTCGCTCTGTTTCAATCTCAGCAGACCATACTATAATTGCTTCAGGTTCTGAAGACAAGACACTCCGTTTGTGGGACATTGAGATAGGGGAGTGCCGTCACATCATAGAGCAACCAGAGACTGTATACTGTACCAGGTTCTCTCCCACAGACCCTCAATACCTCATATCTGTATCTGGTACAACTGCCCAGCATTGGGACACTAATGGTCATAAGGTTGGACCTACATACATTGGTTATCAGGTTGCCTTTTCTCCAGATGGCACTCAGTCTATTTCACGTACAATTGAGGATGTTATAGTCCAAGACATCAATTCTGGAGTAGCTGTGGCCAGATTTGATATGTCTGCCAGTTATTTTAACCCCTGTTGCATTTCCCCTGATGGCAGGCTTGTAGCTGTTGCTACTAGTCATAATGTCTGTGTTTGGGACATTACTAGCTCAGACCCTCACCTTGTTGAGACATTTGTTGGCCATACTATGGATATCACCTCCCTTGTATTTTCTTCCACCTCCACCCTCATTTCAGCATCTCAAGACAAATTAGTCAAGTTCTGGCAGATTGGTGCATCATCAACAGACCCAGGTGTGACCAATCCAAAGTCTATACCCCTTGCCTTAGCTTCAGCCAAGTCAATTGATCTGAAAGCTGAAAATGGTATCATTATCCCAAGTGATTTGGATGGAGTGGTGAAGACCTGGGGTATCTCAACTAGCCTCTACAAGGGACCCACAAAAATCCCAGCTGAAGGCTCCCACCAGAGCAACATCCAGCTGATTGACAGCAGATTGATCTTTGTTTGGTATGCAGACAATAAGATCAACATCTGGGATGCTGAGAAAGGGGAACTCCTCCACACAGTAAATGTACCTCAGGGCCATGTCAAGGACCTCAAGGTATCAGGGAACAGATCTAAGGTTTTCTGTTTGTATGAGGAATCCATTCAGGCATTGAACATTTGGACAGGAGAGGTTGTGGGTAAGGTGGAGATAGAGGATGCAGATGACATCCTTGTGACAGATGGCTCAAAGCTCTGGGTTGAAAGCACCTGGACAGGTGAAGTTTTGGGATGGGACTTTGGGATTTCAGGTTCATCCCCTGTTGAGTCATCCAGCAAGCTCCCAGACAGGGTCCACCTCAATGATGCCAAGCTGTGGGAAACCAACATGTCCAGGATGAAGGACATAGTTACTGAGAGGGTGATTTTTCAGCTACCTGAGAAATTTGGAAAAGCAGTCCATGTACAGTGGGGTGGCCAGTATCTAGTTGTTTGTTTCAGGTCAAGGGAGGCACTGGTTCTTGATTTTAGCCATGTATCTCTCTAGTATGGGCCTATAAGGCATGTATCCCCTTTGCTTATGCCTCAAGTCCTATGTACCAAATATTTCATTACTTGAGAAGTGTAGTACTCAAACCTGTACTGTGCAACCAGCCAGTGGGTACTGAGAGGTTGTCTGTACAATACATGTATGCAACAAGCAGAGTGTATGACCACCAAGGCAAGACCCCATGGAATTGAGATTCACACTCATGCTGATGTGTTTAGGATAGAATGACCCTAAGCAGAAACAAATTAAAATTAAAACTACATGGAGGTAAAGTAATAAATAGAGATGGCAAAGTAATACAAGTGTGAGGAGATATGTGAGAAAGCACTGACCATTAATGTGATCAAGCTGAGTTAGCATTAATCCCTCCTAAGGGTGACCAGGGATACTCTGGCTTATTGAATATTGACAATCTTCATTCTAAGAACAATGGCTGGGGAGGTGGATCACATGTTGCACTGGATCAGCACTTCCTCAGCCTTCCTCAAATCTGAGTCCATCACTGAAAGGTATATGTCAAGATCCAACCTCCTACCCTGAACAACCTCCTTTGCAACTGTTTCCAACTGCTCCTGTACCTGAGGTATCAACTCTTTGCATTTTTACCCCAAGATTACAAACCAGAAAACCATAGCTCCTGGGTTTTCCAAGTTTGCGATCTTGTCAATCAAGTCCGGAATATCAACACACATCTCCAAAGGTTGGGTCATCCAGAACCAAAGTGACATACTTTAACAATTTGTGTTTCTCTGTAACAATGTGGGGACACCAGTGAAGAGAACTGATCACTCCAAAGAGAACCAGGAGTAGCTTTCTGGAGGTTGTGCTTGATACCATCGTCAGCGGAAGCCCAATCAATACATGAGCTCCTCACCCAACTGGGCCGCACGATTGAATGGGAGTGCTGAACCATCCGTTGCCGATGGAAGAGAGGGAGAGTATGGCTTTGCGAAGCCGGAGTCGCTTGTCGTTCTGATATATGTAACAGATGCCGCGAGCAAACGAAGGCTCGGTTGGGTCGGACCGCTCGGGAACCTCCACGGCGATGGAGCCGGAGGTGTGGGTCAACACACAGATCATTCTGGATTGGCTCGTCCTGGTTTTGACCGCCCGCAGGAACTTGTCCCACCCGCAGGCGCCGTGCACGGCCATCAGACGAGAAGCTTCCCATCTCTTCTCCGGAGGTGAGAGACGGGGGCCCCCATGATGAGGTGAAATAACCGGTAACTCTTTTGAGCGATCAAGATTGTGGTGGAATCAGAGTGGGTGAGCTCCTTACAGACCCTGGCAATCTGGGGGATGTATTCGTGACCGCAGCAGGATACCTCAGCCTTATACCATAGAGAACGCGTAGCAGGTCAACCCACCTCTCGTCAACAACATGCGACCTGATTCCAAGTAATAAGCCAGCGATAAGCAGACAGCTACCACGATGGGCGCCGGAGGGAGAGGCTCCAATCAGAGGGAGTGAAGGAAAAATCATCGGGTAGAGCTTCACTTTTACTAAGAGCGACCCACGAGAATGTGGCGCATCTGAACATGGTGGGGAACGGTGGGGGAGGCCCTGGCTAGTACATGGGTTTGAAATCGCCGAGGACGCGACCGACGATGCCGAGGGCGGATTCCAGGTCCGAGTCCCCCCACAATGCTTGGACCCCACAATAGGATGTCGGTTAGAGACGGACTTGAAGACTTCCTTGTTGAGCCCATGCCAAGCGGTGCACTTGCGCTGGAGATCCCGGTGTGGTGGACTTGGCGGGAGTTGTGGGATCCAAGCCGGGCGACATGGGAATTAAGGGTAATAATATTGCCTCAACAGAGACATTGTGCAACCGTGGACACCAAGCTCGCGTTTTGAGACGGCAACCACACGTTGAGGCCCGTCATCGTTGTATAGTCGCGACTTCGTGTTACCCGTTACAAATCGGAGTTCGCCGCTTCTCCGTGCGCCGGGGCCTTGCGGTTTGATTGAAGAGGCCAGCCTGGCGTCATCCTCGTTGACTTCTCATATACCTCGCCATGTCTCCTCCGTTGGCTGGACAAGAAATCGCGAAACACAATACCAGAGAGAGCTGCTGGATCATAGTTCACGGTAAGCACCAACACCTGAAACCACGGCGTCGGAACGCTCATGGTGGCTGCTAGGAAACGTTTATGATGTCACTGATTTCCTCGACGGTTTGTCGTTCAGACGGAGCTTGGACATTTCAAGCGCCTCTGACTCGCTCTTTCTCTCTCCCGTCCGCCTCGCCCTTAGACCATCCTGGTGAGCAGAAGAACGACGCCCCGGTTACGGAGACAAAACTCATACCTGCTCAGGCGGAAGCAAAATCATCCTCAAGTACGCAGGAAAAGATGCAACGTAAGCCTCACCCCAACCTCACCCCTACATCCCACCTCAAGGTCTTGACGTAGTGCCGAGTACGAGCCTATCCACCCCCCAGATGCGATAACCGCGAACCTGCCCAAGGAGAAACAGTGCGTATTCCCCACCCGTATCGGGCCAACACAGCCTGATGCATTGAATTGTAGTCTGGGACCAGTAGACCAATCGACTGTGGTGAAAGTCAGGGTCGAGATCACGGATGAAGAGAAGGCAAGGCTGAAGAAGATGGAGGCTCGGCCTCCACTTTCTGAGATCCTAAACCTGCACGATTTTGAGGTAAATTTCACCCAGACAATTGGTCAAGCGATCGTAGGTCTCATCTCGTCCTTCACGAAATAGGCCATCGCTCGGCAGGTAATGCCAGAGAAAGCCTGGGCTTACTACTCTTCGGCCGCAGATGATGAAATCACGAACAGAGAGAACCACGCTGCGTATCACCGGTAAGCTGCTGCAGAACAATCGTCTCCTCGTTGCTGAACAATCTTTGACCCAGAATCTGGTTCCGTCCACGGATCTTGCGCGATGTTACCACCGTAGACTTCTCTACGCATATCTTAGGCTATCCCACTAAGATGCCGATTTATATCGCATGTGCTCCCTCGACCATATCGACTGGTACTCTATGCTGATACATGACACGCAGACAGCAACGGCGTTGGGGAAACTCGGTCATCCAGACGGGGAACTGAACCTTACAAAGGCAGCAGCGAAGCATGGTGTCATCCAAATGGTCGACAACTTGCAGGAGAAGTCTACTCTTACTGACTTTACCCGGATGGTTAGATTCCAACACTCGCTTCGTGCGCTTTTGACGAAATCGTGGACGCATCACATCCCGGTCAAGTGCAATTCTACCAACTGTGGGTCGCAAGCGCGTTTTTTTTGCAACGAATTAACACGATGTTACAGGTACGTGAACAAAGACAGGAATATCACCAAGAAACTCGTGCAGCATGCAGAAGCACGCGGGATCAAGGGTTTATTCATCACCGTTGATGCTCCTCAGCTTGGGCGAAGAGAAAAGGTTTCTGTCACATTTGCTCCTGGCGTACGGATACTAACCGGAAAAACCAATAGGACATGCGAATGAAATTCACAGATGATGAACCGGACGCTCAAAAAGGCGATGCCGGAGTCGACAGGTCCCAAGGAGCCGCTCGCGCTATCAGCGTATGTCATTTCATTCGTTCAGTGATGTGGTAGTTGGATTGATTGAACCGCTCGTCAGACTTTCATCGATCCAGGACTGTCGTGGGAGGATCTGGATTGGTTTAAGAGCATCACCAAGAGTGGGTTATTGCCTTCGCCCCCCGGGGTCTCATACTGAGAGATTTCTCGTGATCACCCAGTGCCATTGATCCTAAAGGGTGTGCAATGCTGGGAGGTAAATGGATAACGATCTATGTGTCAAACATTTGGCTCATCCTTCCTCTTTCTAGGACGCACTGGAAGCCTATGATCGAGGGTTGGCCGGAGTTGTGCTCTCGAACCATGGTGGCCGTCAGCTTGACTTTGCTCGGTCTGGTATTGAGGTCCTCGTCGAAGTGACGAGAGAGTTGAAGACAAGACGGGGGTTGAGTTTCCCAAATGAAAAGTTCCAATTGTTCGTCGATGGCGGGGTAAGGAGGGCTACAGATGTGATCAAGGCTATTGCTTTGGGTGCCACAGCAGGTGTGTTACCCAGCTCGGACTTGTTGATGTGGAGCTGACCAGGATGATAAGTCGGTGTTGGAAGGCCGTTGCTCTACGCTTTCTCGTCGTACGGGTATGAGGGTGTTGACCACGCGTTGAACATCCTCCACGACGAGTTCACGATGAACATGCGGTTGATTGGAACACGAAATCTCAGAGAGATTGTCCCAGAGATGGTAGATGCCTCAAATATCGGTTGTCACATTGTGTCTGTTCCAGGAGATGGGCTATACAATTCCAACTGTAAGTCTGCTTTCCCCTGATCTCGGCGTTTGGTCCAGAGTTGAGCACACTTCTCTCTTCAGACGTCGAAATGAAACACGCGAGGTTGAGAGGGTCACCTCCAGCTACGAAGCTTTAGAAGGGCTAATTTTCTGTCCGTAACCCGATACACTTCTATGGTACATTCGAACAAGTACAGGTTTAAGCGACATCCTTTCTCTTCACTCAGCGCAAGGCATAGCAAGCAGCGATCAAGCTAACAATAAAACACACACTGACGAAGATGCCAGGTGCGAGAGTGAAAGTAGTCCAGACATACGCCATGATCCCGAGGATGGCGAGCAACAGCCCAACGAATGTGAGAAGTACGCAGACGCTGTTGCACCTCAACAGCATGGTATGGGCGTCTTGTAACTCCGGTGTGGTCACCGTTCCCGGTCCCGAAGAGGACGCATAGAACGGTGAGGCTGAGGGTCCCGTTCTGAAGAAATTCCGCAAGTAAACGCGTTCGATTGTGATCATGGGACCGAAGGTGCCGGAAGTCGGTTTCTGACAAAGGGCTTGGAGACCTAACGGAGGACTCTGCTGTACGATTCTGACGGATCCTCCGCGGGCTCGAGTGGTTGGATCCTCTCCTGGCTGTGGGTTTCGAGGTGTGGAGGCGATTGAACCTTCTTCGGAAATTGGGACGGAGATCTTGCTGTACTTCACGAGCACGAAAGAGGCGAGGTAAGAGATAATAGCTAGGACGAAACCATGTGAGCTCGTAGGAAACGGAAGGCCCAGCAGTTCACGTACCAGCTGAGGTATGCAAAGACAAAGCACCAGACAACGCCGAGTGGGTTAAGATATTTCCAATCGACGTGTCTTCTGGGACGTAGGTCCCGACGCGGCTGAGGAGCATGCCATCCGTTGACGCGAAGAAAGCGGTCTAGGTGGGTGGTGGAGGAAGGTCAAGAAGGAGTCGTTTAATTTCGGAAACCCCGATCGGTTCAACTCTGTCGACTTACCACGACCGTCACGAGCTGCAACCTCGACATCCACAACTGTACGGACGACAACATGCTTCTTTCGGTTTCGTTTACGGCGCACGGGGTTGTCATGGCTTCTTTCCTTCTGGTAGCTGGGAGATGGAAGAGTCGGGGGAGTCGTGATATTGGCTGAGGTATTCTAAGGTCGGGCCCTTATTTATACCTGGGTTTGGTTTTATTCTGACATGGCAGCGGTGAAGCCTTCCTAGGGACTACTGCCACGGTCGATGAATCTGGGTGTTACTCTTCCCGTGGCTGGCCGAGCTTGTGGCTCTACATCCGCGGACATGCCGCTGTCATGTCTAGCGTTCAGTACATCCAATGACGAGGACGACTAGGGTACGCACGAGGGGCAGAGGATCACCCTATTTGTGGCCTTCAGTTGTGTTCCTTTGGATTGCGCTATTGAGACTACGGCCTGTTCGACCCGGTGAGTACAAAATACTGTACTCTGTTCCCTCCCCCTTCCGTCATGATGTAGGAACTATTGTACTTATTTTGAGGGGAGATTGGCGACCGTCCGATGCTCCCTTGTGAGAAGGTCTCTAACGAGACCATATCTTCTCTCTGAACCCCTTTCCGATCGCGATCACCCTTTTTGACGTTCAGATAACTAATGAAATGTAGCCCCCGCAGATCATCTTGAATCCTTCGAAGCCTTGTGGCCAACGTGGATCCCCCTACTCGTCTGTGTCCACTAAGATGTGGAGTTCTGGCCTCCCAGGTGGCTTCGCGGATCGTCTATTGATGATCAAACAAGTGGATGATGTGATGGAACGTTTGTGTTTATCCATATGGGATGCAAGCATTCAGGTAAATCTCCGTTCCCGAACCTTTGTTTCCCCTCACTTCGCGTGATGCGAATTGTATTAGCTTAAGAAAGGCGATTGAAGGCAATTAACGGTATCGGGTCGTCGTTGTCTGTGATTACATTTTCTCTACCCTCGCCCACTGATCCCCAGGTTTGCGGAGTCTTAATTGCTTGGGCAAAGCGAGGGTAGTCGATAGGATAGAAGTAACGGGGAGTGTATAACATTATTTAGAGGTGGTATGCAAAGTCACTACGTGACTGGATCTGGCGGATGAGTAAACGTAATGACAGAGGTATAAAACATATCGCAAGGGAACCAACATAGTAAAACTGGCAGGGCCCATGACAAGACATGAACCAGAGGGGGGATCAAACAGAAGACCTAAGTGACGGTATTGATCGTATCCATATGCAGGAAGAGCGGCATTACGCGGCGTCCTTGACGAAATGGCCATCATGCTGAGGGTTACATGGCGAAAATAGCGAGGAGCAATGGGGTGAAGATAGAAATAACCTTCACGACGTTTGCCCCGACCCTCTCCGCCGAATTCCCAGCTGCTGTACTAGTGGGCACTGGTCGCGTGCTGGTCGGCCGACTACCTCCACTGATACTAGTGTTTCCACCCGTCCCGTTCAGCCTCTCCGCATTCCTGACGAACGCATCGAAGTTCTCCCAATCGGAATCGTTCGCATTGATGGCCCCGACGCCGCCTTGGCCGCACGCCCAGAGGTCGAAGTACCAGATCGTCCTGTTCCGGTCTTCCTCTGTAATCTGGATGGTTAGGTTCGTTTGTGCGGTTCCGTTGACTGCGTTGCGGAGGCCGGAGTTGAAGCCGTTGAAGGTGGAGTTGGTCTCGTGTAAGGAAAGACAGGGTCCAGCGAAGGTGGATTGGATGACCGAATGCGTGCCGTTCGTGACTGGAGTGAGAGAGTGGAAAACGTCGGAGTTAAATGTCGGTGTATTGGCGTACAAAACGTGAGGATAAGGGAATAGAACGGTGCGGACGTACAGTTGAAGACGACGTAATCTCCAACGTCTGCTAGGACTTCCCGAGGTTGGAAGATCAAGCTGGGATCCTGAGTGGTACCATTACCACCAACTACGACGGTTACTATCTTTGCTGAGGCCAGTAGAGCAGAGCACAACTACGAACACCGCTCGTGTCAGTCGTCAAACTCAGAGACTGGGACGCGAGGAGAGGCTCACAACGACAGCAAGAACAGAAACAGAAGTCGAAAACGCACGCATGACGGGAATTTTCTTCTCGAAGGAGGGGGGATGTTTTCAGCAGCTCAGACCAGCCCGTACGAAAGCCACAAGGGAGGGGAGAAGAAACAGAGGATCGTAGAAGGTTACAACCCCAGGACTGCGTAGGATAATGAATCGTAACCACATCACCCTTCCGACTTCGAGGAGCGCATAATGGCCGAGTGGCAGTTGAAACAGAAGAGTAATATCCGTGAGCTTTTC
>Ga0307517_10004441_pt1 | contig 21551 bp, 13 predicted proteins | sample 23_EM_MG_FD_194515 | JGI IMG/M metagenome (GOLD analysis project Ga0307517, IMG submission 194515) | Populus trichocarpa ectomycorrhiza microbial communities from riparian zone in the Pacific Northwest, United States - 23_EM | ecosystem: Host-associated > Plants > Roots > Unclassified | place... | reverse complement strand
TTCTTTCGATCATGATGATGCGAACGAGCTAACATTGACATAGGTGGAGCTTTGAGACGGAGAGATATTTCGGAAAGGAAAACAAGAGAGTGAAGGAGACGAGGATGGTTGAGATCAAGGAGCCGTTCGTTGACGCACTGGCTTTGAAAGAGTAGGTTCATCAGGAAAAATGGACTACTCTCTTTATTTTTATTTTTAAGTGATATTTTATCACCCCATAACTTATTTCTCCATGTATTATTGTATATCTGTGTAAATGCAACTATCTGGCTGGTCTGGAGCCAGACGCGCCAGACGCTTCCACCCCGCCAGAATGTGAGTGGCGACATAATCCCCCCCGATACCATAAAACATTCACGTCGCATAATTTTGTTCTGGTATCAAAACTGCATTTGCGGCAGAATAAACGAGGCTTACGTTCGGTAATTTGACTTTATATCTTCTGGGCAATTTAATAATTCTTCCATCTGAACTTTCGAATGAGATATACATAATTGGGCTCAAGGAGAGCTTCATGAAAAGCTCCTTTTCCTTTCTTGCTCACTTTCCCCATCTCCTCGCTCCATTTCTCGCTCCTTTGACCCCCGTGAATTGTGCCTGCGGTCGGGAATGGACAAGTTCCATCACAGCTAAGGCATGCCAAAGGACCTTTAGCAACGGTCAGCAGCGCACGCCGTCTCTCAGATATTTTCTTTCCGTTCTCAGGTAGCAGAATTTTATGTAATTCATTTCCAGGCCATCAATCACTCCACGCTCACCATGAGTTCAAATCAATTCAGATAAAAAAAATTCTCCAGCGCTCTCCAGCTACTATACAAACACAATGCGAACTACCCAGAAACTACAGACCACCACCCACTTGAAAAGATCAGGTCCTTGGGCTGGGAAAATTGGGCATCGTTACCATTGGATCCGAAGTCAAAGTACCACAGGCCGCAAAGATCAGTTTCATATTCCCCCCAGGCAGAGATCACCGCATAAATACGCATCACAGCCGTATATAATCCAGCATACAAACGCACCTGTTTCCCGTTCTCTCCTTTCGTGTTGCAGCCGTCGAGAGGCAGCCTGAGGAGCCGATTGCAATTGTGAAGCCTGGGCCGCAGCTAATGTTCAAAACAACACCGCGCTCGTCAACACATACAGTGGGGTGTGTAATGTTCTTGTTAATCGGTGCACTGCTGACTCATACAGTGAATGTGCCGTAGTTGTAGCGGGCATACAATTATCATGAGCAGCCCAGAACTAGTCAGTCTGTCAGAGCGAGAGATCTCTGAGAAAAGTTGTAGACTTCGACTCAAAAGGGAGACCATTAGTCGAGAGTATAAAGGGAATGGAATTCTGAAAGTGAAGCGCCTGATGGATCGCGCTGCGCAGACGTGCATCTATGGGAGCATGAAGGGAGGCAAAGACGAAGAGAACCCCGAGAGGTGGGTTCATACACCACGCACTCTACCTATGATTACCACATCACTGTCCAACAATGGATCATGATGATTGACCACTCGGCAACGTCTCTCATGCCTGGAGGAAAACAGAAGCACAAACCGAGTTGTGCCAAGTGCCGAAAAAAGCTTGTTTAACGAAATTAAACAGGATCAGGGGAGGAGCAAGGTCGCGAACACACTAGAACAGTATACCAAGTTGGAGCAGACCGTCAAAGGCACCGCAACGGAACTCATCTGGAGAGATGTGCGCATCAGGATCTTGAGAGGAGATGGTGGGAGAGTGAATGTCATTTTTATATAGGTGGAATGATGACGAAACGAATGCACACCTAAACTTATTGTCCCAGATTCAGTTTAAATCTTACCTGGCTCACAATTACTTGAAATCAACGCATTTAGTACGGAAGAGCCCTGGGGGAGGAAGGCTGAGGAGGCTAGTCAGTAGTCATCCGATGACCAGGAGGGATCACGCACATTTTCAAAGTGAGAATGCAGGCCGTGATTATGACAATAGAATAATATCGGTAGAACGTGGCTATCAGCAACGATACTAGTGGAAGGTATACCTTAACTGTAAAAAGCCATGGATGAATCATTTATATCGAAACCATTGGGGCTTAAAGGCAACGAAAAATAGTCAAGCAGAGACTTACTGCTGATCGTTTCTCCGCCTCGCAGTATATCCACCTCGCAGAGTTGAACACGCGTTGGGTGATGCAAAAAGTGGGGACGACAGGATATTGAGGGCATATCTACGATAGGAAAGGCAAAAGCGAAGAATATTGTTGAGACGCCTCAGTATTACTGTCGGCACGAAAGGAAAATACGCACCAGATGGCAACTCATTTTTTATCCTCGCGTCTACAGCACTCGCAGGGGTGAATCGGGTTTTAGTGACGCGTTGACGTAGCAGGTGGTAGAGACGCAGGACCATCCAATCCGCGCGGGTGACACATCGTTTAACAGCCCAGTATCAGCACCCATTAGCGTCATTGACGAGGCATGGGTATCTCTAGAATGTGGGGATTAAGTGTGATTCCAAACCGACAGACGAGAGCAGTCGGCTCTTGATTACGGTCACCGAACCCCACCTCTCGTTTCGTCTAGGAATAGCCACGAATGAAGGATTCATCTCGAGACGATGCACCGACAGTCGCAGACATGCTCTAATAGGACGGAGGTGGTTACATTTCAAGGACACAAGGGCAAAAGTACTTACCGCTCGCGAAAACCATCATGCATGTTTTCTCTTCACCCCAGAATACCCAATAGGTTCGAAGGAGGTGTAAAAAACGAAAAAGCGAGTGTTCAAAGATCCCAACGCCGAGTGGGAGGATACCGCAAACCGTCTTCGAGTGGTTAAGCTACAAAATGAATGAACACGATGACCGAGCCTAGGCATTGCCATAATTCAATCGGACTTTGCCGAAATAAATGACGTAGTACTGTACTTACAATCTCTCGAAACTTCATTAGTCGAAAGTTGCGTCTTCAAGCTTCAAGCTTTGCCCACATAGAGGCTATTGACATGCCCCACTGGAGCAATATATACGACGGAAAGGTTCTCCCACCTGGCAGATGTGTGGTTCGGGACGGCCAGCCTTGCGCTGCGCGCACTGCCGAAGACATCGAACTGGAGAAAAAATAGAATGACGGGAACGCCTGATTTAAAAGGAAAGGATACACAGCAAGCGTCGTGCAGTTCGTCCAGTTATTAATGAGAATTATGATAAATTCCCATCTGATATTGTTTCCCAGACATTAAGCAGCGCATTCTCCGACACATGTGAGAGCTCTTATATCTTGGAGCTGTATGCCAGAGATGTCGACAGTTAGTCTGGGGAGCACCTGAGCTTTGGACCTCACTCCGAGTTGCATTAGGTGTTTATCATTATAAAAATACCTCAACTTGTCACCGATTCAGAATTACTGGATCGCTCTGCTAATCTTCCATTGATTATAGAATTTCAAGTTACCAATTTTGACCCGCACTGGAATACAGTTCAAGTGTACCTTGATCTACACCTCAAATATTCGCCTCCATACATAGGCGATCCCTGAAGATGAAGGCGGACTATGAATTCCACAGATGCCGGATGAGACTACAGAGCGATTTCTGGAAATGGTTGAGGAACAATTCGACTTGACCATTTTCCCGAACGGACAGGATGTACTGGAGGAGGTAAAGGTGAAACTGCGGCGTCCATAGACATGCCGTCCTACTTCAGACTCAGAGGAACCCATTCATTTCTCTTCGGCTCTTTTTTATCTTCTTTTTGTATGGTTTTTGAGTCAGGTCATCTCTGCTCTCGTGGCCGACGTCTCTCTGTCAAGGGGTGATTCAAATGTGGAGTAATACTTATTATGGGCAATTCGGACTCTCGATCAATGCATCATGACGCAGGTATGTTTCTTTGTTCTCTCCATGTGCTCCGCTCTGTGGGGTAATCCCTTCACACCACAGACCCGCTGAAAGATGTATATGTTAATATTGAGGTGCCAACGACAAGCCGCCTTTTCTTGGGCACTCACGTATGCTCTCCGCGTTGATATGAATAATAAAAGAGGATAAGAATATTCGTTCAGCTACATACGCGGTCCCCAACTACTTGAAATTCCTTCTTTCAAATCTTTTCCCTGGCTTCCGTGATGAACTTGGTTGTAGATCTCCACCCTGAATCATCCGGAGCTCGTCCCACTCTTCCTGGGTCTTGGCCCTCGCCTTTAACTTGGAAAAGTTTGGGTCGAAAGGTGATATCAGTCGTAGCGGTAGATCTGGATCTGTGATATATTTTGTTCCTTTCGGTGGCCACTCCGAACCGTTTGGCTCTCTACTACTGTCGTTTCTACCTTTGCGAAAGCGATTTAGGATCCTCGAGACGATTCCATTTCCCGCACGTGGCCCGTTATTATCTCCTTTCGTGCGACGTTCACCAGCTCGTTCGGCGATTGCCGTTCTGCTGTGCGTGTAGGATGGTAGGTGATTCATATCCTTTGAGTATCGACCAGGGAGCTTGTTTGTGGAGTCAAAGCTCCAAGGGTGTGGTTTATATGGCGGAGGAGGAAAAGACGTCATCGATGCAGAATGATTCCTCATGGGGGATTTACGTGGAGCATGTATCATTGAATGTGATGAAGATGGAACTGCATGGTGGTCATTCATTTGGTGGCACATCGCGTTTGGCAGTTGATGAACGTGGAGAGCCGGTGGTGGGTGTTTGAAAGTGATCGATTTCTAGTGACCAATCAGTATCGCGTTTTTATCCAAAAATAGGTGCTTGACGCACAATTACACGTGGTGTGCCACCGGTGTGCTGTATTGCGATACTAGCGTGCAAAGCGCGAGGCTGATTTTCAGATTTTTTGTCTGGCTATGGCTGCGGTCCTTCGACTTCCCCTGCATCCCTGGTCATGGGATGAAGATTCCTACAGCTGCTTCAATAGTATGGTTCTGTAAAGTTCATGTAGAAGTGATTTAATGTTGATATGGTACTCTTTCCAAATCGAAACAAGTGCTTTGAAAAATTCAGTGGAGGGGCTCACCCTATGTCAATTGCAGCAGGCAACTGTGATGGGATGATTCCTGGCAACCCCTCCAGCAAAATCATTTTAAAAACCTCGAAAGCCCCTGCATGATGTCCTCAATTGAGGTACGGACTGCCACCCTTGCGAGATTTGTTTTGTTGATTAGTTTTGGTAGGGGTACCTGTGAACTTTGGCTGGTGCTCGAAGCGACCGTGAATGAAAAATAGATCCTTAAAAGGATATGTGGTAAAGCATGATAGCAGAGCAGGGCGGGCGAAGGTGTGAAGCACTTTCCTGGCCAATGCACCTGGATCCCGAAACAGGGTGTCTGAACGATGCTGCATTGGGTGGGAGGGAACACTCCATGCAGCGATCTTCCTACTGATAAATCGGTCAGTAATCTTATCTGTGTAATCCGGGATGCAAGAGCATTTGCTGAAGTTGTTGCAGCATGGAGCAGCAAGGGGTTAAACCAACAGGCTGAGCTAAAAAGGGAGTGGGGGGTGGGTCAAAAGAGAGAGCTGAGGGCGCCGGGATGCATTTGAAATTAGCGGCGGCACACATAGCTGGAAGCAGCAAGCTGGAGATGGATGGAAGAGGAAAAGATCTCGTCACATGTTACACAACGGTGACGAGGTTAAGTTCACATGCTTTCGCTTACCCAAAGTCAGCATTCTAATCTACGCCCATATCTTGCTATGACGAGAATAGAGTTTATGTATGCCCAGATTTTGTGAAACCCATTCCTTAATCCATTGAGACCGTACCCAAGGGGTATGGGTATGGGTGCAGGTAGCTCTGGAATGCCCAAGGGTTATTAAGATTCACTGGCGGCGTCAAGGCTGGAATGGTGGTAGGTGCGGTTCATCAGGTTTGGGGACACATATTGGGCTTGAAGGAAGGTATTAGGGACATACTTGGATGCATGAGTTAATGCATTGACAGCATTGTAGCCTGCATTACAGGAAAATCTGTGATGCCTCCATTGCAGTCATCACGAAAGCACACCCAGACTGCAAATGGTTGGATTTGGATACCATACTGAAGTGTATGTGCTATAGACAATACATAAGCTTGTCCTAACAGTTGTCGTTACAAACACCAAGAAAACATGTTATCTAAGCGAGTATCCATGTTCTCAGGCCTATCTTGGGCATCAAAGCTGGGGGGTTGCTGAAAGACGGCTAAGTCTTATGAGTTCGAAAATACTTATGTTATCTTAGATAAGATAACGGTGTGATAAGAAATGAGATTAGCTCCGCTAATCTTGAAGGTCCTAAAGGCTACGTTCGGTAGATGTGGGCAGTAGTGATGCAATCAGACGCTTTGATTATGATCACAAGTAATGATTTAATAGGCGAGAAAGGGTCCGCTTTGACCCAATTAAAGCCTGAACTTGTTCTTTAACTTGGTGGGGTGAATTGGGTGTATTCAACTACGAAAATATGGAGGTATTTATACTGTACATACTGAATCTGAGATGAGGTAGATAAAATGGGAAACCATACTGCGAGTCATTTGAGTATCCCGAAGACAGGAGATCGTGTGATATTGTGAAAGGGTGAAATTGTGAAAGAACGCGAGAGCGTCGGGACTACCAGTCCTGCCATGCAAGGGTACGCGTAGATCGTAAGCCCAGTATTTCATTCCTACACGATATGGCTCCCTCACATCGCCACAGACATCACTACCTCGCCAAATTTTTCGGCGAGTGTACCCCGATTGCACCAGAAGGCAGGAATAATAAGAACAAAACCAATTGCGAGGAGCCCTTCGCTAGCGCTTACAGATAAGTGGGACAGAGTGGGGTTAATTGAACGACTTCCGCTTCCCGTGCTGCTAGTTTGATTGAGAGTTGTTAAGCTAGTTCCTTCGAAAATCACAGAATCGATCCATAGTTTCTGGGAAACTGTTTCAGAGTAGAGAAAGGAAGTTATGTTTTCGACGAACTTGTGATTCCGTAACGTCGTCCAAAGTAATTATGGAATGGTTTCCAGGGGCAAGGTCTTGATGGTAAAATTGTTGAGCAAAACGCCAGGACGATATGTTGGCGGATTGCGATCCATCAAAGAGGGAAAAGGTCGTTGGTGTCTTTTCATCAACCGAGAACGACACTGACAATTTCCCTGCTTGCTGGTTTAAAAGTCCATAGACTGAAATCGACGCGCCTTAATTTGATACTCGTCGGGCATAATATGTCTTTTCATCTGGGCAAAGGATACGCACCAATAAAGTTCAACTTCATCGAGGAACCTTTTGTCTTGGTCCCTGCCATTGTTCCCTTGAACGGAACACCGACCCCAAAGTCTCCAGTGGAATAAGACCAATTCCAAGAGTAGAGAAGTGCGGGATCGCGGGCATCGAGAATTAGGTTGCGCCCCGCGAGTGTCGAGTAGTTGTTGGGAGTAACAGTGATGTAGTCGAGGGCGAAGAGGCCACTTAAGGGAAAGATTTGAATGGTGTGGTATGCGTTGTTGTCTAATCCTTGCAGGCTCCATATGTTGGCACCGTTCTACAGGCGTTCGACCGACGTTCGACAATTGAAGAAAAAGAGGTGAAGATAAGGTTATTACCTTTCCGACCACATTGGATGAAAAAATGGCAGGCCGAACACGGCTGCCATCGATTGTATAGCCCATCGTTGTGCCGTTCGTAAGGAATCCATAGAGATTGAATTCAGAACCTATTTGCACCAACGATTAACGCGGTCCTTGAAGCTGAAAGAAGAGGGGACTCAATACCTACCATAGAAATTGAGGCTGAGAGAAGGAGGCGGAGTCGGGTTCTGGATCTCTGTATTACAAAAACTTATAGTGCCGTTGAAAACGCTGCCTACATCCGTCGAATGCGTCCACTGGGGGCCGTAGTAGGTGATCGCAGGGTTAGCATCATCGTAGAGGAGAGAGATCCCCATGATACTAATGAAGAGGCGGGTGAATCCTAAAAATATAAGTGACATAGTGATAAGAGTCCCGGAAGTGTACATGTTCTCATGTTCTGTTGAACGTTGTGATGCTTGCCAATGGTTGTCAACGATGGTGCCAGCGGCAAACTCCGAGACGCCAACCCAGTTTCGTTGCCATCATTGCTGCCAAGGCTCGTGAGGTACGGGTAAAAACCTCCCTATCTATATCAGGCAAGATTCTCGATAAGATATCTCTTCAGCTTGTAGGCCTATTGTCGCAATGTTGCTGTAACTTAGTCTTCCCTCCCACTTACTGTGATAATAATGACTATGTCTCTACGAGACTCGCTATTCCACCTGAAAATATCCACCTAAGGGTCGCATCCGGTGATTCCATGCGGTTTGGTGTTTATTTCGACGAGGCAACAAATAAGTCACTGGTTCGATGTGATATATGCCAAAAATTCCTTGCGTTGGGTGCGACAATCCCAAAAACTCTGAAAGTATAATTTAATCCACCATATGACAGAGAACCATATCGACGCAGAGCAACAGCTTCCAGCTGAGCTCAGATTGAGCGCCCACATAAGCAGGGTTGAGGAAGAGAGGAAGGGATTTGAGCTCACTAACACCATAAATTATAGGACACAACACAACCTCATGAACAGCGATGCACTTGAAGACCCCATGGATGGCCTGATGAATTTAGATGGTGATGAAAATTGAGATCCGTCAAGAAAACGGGCAGCGTCTGTTCTCACTCAAGCATCGAGTAGTGGATCACGTCAGCCATCTACCCCCAAGGTGCCGAGAATAGTATAGGGTATGTAGATTAGCCTACGGACTCATCATTGTAGAGTGCTCGCGAACGATAGGATGGCGATCTACGCGACAAATCTGGCCTGATATGGATAGGGACCCCAGAAGTTTTTACACAGACCCCACGAACTTTGATGGCACAGTATTCTAACTCTTCGCAGACATGTGGCTTCTGGTCTCCTCAGGCTCACAACACAATCAAATAGGCTACCATTTTCGGTTCTCATACAGGAATAGCCCACGAGAAAAAGAAAAAGAAATAAATGAATCTATTTGTGACGTAGTGTTTGGCGACGTAGGTTCGTGCCACGGAAATTCAGACTGGGCTATAGTAGTAACGGGTCAGTTGGAAGCTTTCTCAAGGAGATGGCAGACAAGTTGACAGATCCGTGATATTTTTCGCTGGTTATGTTATTCGAGTTTACATGTGCTTAGGCAAGCGAAGGAGCAGGATTTATCCATCATTCCATTGCAATTTCTCTGGGAACTGTTAAGATTTTGAGCAAAATATGAGAAAGATCTGTGGGATTATACAAAGCATCAGCTTTCTAAAATTGAGAACAGGAAAAGTATATTAGGAAATCAGCGCTGAGCAGGTAGTAATCTCACTGCCTGCATTATCATAAAATACGAATACGAATAGGCGAACGGTGAATAATAATACGGTAAGGAGGAAAGTACTGGATGCAACAACGTAAACCGTTAGAGAACCCTAAAAGGCGGTTCAGATTCATTGTACAGCTCGATGATTTCACTCCGATGGCTCTTCGCGCGCATGCTCCTCAACTGCTCCATCTCAAACTGTGTCTATCCTCCTGGACTGCGGATTCTCACGTGGTATAGGACATCGTAGTCGGCTTCGCATTTCTGTGACAGCACGATTGGCTGTTTGGATAGGTTTATATCCCGACTGATTTCGCGGACATGAGGACGACCCGATTGGGGAGGACACAGGTCATGGCCACTGAAAATCCGATGGGCATCCCAACAAGGTTCACTTGAGAACGGGTATTGATAGATCAGAGTAAGGCTTTGAGAATCGAGAAGGGGCCCTTACAGGTGCCAGAGCCACACGAGAAAGCAGGTGAGGTATGCGCAAAGATTCTGTAGAGTGGAGGTGAGTCCAAGGACAAGGAGAGAAAAGAGGGAGCTTGAAACTAACAGCAAAAAATACATTAAAGAATCACGCACGAGAACAGCGACAAGTTGTCGTCCGCTGTGGAAGAGAGAGCGGACTGGGTTGGTACATCTGGACAGCTCGAACCATTGTCAGGGTACATAAAAGAGTTTCGAACGAAAGCATGGGAATCCAGAAGGTGAAAAAATGGGTAGACCTTCCGAACGCAGAAAGTTCCTCCTGGTACGGGGAAGGCAGATGCTACATATCAAACCGAGAAATGAGATCCAGTCGTATGGCTACTGGTCGTACAGCGAGGCCTTTCCAGTAATGGAAGACAAAACTGTACCCATCACAGCTCAAAAATGCATTGCCGTCACACCTTCTGAGAGCAGGCAGCTAATCCATCCTTGAAAACGATTGGAGCGAAGACCTATAGGGACCTAGTTCAGACGAAAATGGTGGCCATTTCACCCTATTCGAAGCTTGCTCACAACGCTAGAAAATCATGTATGTCAACGAGAATGAAAGATCTCGCGATAGGCACGTACAACTGGGCAGAGCCGAGTTCGTAGTCAGTATAAAAAGGCACAAATAAAAAATAGTGCAACTCACTGTACCAGTGGGCAAAGAGCGCTGGAACATGGATCAGTGATCGATATCCTCTTCGATTCCAGTGCGCTGGAGGGCAATCACCGTAATTATTATTTGGACATGAGCGAGCTCTCCTAGATGGAAGTAAGAAACTGACATAGAAGCGGCCATAGACTGAGAAGGGGCATAAGGATGAGGGGTCTAGCGAGGGGGATATGGACGAAGGCGAATATGGAGACGTCATAATCCAGATCGTTGTAATCCACCCCGACGTTGGACAAAATGAAGCCGAGATAATCACAGACGGAACTAATTGTCCTTCAAGTGACGTCAATATTGAAAGAAACGAGGACAATTACCAGACGGAGGTGGATAACGAAGAGTATCATTAGTGTGCCCTCACCGGGGTTCTGGTAATTGTGTATCCAACAGCGTAAAGCCGTCCCTCCGTTTATTGGGCTGGTATACAAACAGCCTGTCGTTTTAGAACTGGCGGTGACGGTGAAGGACGCCACACCTTCGGCCTGATCGAGGGGGTTAGTATGAATTGAACCGAAGACGCTGCCTAGGGAAGGGGCGTAGGAAATGGATAACTAAAACCAGTTCCCGGCCTTTTCATCCTTCCACTTACTATGGAGGCAATGAGCAGTCCTGGAATATCCAATCATCCCGTGATGTGCCCAAGCAGAAGCCCCAGTACCCCAGCTTGAGTGCAGTGAACATTGAGCGCAGTACATTTATAAGAGAGCGGTCGTTCGCCGCCGAGTCCCAAGGTCTCTGCATATGGTCAAGAGTCTCGTTGAGTCAATCAGACAGATGTTCACCAGTGAATACTCGTCGTCGGTTTACTGAAAACGACTAGCCCGATTTCGGAGGCTCCCTGGTAGTTGAATTTCCGTAACGGAGCGGGTGGTGTGCTCACTTTGCGTACCCTCTCCCTCTCGTGTTACTTGTAGTCTTTGGGCGGTCGGCGGTCGTGCTTCACGCGTAGGTGGTGGTACACGTCTTTGTAGCTCGTCAACAACATTGCCCGAGCTCTACACGCTCGCGTGTACAAATGTAATCTAATCGACTTAGGGTAAGCCAGCGTCGACGCCATTCTCTTCGCCGTGACTGAAACTACACCTTATCTCATCAAAATACCTTGGGAATCGGGGTTACATGCCACACGCTCGAGGAGGACATTTGGTTCAAGCATTTAGCGCAGTGAGACGCATGCTCAACGGGCCAAAACATGGGGTATACCCTCTGTATCCGACGGCAGCCTCTTGATGAATGGGTCGCCTGTAAGCTGTTGCGTCAGAGCTGTTATAGGAGGTAGGGAAATTGAGAGCACCTGTGGTGTGAAGACGGTGGTTAAAGTGCGTCAATAGCTGATGTTCATGAAGTCAGGAACTCACGCGAATTATTACGGTAGCATCGGTGGTGATCGCCAGTACCACTACCACCATCACTACCGCTAGATGGATAAAACCCGAATATCAGTGTAGTGTGTCCGGATTGGATTTAGAGACTTGTTAATTGGAATTTGGAAGAACTGCAATTCGAAAAAAATAAAAAGAAAAGAAAAAAAAAGAGAATAGCGCCGATACCCCAAGGACGACCAAGAAAGCGAAAGAATCAGACAGACGAACGCAATACACAGCCGTATGGCCGCACATCAATGATCCATGTGCTCTTCCAGCGAGGATACAGATGGAGAGCTAGGAACGGACACGATACCTCTAATCAAGGTGTGCCCATGATAACCATGCTCAATTCGTTCCTCCTCGGTCAGAGCATCGAGAGACCTTGCGGAGTGATGTTTAAGTATCTCGGAGTATGAGAGTATGGTGATGATGTGGGAGGGTACGAACGCGAAGCAAGCATTGGATGACGAAAACAAGAGAAGAGCAAAGGATACCCCAGTTCGGGTAACGGGGCGCTGAACTCCAATAAATAGTGCACGCACGAGCACGTTCGCAGCGCCGTCGACATAGCGAAGAGACCGAGAGAGGAAGAGGCATATTAGGGTGTAGGATTGAGCAGTCTGGGAAGGATGGGCGGATCGCGACACTTTTCGGTTTCTAAGTCTGTCGAATCAAAGATGGATGAAAGAAATCGAAGTCCGATGCAGATACCCAGCGATGGAGGATGATCGATGATCGATGGCTGAAGATGCATGGAGGAGGCGAGAGGAAAGGGAGGTGTAACCTGGGAAGCGCGGCATGGTGTCCTACACATTCTAAAGTTGAGATTTGAAAATCCAAGGCGACAGGACAGATATTGTGAATACGACGGCGGAGACAGCAGGACTGCTGGGAGACAGACGAGGAGCGACGAAGGATATACACGATCACGTAGAAATTACAGCAGACTCGATTTAGCTAAGGAATTTGGATGATGCAGAGTGGGGTTCGCAAACTTACGAGAACGACGGGGGTGGGAGCATTGGGGTTACATGGCCGACCATATTCTGCCGGTGCTGGAGTTGATGTAGCTACCAGCACGGACCTAAACGTAAACATCGTCAGTGCATCATGGTTAGTATGAATGGCATTCACCTAAATTGTCATTACACCCTACGACCTCCTGGGTTCGTATCGACTAGCATAGAGCACTCAATCAGATCCAGACCTAGCATACCGAGATCCAAAAACTACTTGCATGACCCCGAAAACTACATCCTTGACCAAATGTAATGAGTACAACAGCAGATATAGGTGGAAAATAACTGCACATGTTCGCGGCTTTTCATTGAGGAGTGGGTCGTGATGCGGGGGATGGGGGATTGGTAGACGAAAAAAAAAAACATCAAGCAGACCAGGAAAAACTCGAGGGTGGGTCGAGTTCTTAAACAGCGTGCAACAATGACTCGCCCAGATTTTATAAGTAATTAAATCGAACATCGGCCTCTCGAAGGTAGAACTTCGTAAATGGGCGAAGAGGAGCAGAGAGGAAGACATGTCGGAGGTGCGCAAGGTAGAGTAGTAGGCGTCGAGATACGGTTGGACCCACACCGGTTGGGTCACTGGGGCGAGACGCCAGAGCTCGGAACAATGCCACGTATGAAAACAACGAGCGTCACAGTCAACACACTCAGGAGGATATGAGCGATAGTTAAGCCAGCCGGGGCGGTAGAGAGAGGAGAAGCAAGCGACTCGGAGGGGAAAATGATCCAGGTGGGGAAATGAAACGAGAATGTAAAAAGGAGAGGTCGATGTACTTAAGAGTTATTGTGGGGATGTCGAGGACGTATGTTGTTTGTTGGGCGCGAGACAAGAAAATCCATGGCTCAGTCGGTATCCACCTGAAGCTCCAGAAATATAGTCAAAATCATGTTGAAATGCACTGCCTAGCCCACTAACATGGAATCGCAAAGAGATGCTGTGAGCAGTGAGTACAACGAGGGCGGCGGCTGAGAATCGGTGGGGAATCACTCTTGTTGCTCCACTTTCGAATAGAATACGGGAATAGTCAGGGAGAATGAAGGCGGTGGCGGGGTTACACCTCCTCCCGCTGACTTTGTGAATGAAGTAGAGCAGGTGCGACTGAGACAGCGGTGGGGATCACGCTGGCTCGTTGCTGTTGGGACTGGGCTTGCAGGAAGGGCACGACGAGGACGGCGGTAGAAATTTCGCCTCCTCGTGCTGGGCGCTGCGGTGCGAGTGAGCGCGCAGGAGGGGGTTTAGAGGAAGGAAACGATGTTCAACGTTCAACATTCAAACAACAACAACAACAACAACAACCACCATCACCCAGCCACCCATATCGTTATTTCGTCTTTTCTCAGTCCAACACAACCCCAAACCACCCAGAAAACCTCACCATCGACACCGCATTTAAAAACCCTATCATTTGATATAGAAATCTTCGTATATAGACAAAATTTATCTACTTTCTCTTCTTTAAACCTCTCCCCCTTACACACTCAACCAGCCGCCCTTATCTAAGTAAAACGGTCAATCGCGGACTCTCTTTAAACCCTTTGAATTCTTAAAACCTTTGATACATACCTTCGAGCCTTGAAATACGTACATTTGATCCAATCCCTTTAACCCCGTTCGAACATAACCTTATCTCATTTTCCTCCCACCCCTTGCCCCTCATGGACCCGCCGAATATCTCCCTACAGGACCCTGCAACCCCCACCCCTCCACCACGACGCCCAATCCCTCCGTTTTCCCCCAGAACACCAATGCGTACGAATAGGGAAATGTCCCCCCATGCTGAATCTGAATCAACCCCATTCCCCGAAATCATCCTCGCGTCGGGCTGCAAACTCATCGTCCGAGGTGTCGGAGCCAATAAACGAAACTCGGACCCGGTTAAAATCGTGGAAGATGCCGTCAGCAAGATACGGAAAGTAAACCCCGACTTAGCATCCATCCCGGTTATCATCAAACCGTTCCCAACTATCAGAGCCGACTGGACCACTTCATGTTATGTACACCTCAGTCCCTCCATCTCCCCCCGCTCCGACACGAACATCGAAGTTGAACCACGTACCGACCTTCTCGCAATGTGGATGACCGCCCTCGCACAATTCGGACCCAAATGGGAACTCGCATGGGCACCCGCGAAACCTGGCACCGACAAACGCATGTGGATCCGATTCCCAGAAATCACCGCCAGTTACGGAGACCAAGACGCCGCAAGGAACAAGATTGTTGAATGGGCGAACGAGAATGGTTTCACGGTCTGCAGCTCTTATTTCACCCAAAAAACAGGCGTCGCGATCAACCTCGCATACCCCCACCATGTCGACGAAATCACACAGAGGGGACACGTCACCATCCCGGGCTTCAAAGGCTCCGTCAAAGCTATGCGCCTCCGCCAAATCGAAGTCCAGAATGCATTCGAGATGGTAATTACGGGCGTCCCAACGGAATATGAAGACATGGACCTCCTCATCGTGAAATGGCTACGCGAGAAGTTCCAAAACGAAGGCCAACATACCATCGCGGGCTCTCGCACTCCCCCAAACGAGCCCGAAGCCCTCGTCTTCCACATGACTACATGGTCCGAAACCTCTAGAGTCCTCGCACCCGCAGCTCAAGAAGCCTTTAAATCGGACTTCGCAAAATACGGCGAATCTCTCACACCACCCCAGATGCTTCACCAACTCAACACCAACGGAATATTCAAATCGGGACCCACTCGAACGGAGAAAGTGATTGAAGGTGGTGTTAGCGCCATCGACAAGAATTTTAGGGACCTTCGGCGCCTTATCGACGAGAACCAGCAGAAAAACCAACAACAGCACACAGCAACGCAACTCCAGCTGGCGTCCGTCACCTCCACACTCAGCAACGTTACCCACACGATCGCTGGATTGGAAGAACGTGTCGTCACCACTCAACGTGCCATCCTCGCCCAATCTCAAGAAATGGCCCTCGCCCGAAACATATCAGACAACGCCAACAACATCCTCAACCTCGAGTTTCGCATGCTCATAGAGACGGACCCTATCAAGAAAGCCCAACTCCAGGAGATGATGGCACGGATGGTTGAACGAAAACAGGTACTCGAAGCCAACGCCGAAACCAGTACTCGCGAGTTCTTGTCAATCGTCAGCGGTCCGATCGGTCAACTTAAACAACCACCTGCCACGCCATCGACTCCGCCTGGCCTTTCGAGACCCACAATCAACCTCCGACGCTCCTCGGCCACCATTGCCAACAGTGACGACGAACCAGACTCGGTGAAGAAGCGTCGCATTGAAAACTCGATAACGGCGGATGACAACGAAGTCTCGCAAATAGCAGAGGTCGAGCAGATGGTCACCAGCAATGAACCCGTACGTCTTATTACCCCAGTCACCCCAAACACCCTCATCGCGACTCACGACGATATCCCAGTCCCTGTGATGACCCAAAACAAACCCGAAACTCGACCGAAGTCCACGTTTCACGGGGTTCTTGATAAGCTGAGGGATTTTAGTGGATATCGTCGTAGTCGCACCCTTTCTTGTAGACCTCCACCCGCAAATCCATGCCCGAAATTTTTCTTGATAATTGCGCTGATGGCCGTCACGATGAGTATTCTTCAAACAGCCCAGGCTGCATTTCCAATGACCTCGACGTCAACATTCTCGATCTATGCTTTAAACGCTAATGGCCTCGTCCAGCCCGTCAAGCTCAACCACATCAACAATGTCATCAATGCGAGGGGTCCTCATGTGTTCGTCCTCGGCGAGACCAAGACACAAGCTGAGTTGGATAATTCCCTCCCTTGCTCTGAATACGATATATATGAGGAAGCTGGGGAACGCGCTGAAAACCACCACATCTTCAAATGGGGAATTGTGATGGGTATACGCAAAGACATCCAAGTCGCTCAGCGATTAGAAATTAAACAGAAATCCCTAAAGGGGAGAGTGATCGCGCTTGATATTATTCTACCAACAGCTGATGGAAGGTGTCTTCCCCACCGCATTTTTGGAGCATATGCTCCATGGAACCCAGGCGACGAAGGGGACAGTAAATCTTTTTGGAATGATATGACGCAACTTTGCAGGTCAACGACAACACCGTGGTCAATAGCCGGAGACCTAAACGCAACAGTTGCCTCGTTCGAAAGACACAGCGGAGGCACAGAAGCTCGCCGACAATACCTACAGTTCCTGCAGGCGACAGAAAGCCATGATCTATGGACGAACAACCCGGACCGCACGCGACTTAATGACTGGACCTGCAGAAGTACACGGGAAGGGTGTTCGAGCGAGGGAAACATCATTGATCGAGTCGCATCCTCATCATCCACACTGATCGACTCTGAAATCTATGTCACAGATCGACACGATGATTGGATCCCACACACAGACCACCGTGCAATATTTGCCAGAATCACACATACAGCTGTCGGGGTGCTTGCTGACCCACTACCTTCAGACACACATTCTAACTTCAAGAGACAACCGTCTGGCCCCCCGAGGATCAAGATGCCCACCAAAACTGAAAAGCACAAATACAGTGTCTTTCAAGAGAAAGTCGACACATTAATCGAAGCTGAGTCGCTTCATGAACGACAAATTGTTAACGTTGACTCGTTCATGAAACAGTATGATGACCTCACACGCATCATCACGACGACAGCCGATAATGTCTTTGGTCGGACAAAACCCTACATCCCAACGAAACCAAAAGTCACCAACCCAAAAATCAAAGGTATCGTCTGTAATCTTCGAACTCTTGGTGGAGCGATCTATTTTGAAAGATCCAAACGCACTGTCCACATATCGCCCAAGGCGAAGCAATACCACATGCGTGCGATTCAGGATCATCAAAGATCTGACGACAGATCTAACCTGTTACAATTTCTCGTCAAACGACGGAGGATTTTACACAAATCCCTCTATGCCGAACGCGCAAAAGAGATCATCTTACGCGCCAAGGAATCTGACAAACGGCGAATGATTGCAGCCCTCAAAGGCTCCACAAAAAGAATGGTCCAAACTTCTGGCTTTGTCCCCCTTCCACTTGCGCTCAATGACCTTGACCAGCCAGAGAAACTCGTTTGCGACCCTGAAGGGGTCAAAGCAACAACTCGCAAATACTTTGAACGGCTCTATGACCACAGTCGAGTGCGCGAACTCCCAAAACCATGGCTCACCACACCATCGGTCACCACCGTCAAAAACCGTGTGGTTAACGACCAGTTTCAATGGCCACGTAAAGCATCCTTGGCTGACTTCCGTGCTATGATTCGGAGAGGAAATCACCGTCCATCTCCAGGTCCAGATCGATGGGAAAAATGGACCATAAAATCCCTTTCCGACAGAGCCCTCTCCCTCGTTCTTGACTTGCACAACTACGAAGTCATGAATTCATGTTTCCCAGGAAACATCACTGATATCTGGCTCACTACGATCTTCAAACGTGGCCTACGCACTGATCTTAAAAACTGGAGAGGGATCTCTTTTTCAAATTTTCTTGCTAACTCCCCCATGACTTGGCTCAACCAGTGCCTAATTCGATACGCGGCTGAGAAGAGCATCCTACCTGATACCCAAGTAGCCGCTCAGCCAGGTGTTCAGACCCGAGACCTAATGAGCTACCTAGCTGGGATTAAATGCTGGGCCAACCGACATAAGGAACCGATCTATGCAATCAAGCGAGATCAAATGAAAGGCTTTGACTACCTCTCACCAGAGGGTTTCTACGATGCAATACGAGCTTACGGCTTACCTAGCACCATCATTGACCTTGACAAAGCCGCACAAGCCCAAGTCCAATGTTTTATACACACGGCTTATGGTGCTACATCTCCGATAACCATTTCGGGCGTTAGCAAACAGGGTGGCCCAGCATCCCCACTAAAATCAACGTTTACGACGAGTATGGGGCATTACTACCTCTGTGACCTCATTTTCGGGGACAAAGATGCCCTCGTGGTGACGCCAACCAGCCATGAACGCAGAGACCCCCATCTCACGAACGCACGACTAGAACTACCAGTAACAATGGTGGAAGCAACTGACGACTCCTACATCTTTTCCCGATCTATAGAATCCCTCGTTCAAAACACCCTCGCTATGGAGAGATTCCAATATGCCTACGGATGGCAAACTCAATGGACGAAATCGAACGCATACGTCATTGCACCACAGAAGGAGAAAACCTACCCGGATACAATAACATTCAAATCAGTCACCATCGGCGGAAGGGAAGTTGACCCGTTAGCAATAACAGAACACACAATCGCACTCATTAAAGATGACCTAGATTTCCTCCGGACCAAGGTTGACAACCCATCAGCAAGGTTCAAAGACCTCCAGAACATCATCGAAACCTTCCAGTTCCCGACCATCATTGGCCGGCTCCCAATTACCCTCATCCGGAAAATCGTCGCACAGAACATCATCTCTAAATGTCGCGCACTGTTGTCACTGCAGCCAATCCTACCAGCCGACGCTGAAAAACTGGACAAACTGATCATCGGGAAGGTCCATAAGACCCTAGGTTTCCCATTCCAACCAGCAACTGACATCGCAACACTACCCACTGCCCAACATGGATTCGGTTTCCCATCAATCGCAAGAATTAACGCCGGCTTAGCCATTGAAGGACTTCAACGCGACCTAAACCACCATGTACCAGCATACCGCATTATGGCCCTCATCACGAAAGCAGACTGGACGTGCGAAAAGAATCATTGTATCAATCCAATCGACGGAATCGGCCTGGAAAAGGATTTTACACGTCAGGTAAAATCAATACCAGCTAACTGGATCATAGCTCAGCATGTGATGCGCTCGCTATCGCTTTCGCTAAGAGAGACTGACCAGTCGTACATCGCAAAAGGTGACGTGTCGTTATCCCATGCCATTCACGTATACAATCACAAAATTTCCTCCATGAATCCATCACAGAAAATCAATGGAACGACACTCCGAACAATCCAACGCATGGGAATGAACACCATACAAGACTTCGGAAAATGGATCGTCAATGACCATGGGACAATCACACTCCGAAACCGACAGCTAACGTTTGACAGAACCTGGACACAAGCAGCCCGCAAGAATTGGAAAATCATCATAAAACTTCTCCATGACCATCTCCAACTTGATGACCTGGTTTCTGGACCCCTCGAGCTCGCAATACCAAGACAAACCCGACAAACTCGAGCAGAAAACCAGATACGAAACCTTGTCAACATATGCGGCTTTCCCCCATCCCAAGCAACAGACGGTGCAACGCGGGCATCAGACGGATCGATGAAACCAGTGTCAGCAACAATGATGGATGATAAGTCGATAACGGGTGCCGCAACGGGGAATAAAACACTCGTTATGCGAGTTCCGGGCCGTAACGTCTCAATCCTTCATGGAGAACAACTAGGACTGATCATTGCCCTCACCTTATCCGAAACCCCAGCTGACTCACAACCGAGGAATGGTCCAAAAACCGACCGACTACTTACCGACCACCTTAACTCTGTTCGACTAATAGAAGACAGCCAAACCGAGGTATCTCAAACACCAAGACTACGCTACATGAATGGCCGATCATATTACCGGTGGATCCTATCTCTCGCTGAACGATCACCCCTCGAAATACGGTATACACCCGGACACTCGAAAGACAACACGATCGAAACCCGCATGAATGATGAAGCAGACTATCTGGCGACCTCGTCCCAAAACCTTTTCAAGAGATTACCCGAAGCACCAATCCCCACATTCCACATGAACAACTTCACATTTCACCATGCAACCGACGGATGGATAGAAAGCAACATACCTCACTACGTCGATGCCCTGATGATACGACGAACCCAAACGTCCCTAGGATACGGACACAGCCAACGAATGTCGACATGGGCCCATGATAAAACACCTCCCCCAGACTACCCATACCTCAAAGCGACATCGGCTCACTCAGCGGCCGTACAATTATACGCACGATCGGGACAGCTGGCAACGGCAGACACACTCAGGCAGAGAAGAAAGATTGATGATGATGCATGCCAGCTAGGATGTGACGAAACCGAATCCGCAAGACACCTATTCATCAGTTGCCACCACTACCAACACTGGCGAGACGAAGCATCAAGACAAATCGTTGAAAACACGAAACTCAAAGCTGAAACCATTGGATGTGGGGAAAGGACAAAGGATAACCTCTTATCAGCAGCTAAGGCACTCTTCATCGATGATCCAAAGATATGGCCACTACACTATTCTCTCTACTACCTAGGACAAATCCCAAGCCTGAAACGACTAATCACCGAACCAAATATCAATCCTGTCCAACGACAACGCCTCGAATCCCACATAGCGACCGACTGGCATTTTTCATCAATACGACTTGCGGGCAGGATCTTCGGAGACTTTCAAAAACGAATGGCTGTCCTCAACCAATGCCCTCGAAAACCCGAAACTTCCTTTGTACATACATTTCTAACCGCAGGCCGGTAGCTTTTCCCAGAGGGTTTTTAATGCACCCGGTACTCGCGACATTGCTAAATAACGGTCTATCGCGGTTGATTTCTTCAATTAGCCACAGTCTCATGTACTGTACGATTTCGACCGATTGTTCATGCCATGTTACACGTTACATAACTTGTTCATCTGACAAGTTGTTCACGTCACCCTAAATAGGAAATTAAGGGTCCATTTCGGGTGCCTCGGGCGCTTTTTTGGAGATTTTGGACTAAA
>Ga0307517_10004440_pt1 | contig 21552 bp, 6 predicted proteins | sample 23_EM_MG_FD_194515 | JGI IMG/M metagenome (GOLD analysis project Ga0307517, IMG submission 194515) | Populus trichocarpa ectomycorrhiza microbial communities from riparian zone in the Pacific Northwest, United States - 23_EM | ecosystem: Host-associated > Plants > Roots > Unclassified | place... | reverse complement strand
AACATGAAGAATCTACTTGATACTATCAAGTTCTAAAACTATGGGGGGGGGAAAAGAGTACTAAAAAGCATGACACAAGAAACAAATCCTGGAAAAGAAGATAGAGTTACAGTCAAAACTTTTTACCCAACAGCTCTGCCCATGATGTGGTGCCGCTGAAGCCAAAGCTGCCCTTGAGCATATAAAAGCCTATCATCCCCATAATTGTTATCTCCTGGAAAAAGTATCATTTAAGTATATCAGGATTTTCAATAGAACAACAAAAGATAATTTTGTGAGATCATAAACAAATTTTCAACATTGAGAAGGGTTGTACAATGATAATATCTAGAAGAAGCCAACACCTTTTGTGAGGACATCAACTTCCCCAGTATCTTGCCTTTCATGGACCTGCAAAAAAATTAAAACTATGTCATTACATAGCAGTAAGATGATAATTGACTAAAATATGTTTGCAATTAATGATGAGACGGCTTTTTAGTTTTCTCCCTTATTTTCATGAAAGAAGATTTCAATTTGAGATCAGGTTAAGGAGGTCATATCAGCTACTATACAACATAGTTTATTTATCCTGGTAGTTTCTTGGCAAATGGAGGACATTGTCAACATCCATTTCCACATACTTGAGGTGTGTTTAACTGATAGGCAAACAAAGGACATGTTCCTCCCAACCCAACTATCACACACAACCCATATACTCTCACTGGTATTGGCATCCGGTATGCATAACTTCAATTTTGTTGTTTCACATGTAGTGGCACCCAGCTTATCCAAAGTAGTTTTCGATATCAATATGGCATTAAACTAAATGTGCAGTAAGGTCTGCCAAATCTTTACCTTAATCACACGATGGACAATTGGAATTTCACGACCCTGATCAATGAAAAAGTATTTTCAAAATGAGCATATTAATGGGGAAAAGAAGCAGAAGCATGACAAAACATGAGCAAATATTGAAGGAGAAAATATTACAAGTACACAAACAAAACATCAAAGAACATCTGTAAAATTTGTATTGAACTATAGCCCCAAATAATCACTCAACTGAAAATTCAAAACTACATCACATTACAGACCATTTTTTAATTGATATGCTAGATTTATATTTTAACATCCATTTGCCTTTTAAAGTGTTATGGTAAAAACTTGATAATAGTTTTCCATGAAAAACAAAATTTTGTTTCACGTATAACTGATTTACAATTAAAATAAATTATTAAACTCCATCTTTCAACCAATATAAAGGTAAAATCAACATGGTAGAACTTCTTATAATCTGATATATGCAATTGTTCAATCAATTGACGGTCCTTTCCCATTATCTCCCATCATAAGATTGCAAGCTTCTATTTATTGATAAAGGAAACTATGTTTTAATGTCATAAGAATATTAGAACTAAGCTTGAAATAATAGAGAAGGGTAAAACTGAGTTAAGTTATCTCAAACCAGACTTAATAGCCATAAATAAAAGCACATGAAAAATCTTCACAAACAGAAGGCCCCTAAAACCAAATGTGTTCCTCTGATATCCATGCTCATATGCGCAAGCATATCACTCAGGACAAGAACATTGGACCTCAGTTTCCATAAAATCCAAACCTAAATACTTCAGCCAACAGTATAATCAAGCATACAAGTTATACGACTGTAGTACTCAATATTGCAAAACCAAATATTTTTATAGTCAAAATTGATTGTATAATAGAGTTATAGTGTCACAAAACCAAAAACTCATTTCAAAGCAATTGAAAAGAAAGCAGATGCTGGAAAACAGAAGGAAGCCTCATCAATCTACATAAAAGCAGACTGAGAATACAACCAAGAATATTATGCAAACAATATATATATATATATATATATATATATATAAAATCTGAGACTTACATCAACATTAAAAACAACAATTTCTCCTGTGCGAATAGGATCTTTACTCATGTGCAAGAACAAAATGTCACCCTGCAAAAAGTGAATATAATTAATCAAGCAGTCTGATCAAATACTATAGATTAAAGGAGTTCAAGTGCAAAGAAACAGTATTATCATCACTGAAACCAAGGAGAACAGTTAAAGCACTAAGAAGAACTTCATACTGCAAATATTTAGATGAAGCATTACTACAACAATCTCCTGAAATATTCAAAAATGAATTTACTAAATCAACTAGCTAATTGAAGATTGATGTTAGACTTCATTGGAAATATTCAGAAGGAGCAGAGTAATTAAATACATCAATAACAAGCAAATGGTGTCCTGTAAGTCTTCCATTGCATCCAAATAAATCATTTACACAATGTGGTTTCATGTTGCCACTGTTTATGCTTAACCTGAAGCATTGGTCATATAATGCAAATAGTTACAATATCTATGTACAAGAAATGGGGAATCAAATTTTATCAAGGTCAATAACAAGAGAGAAATTCAAGCATAGAGGAGCAATGTTAATAAATATTTTTAGTCCCCATTATTTGTGAATGGTTAAAAAATGTAAATTCAATTCAATTTCTCCATTCTTTCTAATTAAAATGAAAATCCTATGAAAAAGTGTGTAATTCTTGTCAAGGATATACCAAGAGTATTATGCTAAGACAAAGCATTCCCAAAAACAAATTGGCCACCACCACTAAATTGTAAAAAGGTGCTCGCAATCAAAGAACTTCAAAAGAGAAGGTAAAAAAAACAAGGGGAATGCATGAAGATGGGTAAACATTTTGTCATAAAATCCGCTACATATATACAGGTAACTGTTCACAAAAATCGACATGGTAACTTTTGACTTCTTCAGAGCCTCCAAGAGACAAGGTCATTTGGCTGAGAAAACATCAAGGCTGAGGAAGAATTCAATCTCAGCTTCCATAATTGTGAAAACTGGTGAAAGAAATGATTCTGATCCTCCATTCTTGACAAAATAGGGGAAAATGCACGTCTCTTCCTTTATTATTGTTACTGTATGTGTATATTATCATGTATTTAGATAACAAATTAAGAGTGAAGAATGAGACAACACGACTGATTAAAGATCATCTTATACCAATAATAATTCCCATGATTCCCATGTTAGTCTGCTTACCCTCTTGAAGCCAGGTTCCATACTTCCAGAGAGAACAACCACCACAGGAGATTCACTGCCAGTGATGCACATCAATGCCTTCCATATTATCAGTGCAGATGTAACAATCATTCCTAGAGCCAAAAGAATAAGGTTCAAAACACCAGATATCCTAGCAGAAGGAATACAACAAAACACCAGCACAGAGTTCTCTAGAACTGCAGTTTTCTTCTCTAATGTCGAACAGATTGTGCTTGAAAATTTGAAATTCAATAAGGCATGCTATCTAAAGTGTCAAAGTGGAGGTGAGGTAACTTAACCAGCTGCAAACAAATCACAAATGTAACAGGAGTACTCAATGTCATAAACTGAATTATCTAGCTTACATAATTAAGGACCTACAACAGATCAAATATTAGAGAATCTAGGTATTACCTGCTTACTTTTATTCTATGCTATTCATTTTATGAAATGGACTAAGAATTTGCATGAAAGGTTCTTCAATTGAGAAAAAAATGGAAATTTGAACACTTAGTCATGTCAACCACAACCCCTGTCCCAGACTAATATAAACAAATTACAGTAGAATGGGATTTAGCTTAATTAACCGAAAATTGCATTGAACCATGCAAGAGATAGCATTTACATTAACAGATTGCAATAATTCCGCAGTTTGTTTTCAATAAATGATTAAATGGCAAGCACCCAATTGGTACAGAATCATAGTCAGCCTCAAATGCTTAAACCCATTATTCACTGATAACATATAAAGACAGTACAGTGTCCAAAAATGAAAATTCTCAGGCAATTTTGCATCTGGTGTTTTATGGTATATTCATCGCTAATAAAAACAAATTAAGCTCATTGTACGATTCGATATGAATCCAGTGACTACATTAAGCTCCTAAATTTCAGTCCTTTATGATGTTAAAGCTCCAAATTTGAAACCAACTGAAATTAAAGCCCTTCTCAGTATCGTCACTGCACGGCGGTTTCACCCACCAGGCACTACATTTCATGCACAATTCAACCAGGCAATAAAAAAAATAACGATAAAAAGCATAAACAATCGCTCTCTTAAAGAACCAAATGAGTTCAAAATTCAAACTCTGAAAAAAGGAATTATATAATGTATCAGTAAGAAACTAACCTAAACTGACGGCCTGGGTGAGTAGCTGCCGAATCTGGATCGATTTAATGGAGTCTACGGTGTCTCCGATCCAACCCATTTTCCTTTTCTTCTCTCTTGTGATTGTGATTGATTCTACCCTCTTTCTTTCTCTGTGATTTTAGGCTTTTCAAGACACTGTAGAGTCTACAGTTGTTAAAAACGTTTTTTTATAATACCGCATGAAAAATACAATATAAATTTGGATAGTAAATTCAATTAAAAATTAAATATAAAATCATAAAATTATAATTAAAAATTATATATTAATAATTTCAGTTAAAAAAATAAATTCCATTAATATATAATAAAATAAGACAATAATATTATAATTAATTAATTATCTAAATAAAATGAGAAAGATATATAACATGAATCAATAAATTAATGATATGGAGAAATAAAAAATCTCAGAACAAAATTTTTCAATACAAGGGAATCACTTAATGGTAAAAAGTACAAATAAACCTGATGACAACTTGGTTGTTTCTAACTTTCTATCACAATAAATTCTAATGGACTCTTTTCGGGTTGCAAGCTAATGAGTTTAAACTAATAATTAACTAACATAAATTCAATAATGAAATAAACCTCTAAATAATTTCTAATACACTAGAAAAAAATTTAAATTAAAAATAATTAAATAAATAGAATAGAATAGAATAAAAAAAATTCCTCGTGTTAAAATTTTTTCATGTAGGCCGAATCTCTAATTTTCATATTTTTTTGGCATATTTGAGTCATAATTTAAAATATATTGTTCTCTCTTGTCTAGATGCTTTATTGGACCTACGATATATGGTTAGAAAGCTTTAGTCTAGTTTCCAGCTAACCATTAATCGCAGTAAAATTCCAGTGGTAGCTTCATATATGTCTCAAACAGTATATAAAGGTCTAGTTTTATATATTTGACAAGATTTGTCTATTAACTTTGATCCTCTAAAATAGTATGTTCCTGAACTCCATTTGACCTTAAAATTTTAGCTCTATCCAATATACGGTTTGAAAAATATGTTCAATCTTGCAAAACTGATTAGCAAACATTTTAAGATTAAATTTGAATCTGGCTTTGTTCATATCATAAATTTAATAAACTCGTAAAATCGAATCAAGTTTATCGAGTTTATTAATTTGGCTAATTTTACACAAGTTAAATCTAATTTTACTAGTTTTTAAGTTTTTAATTTGATTTTATATGTTAAATACATGTTATAATTTTATGAGTAAACTTGAATTTTAAAAACAATGCTTAGACTTACTGAAGAGGCGTTGCTTTTGTAGGAGAACAGCAACAGCTCAATGCTTGCTGCGGACAAGCATTGAACGACATGTCGGAGATTTTTAAACGCTATGTTGATATGTCAGTTAGACAGAGAATTTTTCCCAAAGGTAATTTCAAATATTTTTTTGCACGATATGATATTTCTTCTATTTGTTTCGTTAAAAAAATAATTTGTTTTTTTAAAAAATATTTATGAGAAAAATATTTCAATTATTAAAATTCATTTCACCAAGTTAGTGATTGGTTAAAATCTTCTACAATTAATAGTTATTTTAGTTATTTCTCTCTAAGAGGAAATTTAAATTATTTATTTCAAAATCATTTCAAATCCAAACTACTGAATTATAATTGATGCTTAGGATTATTTCATATGTTTGTTTAACTCTAATGAAAATATCAATATACAAGTAAAATAAATGCAACTAGTTATGTTGGTCTTGTTACGAAGTGGATTCAGTTTCAAGGTATCATTAACATTCTTGCTAGCATTTTTTTTAAAAAAAAATTATATCTTTTTATATTGAAATGATAATATATTTAATTGATTCAAATCAACTTAAATTAATCTGTCAAACTCGTAACCCTAGACCATGAACATGACAACAATAAGCTAAATCAATTGGGCCATTTTATCTCTTTCTTTTACCTTCTCATCTTCTCTTTCCAATTAGGCCTTCATTAGGCTCAATGAGATGAAATTAAAAACCGAGTTAAAGAGTTATTAGATAAGCAAAAACTAAATTGAATGAAGAGAAAAGGATGTCTTGCATGTGTAACACAAGCACAAATACATGAGGAGAATCACCAATGGAGGCGCGTGCAACTTCTTTTGAACTCTGATTAAATCTTTCTTTGGTGTCATTGAAATCATCTTGACAAAGGCTCCCTTTCACAGCAATGCATGGTGATGATGTTTTTCTAGTGTGGTTCCGATAGATAACCCATGTAGAATTCCTTTTTTTCTATCTCTTTTCACCTTAGTTTTCAAGAATGATTTCTTCTTTTTTTTCCTTTTAAGGACAAAAAAAGATACATTTCCCCTTTATTTTGAATTGTAGTCCTTTTATTATAACTTTTTTATAAAAAAAAAATGAATTATTTTTCACAAAATTAAGCATTAACTCATTGATAAGATTTTTTTTAATCCGTGAGAACCCAAATTTAAGTTCATTGAAAAAACCATCAAGCCTAATCTTGAATCATTTTTATATGAAATGATCAAATAAAAAAAATTGTGACCATAAAAAAATGACATTATGTAAATTCATAGTGTCATTGGGTGAGCGGGTACAATAAAATAAACATTGGATTGCCAAGCTCTTTTAGTGTTTTGTTAATTATAGAATAAAAGTGTTTGAAGTTGTCTAATTTCATAATTAAGTATTTGATTTTTGATTTTTTTTCAAATAGGTATCAGAACTTTTTATTTCACACAATAAAGTATCTATATAAATATGTATTCATCAAATGATGATATTTATGTTAAGCAATAATATAGACACTAACGCCTAAGATAATATTCAGGATTGATGTCATTAATGAGATCCCATATTAGCAAGTAAATGGAAGAAACATATTCCTTTAAAGATTAGCTAAAACTTACAAATAATAATTATTAAATATATAAATTAGAAGTGTGTGTAGGAAAAATCTTTTTAGCTTTTCAAACTTTAGTTTTTTTCTCTATCAAAATAAACTGAAAAAACATTATACTCGTGATCTCTTATTTTTTATATTAAAAATGCCTTTGGAAGAATAATTTTTGTAGCATCTCCAATATTTGAGTACAAAATCCTTCATGCTAAATCCGCAAACAATGTAATTTTTTTTATTGATCGACCGGTTTATTTAGAACTCAATTAGTTGACCAGATATACCAAGACGTTACTCTTAAGTTTTGATTAGTTTCTATCTTTTAGTATTACGTTAATTTAACATTATTTTTAGTAAAATTTCAGCAGAATTTTCTTTGTATTTTAGATGTCCCAAGTGTCGACATCAATCAAGCAAAATCAAAAACACTTTGTAACCACATATTCATACAAAATCCATCCATCTATTCTCCATCCACTCATCCTAGATCTCATCTCCTTATATTTATCATTCCTTAATTAGATCTCATCAATCCATAATACTTTTCTGACTATTAATCTTCACATCGGCAGTAATATTAATAAAATAACATGTTAATTATAATAAAATCTACATTACCGATATACAAGTCAAATTAGTTATATTGTCAATATACAAAATGTAATGTCATGCATAAGATCCATTTACAACTTTAGTTCTTGCAAATTTCAATAATTAGTTACATAAAAAGAATATCCATAATTACAACCTTAAAAGCTAGATTATACATTATGGTAGTCCGTATTTTCTAAATCTAAACTAAGGTAGCAATTATTAACTATTCTTGTTGAGCCTGTAGATTACCTATGACAAAATTTAATGTCATTATTTAAGTCTCTAAGTTATAAATTAATATAACATTAAGAAATCTCATTTAGGCAATATTTTAAATCATTCTTATGATCATTTAACCCTGTTATTTCATTTACTCACTCATTCCCCAAACAATCTCTTGAGGTTTACTATATAATTAATCATTCTGGTATCCCTGCATGAAAACCAACACTCCAATATTCTTTCATAATCACCATCAATTACTCTAGAAATCCATCTTGATTACTAACCAGTCCAACCAACTCATATCGGTTGCTAAACAATTCAGTTAACCCATCTTGGTTGCCAATCAATCTGGACAACCCATTCAGAATCCAATAATCTGGTATTCCTTATGAATATCATTAAATCCAGTCAACCAATCTTGACTGTTAATCAATCTGACATTCTCTTTCGGAAGCCAATAATAAGGTATTTCTTATGAATATCATTCAATCTGGTCAACCTGTCTTGGTTACCAATCAATTCAGCATTCTCATTTAGAAGCCAATAATACGGTATTCCTTATAAATACCATTTAATCCGGTCAACCCATCTTGGTTGCTAATTAGTCTGACATTCTCATTTGAAAGCCAATAATCCAATATTCCTTATGAATAATACCGTTCATTTTTTCTCAAATTACATATCTTACTTTCCATACACACTAACAATACCACTATCCATGTTTTCATGGATTAACTAATTCACAAGTTAGATTTGCAGGAAAATTATAAAGAAATACCATGAGGTACAAAGTACTTATTTGTAGTCTAACTATGAGTGGCTCCACCAACTCGTTAAATCAATCAATAATTAGTATTTGCTTTTATAATTTATTCACTAGTTTACTTGGAAATAGTAAAATCACTTGGGTGGTGTTTGGTTGATGTTTGTAAAAGATGGGGAAACAAAAAAAATACATTTATTTTTAGAGAATGAGACAAAAATGAATTTTTATCTTTGTTTCATTGATAATTTTTAGCCAATTTCTTATCCCTCTAGAAAGAAGGGACAAAGGCTACAGAAACATAAATATAACCAAGTTAAAAAAATTTATAATTTTTAGCTAGTTTTCTATCCATCTAAAAAGAAGAGATAAAAACATAAATATAACATGTTAATTTTTGTTTTCTCACAAATATCCCTATAAACATTTCATAATTTCAATCTTATCCTTACATTCATATTTGAACCATTAATTTAAATTTCACGGTTAGATTTGGAAAACTAGAAAATATAAAAGAAAAAATCATAAAAAAATATGAGAAAAAAAATAACCAAACAAGATATATGGATTTGAAGTTAGTTTAAAATTAAATTGGTGTGCTGATTAGTTGTTTGAAAGTTATTTTAATGTTATATTTGTATTAATGACGTTGAGTGGAGTGTTTTCGTATTTTATTTTATGAAAATAAGACCGAAAATATTATTTTCCTAAATGGTCGTTAAGTGCTTATCGAAATCAATAATATGTCCAAATTCCAGTGAGTAAAGTGTCAGAGAAGACAATGACAAATGACTCATTGTTCATTAAATGAATGACACGTTGTCTATTAATTTTTTTAGCCTCAGCGTCTGGGCTTGATTCTGAACCAATAGAAATTGGCCTTGGTTCCAAGCCGAGATATTTTATATATGTTTTAATGTACTCCTTTTTAAATATGTTTTATCACAAACACGCGTAGACACACATGCATACACGTGCATATCAAACATTAGACTATTGGCTCGTATAAAAAATTAAATATTTTTTAACACAAAAAATATCAAAGCGTTGTAACTTGTTTTCTATTAAAAAATAAATAAATTGTGCAGAGATTAATTTAATATAACCTGGTAAACTTGACAGGTCTAAAAACAACTCGAATAATCGGTAAAAATATATTTTAATTTAAAAAAAAATTTCAATACGATATCTTTTTTTTTTTAATATTAAGACCGAAACATATTGGATCAACTCATGTCAACCCAAATTAATTTATCAAATTCACAATTTGGATCATGAGATTGTGATAATCCTAGTAGAAAACAAATAGAAATAAATTATGAAACTCAATTTCTAATCAATCCAATATTAATTAATGAAATTTTTTAAAAAAATTGACCCTAGTTAACGTTGGTTAACTTATCAAACCTGTGACCCGAGTCATGAAACTGGAATAAACTTATAAAAAAAAATCAAAACAAATAATAAAGCTCAATTTTTAATCAATCCAATGTTGAAGAATAAAATTAAAAAAAATCAATTCTAAAAAAAAAAAACAAAAAAATTAACCCGAGTTAACCCTCTAAATCCCCGACTCATGTTATGAGAATAAGATAACCTCATAGAAAATAAATCAATTCAATGTTAAAGGATAATATTGAAAAAAAATCAATTTAAAAAAAAACATTAGTCAATCAAGTTTAACCTATTAAACCAACAACCACAACCTAGATCATAAAACTAACAATCCCATGAAAAATCAATTGAAATAAATTATAAAGTTTAATATAAATCCAATGTTAGAGAATATTTTTAAAAAACAAAAAAAAAACTAAGTACAGAAACAAAAAATGAAGTACTATTCTTATAAACAATGAATTCACCATCTGTTTTATTTTTTTGGTAATATATATATATATTCGTTTTTTTATTTTATCAAATTAATATGAAAAATCAATCTTAAGAATTAAAATAAATTAATTAGATTATGATAATACATAGATAAAATAAATTCATTCATCAACCAAACAATCGCTATATTTTATACTTCAAAACCAAACACATTATTATCTTTAATCTTTTATTTCATCTCATCGCCTAGTTATCGTCATCTCTTTTATTCTAAAATAATACTTGAACACAACAATCAGCCACACTAGCAGGCCTGTAGTAGTCCGAGAATTTTGCAGTCCAATTTCTACCTTTCATATTTCGGAGAGTCGGCCTATACAGAACATGCTAGAAAACTACTCCTGGGTTTTAGGGATTTAACGGGTCAAATTTACTTGAGATATGCCACACACACACACACAAATCTACCAACCACCCACCTGAGCCAAACCTCAAAGGCTCAAAAAACCGTTTTCTTTATTTTTCCAATAAAACAAAGAACAGATAAAACTATTCTTTTTCCAGATATTTAGGGTTGGCATGAGATGTCAATGCATTGAGTTGGAAGTTTAATCGCCCAATGCAACTGCCTAAATATACACGGACATAAACAATACACAAATTTAACACCTTATTTGGTCCAAAACTACTTTATCGAAAGAAAACAGTCAAAATAAGTACAAGACAAAAAAAATAACAATCCAGTCAGTATAAATGAGGCACACAGGTCATAAGGATACATCCCAGAACAAATCCACTTCCTCCGCCCCAACTTGGCATGTCAAGAACTGCAGAATCTTCATGGACACTAGACTTAAATCCCCAGTAATTGTTCCAATCAACATCTTCAAAATCCATTCTTAATGTGCAGAGTACGAAACCGTTGATACAGCAGTCAATAACTCAAAACTCGCGTCCTTTATATGGCATTTCCTGTATGGAAACAATATAATGTACATAAGTTGGCCAGTTCCAGTGACCTCATATGCACGGGAAGGTAAGTTACATTCCATTTTCAAGAAAATAGAAATATGCTCCACCCCAACTGCATATGCCTAATGCATTGCATTCCTTCATCTTTCACCACCACATATCCTCCTCCACAGGAAAAAGATAATTAAATAAAACATTCCTTAAATCTTCAACCACATCATACCAAGTCATGACTAGTGAATTGATGGGCAGAATTCAGTCCTTCCCAAAAAAATATAAGCTTCAAATATTGCTTCTATTTCTCTATTTGTTAAATGGAAAAACAGCTATTTTAGGCTTTCTTTAAAACAAATTATGTACGCTGTTCTCTATTTCAATATAACTTTGGAAATATGGTAGCTCCCCACTCATGCAGATGAAACCAGCTTCAGTGTCTTTCTTATAGAGCACTCATTATTATGCAGCAAGGAAAAAAAAACAGACAAGACAGGTCCTCCCTATTAAAATTAAAGATCAGAAATTGCTTACAGGTTGGTAGCTTGGCATGTACAAGACTTGCCTAGGGTGGCCAAGAAGCATCTGCTGCCCGAACTGCAGTTACATGTATACAACTAGTCATATATGTGTGTGTGTACATTTGGATAACTATCTAAACAATTTTACATTGAGGTGACATGCCCTGAAGAATCCCAAAATCACCTCAAACACGAGTAAATATGGTACCTGAGGTCCACCTGGATGAAAATATGCTTGTGGAGCTTGCAATGGTGTAACCTGAGGATTAAACATGACAGGCTGTTGCCCATTGAATGAAGGTCCAGGCTGCAAAATCTTGGAAGTTAGTCACTTCTGATAACTGAAATTGGATGTAAAGTTCAAAAAGAACCACCCATACCATCTGTCGAATACATATTCTTACATCTAAAGGACATAATCACCATTCCCAGAGTACTTGTAAGCATTGAGAGATAGAATCACACCATTGAATCAAGATAATTCATGAATGATATTATAAATCAGTTTTACATTTTTCACTATTATTTTTTAGTTCATTTCTACAGAAAAAGAATCATCCATCAGTTTTCCAACCACAGAATGGAGACTAAAAAGACACAAGAAAGCATCACTGAACCTAGCTCTTCTTATACTTAAACTAAATACAAAAGGCAGAACAAATAAGCAATCAAGTTATATCTTAGAAGCAATAAGTCATGTCAGTACTTACTCCGACTCCCACAGGCATCCCATGCATATGTGGTGGAGCAGAAAGATTAGGTTGAAAATAGAAGGAACCATCTGACATTGGGGAAGGGGGCCTAGCAGGTGTTTGACAAGGGGTGAAACTCTTGGCGTTGGGATTAAGTTTAAATTCCTGATAACCAATTAAAAAAATAGAAACAAAGAACACTCAAATATATTAGCCAGTGTCAGAGAACTATAGATAATATATTCTAAAATATGCCGTACCCTTCATATGTATGACAAATAGAGTATGTTCCATGTGCTTGTGCTACTGCTGAAAAATAGAAAGTATATCCATTCATATATACAATGTTGAACCAAACAAACCTTGGCATGGGGATTTAACGTTGACTTCTCAGAAGATAATGAACCCATTGATGAGCTTGGTGATAAACCAGGACCACTAGAAGCTGGCAAGGCACCTGCACGGTCAGAATTTGATGATGCGGAACTGCCAGGTCGTCCACGAGAGTTTACTGGCTGCATTTCTACAGCTCCCTTGGCTGATGCCACACCATCTAACAGTTGGCCAGGGGAACTAGTCTTTTTGTTATTTTTTGAAAAGACATGGGATGAAGGGGTATATGCAGTGGTATTAGAGGATAGCCTCCCTTTATCAGATTCATTTTTCTTGTCATCCAATGACTTAGAATCTACAGAAAAAAATAGAATGATTATTGAAAGATGAAGAAATTCAAAATGCGCCATGTGCCATTACCGTAGGTATTGTCAAAGAATCATTTAAACTCAAAAGCTTAAGATATTAGATGAGACCCCAAGATATAATTTATATTATTCTCTAACAAGTACCCTACTTTTCTATGCAAAAATTGCCACACTAAATAGGCCAAGTGTAGCTGGAAAAATGTAAGAAAGTAAACTGAACAAATTTTTTAAATAATTGTTTCTTTATGACATTTTCATAACTCACTTTATTTTTTGACAAGTTAATGCAATGACTTCATAATAAAAGACGTTCATGCTACAACTTAAATGAATGAATGAAGTAAAAGCATTGCAGAATTACTGACTCACCCTTACCTTTTGATAATTGAGCATCCTCAGTTAGCTGTAATTAGATGAATAGAAACAAAGAACAAGTTTATATTAGAGGCATCACAATTAAAGACAACTAATAAAGCTCTCTTCCAAGTTCTCAGCAAAAAAAAAAAATTGTCATTAAAGTTTGACTCACCATCTTCTCTTCTACACGCTCCTTAATGCTGTCAAGTTCTCCATGTTCAAAATGTCGATCCTCTTGGGCCCTATTACAAATGGAATTCAAGAATTTCACAGCACGACAAATTCATTTGTCCTCTCAAAAACCATTTTCGTGTAATGAAATGCAACTTAAATTATCATCAAGGAAATACTGAATTAAATACAATAGTAACAACCTGCTTTCACTATCTGAAGTGGACAAACTAGTAGGAGGTTCTGATGCCAGCTTTGCAGCATGATCATGAGATCCTGGATGATGCAAATCTGCACAAGTGCTTGATTGAGAACATTGTACCTCATCCTGAAAAGAAAGATAGAAATACAGTACAAGTATGGCAATAAGTAGTAATTCCTTAAAAAAGAAATAACATAAATCAAAACTAACTACCAGGCAAGGGATGCTTAAAATAAATTACATAGTGCTCCATGTTGAAAATATGCTAAAAATAATTTTTAGAATTATAAAGCAAGTAAAAAATATGCTCTGATTAGAAATGCTAAACAACAATATCTACATAAACTGAAAGTGATTATTTGAGAAAATACCAAGGAAGAGGTTGATAACACTCGAGTCCCAACATTGCTTTTTGCATGGGTCAAATCAGCAGACTTCTTAATGGAAGAGGCAGATGGCCCTCCAAAAGTTTCACTGTTGAGAGAACTCAACACTACATCATCAAGTTCTTCATGCCCACCATCATCAATGGCTCCACCTCTATAGACTGAAGAGAATCGGGTCTCCTCATCAACCTCAAAACTTTCATGAAGATGGATGCCTCTTTCCTGTTGGATAAATTGACAAAAGAAGTAATACAAACTTGCAGAAAAAATAAACCAAAATAGAAGCAGTAAATAACATTAGGATAACCTCACCTCTGCTAAGTGAAGGTCTCTTGTTTCCTCACCCTCGATCTCTCTTGCTATCCTCAATGCTTCCCTTTCCATGTCTTTCGTCTGAGGACCCCTCTCCAGCTTTGTTGTATAAAGTTCCTCGTCAAAGGTGCTTTTTACGCCAAACAACATTTCATTTGTTTCAAATTGATCCCAGCCCCTAATATGCCAATAAACAAAAATAGGTTTCAAATCAGTAATAAAAATAACATGGGGATGCTACGAAATTACAAACACCAAGGAAAAAAACAAAAAGAAATTTTAAGATGCATATATCAATGGAGAAAGGTAAGGTGGGGGGGTGGGTGGGGGGGTTATCATTGGTAGCACAAGCCAAAACTCCAATGTGACACTGGGTTCCAATTCAATTATATATTTGTATCAACCACAGAAGGTTTAACCTTAGCCTACCTGTATCTGAACTTCAATACCTCTATTTTCATAAAGTTAATCAAATCCTGAAAAACCTAACCATAGTTAAGAAGCAGGGACAGCAGAGAATATGTCCACACACTTCCCAAAGACATCATTCAGGGGATGTAATCTATTGAAAGCATTCGTTCCAGAATAAGGTTTTCTATGATATCTTGCTGACCAGTTCAAATTAATACTATAATTGTGATGAATTTAAATGGAAGAGGATGGAAAAACATGATTAGAAAGCTGCGAGAAAACAAATTTAATTCACAAAAATACAAGCCACTGATAGCAAAGTAAAAAATCAGTCAGTTGAAATTCTACTCTACCAGAGAAGATTAAAAACAGTAGAACAATTACCAAGAAATTTGGGGAAAGAAATACTTAATATAACAACCTATTCCAATGGCCGTCAAATATGTTCTCTAATTCAGGGCATTGTAGCTCGTCTTCGTCAGGGACCCAAGGTTCCAGCTCTCTCTCTGTTTCAACAAGTCGTGACTGTGATATAAAGGAGTCGATCATAATTTCTTGCTGCTTTGCTTGTTGGAGCTCATTGGACATCCCATCTATGGTAACAGAGACATCCTGGCATCATATATCATAAAGCCTGATTAAATCACCACTAAACAAAGAGCAAAAACATAAACATCCATATAGCCTTACACAACCAACTTGTCCTCTACAACATTAACTAGCTAATCAAATGCAGTTTTTTTCCTTTTTTGTTCTTTGTTATCCAATAAATATCATCTCAAGGATTCCATTCAGAACCACATGTAAACAACTTGAAAATCAACTTCACTCAAGAAGAGACCATACTTGAGGATGCAGAATATAAAAGAAAGGAAATGCAGCAGAACCTTCGCAATAACTTGTACAACTTCTTTTCCAGGTAAAATCAAAGTCTTTGATGGAGCCTTGCTGACACACTCTGCCTTTGGGCCTCGGAGAGAAACATCCTTTATCAAGCGAGCCATTTTCAAAATTATTGCTGAAATTGAAAAGCAAGGGAATGCTGAGAAGGAAATAGACTAAACACAGGATTGCACATGAGAGTAGAGCATAATTAGAATCAATTTACAACACAGTTAACAACAAGTGTAAAATCTCTTCAACTAAACTAAATCGACAAAACTTACCAAATTCCTTTTCAGCATTTGTTGTGTAACATGTTCCAGAATATACAGATCCATTTTTCAGCTGGACCTCCACGGGATGGCCAATAAGACAGGTTGTTAAATATACTAGCCGATCACGCAAAGGACTCTCGCAAACTCCAACTTTTCCCGTTGCACCTATATCAACATTGTTAGAATTGGAATATATAATCTAGAATGACAAGAGCTTCAGGCCATGGAAGCCCACCTGCATTACTCGGTCTATTGGTGTGTGCTTTTCCAGATTGCACCTTATTTTCAAACCTTGTCCCCCAATCTTTTTCAGTTCTCCGACGACCAAAACCATTAGCAGAAGATTTGGGCTGCATAGCCTGTTGCAAATTCATCTCAACAGCAGCACCTTCCTCTGACAAACACAAACAGGTTTAAAGTCAGCTCAAATCAATGCACTACAGTGTGGCGCCAAAGATAAGTATAGATACCTTGAAAGCACATATAGATGCAGTAACAAACAGATTTTAAGGGGAAAAGGGTACGCCAAAAATTTCCAAACATGTGGAAGCAATATGGCCATAGATGGAGTAAAACATAGAGATATAATTTTATCCAGCCCTGACAAGTTTGAACCAAACACCTTGTTTAGTAACACAGGTGCCATGCAGTTACTGGTGCTAAACTTGCATAACTGACATGATACTAACCACCACCAACAAGATGTGACAATTTCAAAAGGCTATATTCATTTGTGTTATCCTGTTCATTTAGTGATCTTAGCAATATGGGTTATTATCTCAGTCTTAAACACGCACCTTTAAATTAGTATAACATGTAAACAAGTGCCAATGCATAACTTAGTAAAACTAGGAGCACCCAACACTGGAAACTACATTACTCATTTCAACAAATCTAGAATAGCCTCATGTCAATAAGAATTTTAATTAGCTCAGTTGCTCTGAAACTCAGTCACACCGTTCCTCTCATTTCTGGAATTCTTACCCCCTTACTTCCAGTACGATTTCTTCTTTTATAAGAATGCATTCTCTAACCAGTCTCAACAGACCCTTGATAATTCTTAATCCAAAAGATCATCAACCCTGCAACTAGAGCGACACACAGACACCCTAAACAGACAACATTAGTTGTCTTAGAAATTCCCCTTTCCTAACAATCAGAACTCAGCAGCAACACAAGTCAATCTGACAGCCCTTATGCATCTCATCTCACAAAAATCAACACATAGACAATAAAACAGTATAAAACCCTAAAGTTGTTAACCAGAAAATAAACAAAAGGATGAATTAAAGTAACCCTAATACACAAATTGCTTATTAAACTATTATGATTCAAAACTTAAAGCAGTTATTTGATTTGAGTACGCTTGAAAATACTGAAAGTGTGAAATCAATGGAGACACAGAAGTAATTACGAAAACGATCGTCATTTACCTGCAATAAGCTTTAATTAATTAAGCTGTAATTTACTTTTGACGCAGCGTCGACGACTCGAGTGGGGGGAGGGGGGGGATTGGACTAGCTGAGTTAGGGTTTTTGATCACAGAGCGTAAATCACGAGAGGAGAGTGTATATACATGTATTAGCGAGGGGAAGTGATAGGACTCGGTGTGATCGATCGAGAGGGGGGGGGGGAGTTTTGGGTATGTTATTTTGAAGAGAATGTGAAATACAGAGGGTGGTGATAAAAATTGAAACGGAGGAGGAATGATCAGGTATATACGAATGTAGGGAGTGTTTGGTGGGGGGGGAAAACCTAAAAGAAAAGGAGAAAACTATGAATGAAAATAGTATTTTCTCCTCCTTGGCCTTTTAAAAAAAAAACTTTTAGCAAAATATTTAAGGTAAAACAATCTTCGCATTAGGACAATTTTAGTGTTCTAAAATTAGTTAGGGATATGAGATATTTTATGTTTTAATTATATAGTTAATTTACATCACTACCCTTAAAAAATAATAATTTTCTTAGCTTCTACTAAGGATTATTTTTGTATTTTCATAGAAATATGAATAATAAAATAATATATCTACCATTAGAATAAAAAAAAATAACTGACAATGGGGGAGGCATTGGCGTCCTTGATGTCAAATAATTTAACCCTTAGGTTAAAGGGTATTTGTGTCATTTTGTTGCTGGTTTTTTTTTATAATTAATGAGTTTGGATGGGTCATTTAAGTATTTTAATAAATAAAAAGGAATTAAAAAAATATATTGACGCGTGTGCAAGCGTTAGCATGCCAACTCTGACGTCTTAGGACAATGCGTGTAGCTGATTTAAAATGCCAAAATTATCTTTTTAGGGTTGTTTTCAATGCATCTCAGTGTATTCTCCATGAAAAAATAGTGCATGCATAAATAAGTTTGTTGATTTGTCGCCGATAACCCATCCTTTTTTCTTCTCCATTCTTACCTCTCTCTTTCTCGGTCTTTGTTCCTACCCTATAATTTTTCAGATTAACCATTAAACTTCTTTTTCTTTTTTATTTAGGCCAAGTTCCTTTGGTTATTCTTTTCTTTATTTTATATAATTTATGAAATTGAAATTTTATTTGCTATTTATAACAAGTTCTTGCTTTATTAGATTTTGTCTTTTTATTTAATTTCTTTTTTGATTTTACTCTCAATTGTTTTTTTCTTATTAGATTTCATCCTTATTCTTTTGATTGTTTTTTTTTCTTTGCAAAGTTTTTAAAATTATTTTTTTTTACTCGAATTCATCCTTCAATTTTTAATTTATTTGGATTTTAGCTTCTTGATCTAAGATTTCACAGATTGCAAGTTTTGAAAATTAACTCAACTTTAGAGGGTTCGCTCATGATTTATTTGTTTTATTTAATAATTTTTAAAGCTAATGTTTTTTTAGTTTTATCCTTTGATGTTTATTTAATTAAAGATCAGGCTCTATTTTTTTCCAACTTTCTGTATCCTTTGTTTTTTTATTTGATTGGGTTCTTTTGTGTCTTTTTACTTTTTTTATATTAAGTTTATTTTCATAAATAAACTTAATTCTTGAGTTAAATAGAATTGATTGGTTGAATATAAGTAGATGATCACTTCTTTTTTTTTTTGTTTTACGGCGTTGCTCTAGCGACTCATACAGTTTCTTTTAATGTTGTCATGCACTTTTTTGTAGTGGGGTTTTGATCATCCCAGTAAAGGTTTTTTGGTAGTGGGCATTGTCCACGGTTGAATGACGACGAGTCTCCAACGTTATTTTCTTTCTTCTCATTTTAGGTATGATAATGGTGACTCATTTGTTCTAGTTTATTGTTATCAACTATTTTTTTTATAATTCATCTGCTATTGTTGTCAATGGTTTAAATCAAACTATTACATTATTTGATCTTATTGGATCTAGACAAGTTAATGACTCAAACATCGGGGTTTTTTTTTTTGTTTATTTACAAATACCATAATTGCCTAAACATCCATGTTGTACGTTAAAAAAAAGCTGATAAGACCACGACGTAGCGCGGGTCACGTGTCTCATGATTTCACTGTTAAACGTTTAATGTGTGTTGGGATTGAGGTGTGGTTAGGGTGTTTTTGTGGGATAAAAAAAATAACAAAAAACATGTATTTTTAGCTTTTAATGAGATGTGGTTTGTGCTTTAAGAGGATTGTACCTACAAAAAAACTCAACACATCATCTCACCACACCTCAATTCTAAACATACACTGAAGAGGTGTGTAATAATATAGTAGCGGTTGCTTTTCAAAGTGCTTTTAACTTGAAAATGCATCAAAATAATATATTTTTTATTTTTTAAAAAATATTTTTAATATCAACATATCAAAACTATCAAAAAAACATAAAAAAAATTAATTTTAAGCAAATAAAATTTCAAATTTTACCCAATCTCTATATGAAACGCAATGGTCAATGAGATATAAGTGTGTATTTAAGAGTATCGTGAGGTGAAGTGAGTTTAAGTTTGAGTTTTTTTTTTACAGGGTCCAAAAAACAAAGCACCAAAAAGCATGTAATTTTAGCTTTTAGTGAGGTGTGGATTGTGCTTAAATGAGTTGCACCTAGAAAACCCAAACTCACCTCACCTCACCTCACTCTAAATACACCCTAAGACCTTGTTTGATTTTATAGTCTAATTGTGTTTTTGAAAATTTTTAAATTTTTTTAGCATCAAATTATTGTTTTTTTAATCGTTTTGATACGATGATATTAAAAATAAAAAAGAATAATATTATTTTAATATATTTTTTAGCAAAACAATACTTAAAAAAACAATATTTATCACACTCTTCAAGCAAACTCTAAATTTAACTCAGGTAGATTTTAACTTTTGAAGGGAGTAATTTTTTTTTAAGAACATTGAGGGCCAAAGTTTTTAGGGTTATTGTGTTTGCAAAAATACTCAAAATTAATTTTTCAAAATTCCATAAACAATTTCAAGAAAACTACCAAGCACGTAAGAAAAAGTTATTTGGGATAAAAAAAAATTATTGTTGTTTTGTTTTTCAACTCCATGTTAGTCTTTGATCTTTTGTGTCTAAAATCTTGTGTCAATATAATTCATGCTACGATTAGAAAATTATAAAAGCTTTTGTTTTGAAAAATCTAACTAAGAACCTATTTTCACTTCAACAAAACATATAATTATATTAGTTTCATTAAAAAAAAAAAACTACCAAATACTGCACATGTTAATTTACCTTATGGTTTAGCACTGAGAGACCCTTAGGAGTTTTAGGCTCTGGGCTGGAAACACGTTGCAAATCGTGTTTTTAAAAATTTTAATTTTTTTATTAAAAATAATTTTTTTTATGTTTTCAAATTGTTTTAGTGTGCTGATGTCAAAAATAATTTTTAAAAAATAAAAAAAATATTATTTTAATATATTTTTAAGCGAAAAGCACTTTAAACTACTACCGCTAGTCCGCTATCACAATTTTAAACAGGTTCATACAGTAGAATTTTCTAAATACAGTAAAATTAAAAAATTTAGGGGGATGCAATTTAAAATTTTTTATTTATAAAATTAAAAATCTAATTTATTGAAGAAGGGGCTGGAAAAACAAAAACCCCTCCTTGCAGGCTCTACCCCTGTCAGCCCCCCTAATTCCGATGATATATATATATAAAATTAAAAATCTAATTTATTGAAGAAGGGGCTGGAAAAACAAAAACCCCTCCTTGCAGGCTCTACCCCTGTCAG
>Ga0307517_10004439_pt1 | contig 21554 bp, 27 predicted proteins | sample 23_EM_MG_FD_194515 | JGI IMG/M metagenome (GOLD analysis project Ga0307517, IMG submission 194515) | Populus trichocarpa ectomycorrhiza microbial communities from riparian zone in the Pacific Northwest, United States - 23_EM | ecosystem: Host-associated > Plants > Roots > Unclassified | place... | reverse complement strand
TTCTTTTTGCATTGCCCCCCCCCCCCCCCCCCGAGCCGGAAAGTTGTGGCCAGCTGCCAGCGCACGGAAATGACCGTCTCTAGCGATTTGGCGGCCCCCCGATCCTTCACCCTGGCTTTTCACCAGCTCCTCCAATGCTCTCTACCTAACCTTAACCATAATATTGTGGCGATCAGCTCCTCCCTGACGACACGAAGCTCTCTCAGCTTTTTCTTGATTCGAACCTTGCATCTAAAACAAATGGATTCCTACCCTATAAATCGCCTCCCTTTCGCGGTTCTTTTAACAAGAGCTCGTCCGGGCTGCCTACTCTGCTTTCTGATTTGAACACCTCCTCTCGTTGGCCTACAGCGCTGGACTACGATCATTGTGGTACCGCAAAGGAGTTTTAAACCCAGCGTTTATTCGAGAGCTTCCCCCACCTCTCATCTTGTGGACTGTTTAGTTCTTTGAGAACCCGGGTGCTATCCTCAGAGAATCCCTTCCATCTGGTCATTTCTCAGTTCTTGTCCACCATGTCCGATTTGATCGCAAAACTTGTGCTTAACAAAATCTTCCGCGAAAATCCGGGCAACGATAACGGAGCCGACGATCCTTACTTTGAGACTGTTCCTGCTGGTCGGCTTTCGCTTGGGGGGAGAACAAAGAGACGCAAGAAAGCGCTTCCCCCAGGGCTCTCCCGCGAAGATGAGAAAACCCTCATCAAGGTTAAGAGAAGAGCCTACAGGTTGGACATGGCACTGGGTAACTTCTGTGGTATGAGAATTGGGTGGAGTTCTCTCATAGCAATTATTCCAGGGATTGGTGATGTCCTTGATTGTAAGATCCACACCACACTTTTACTTGTCAAACACTGCTAAGGCCAGACTATAATAGTGATGCTTGCTATGATGGTCATCCGCACGGCTTCTCAGGCAAACCTTCCCCCCGATGTTAGGGCGCGGATGATGTTCAATGTGATCTGTGACTTTGTTATCGGATTGGTCCCTTTCCTCGGCGACATTCTCGATATTGGGTTTAAAGCTAATACCCGCAACGCCATCGTCTTGGAAAATTATCTTCGGGAGCGAGGCGCAGAGAGTATCAGGAGGCAAGGGCTTCCCCAGCAGCCGGATCCTTCCCTGGGCGACAATTTTGATAGGGACGAACAACAGGAAGTGATCACTCAGCAGCAACCTGGAGCACTACCTCCACCAGGCTATCGGAGAGGCGGGTTACTAGGTGGGCTTCTCGGAGGTGGTGCTAGACCGGATGATGTTGAGGCCCAACGTGCCCCCGCCCCTGCCCCTTCGTCCTCCAGACACCACTCCACGAGGCACGACCCCTCCAGGCACGGCTCCTCTAGGAATGGGCGGTCAAGGCGTAGTTCATCTAGACATGAACCCTCGAGGCACGAGTCAAGAGGCCACTCGTCAAAAAGGCATGGGCAGAGTAAGCATGGGAAAAGGGAAAGCGGAACAGCCGTTGGAACGTCAGGGCGATAGACCGGAGCGAGAAATAGGTCCGGTTCTTTACGAAGATTGTTAGCCGTGAAAAGGTGGGGGCCAATGTTAACTGGAGACAAATCTAGACGTTTATTTTCTTTGGATGGGCCTCCATTCTTAGGATTTCCTTTGTAATATGATGCACTGGGCATTGTTTTTCCGGCTACTTAAATAGCTTTTCAATTGTCATGGCCAATTTGACTCTCTCTTCTCTCGCAATGGTCCTTTGAGTTAGCCTGTATTGGCTATTGAATTAAGCTTCTGTACTTGTACGGTACCTGCATGACCACATAAACATCTGTTTGGGCACTAACAAATAGCATACCATGGCTTCAATTTTCCAATCCCCATACCCGATCTCTTCAGCCGGGATCGGCCACTTTAAAACACGTATTCGTACTATATTCGCAATTTGTGGTACTGGTACGATAGGCAAGAAAGTCTGGAGACATTCTTTTCTGCTATCCTATCATAACTGGCCAGATTTCTCACGGATTATTTGTGAAGCTCATATCACATTCCAACACTTATCCAATGGCGTTACCCGTTTTAAAGGGCTGGGGCTCAACTCACGTGATGAGACCCTTAACCTCGGCCCAGGATTCCATTCCGGCCTACCTAGAGGGTCCAGGCTTAACTTGGTTCGAAGAGAGAGCTTCACAAGCAAAGGGGAAGTAGGGTTGTACGCAACGCTGCGTGGACCAGGCAAACGTAAGCTAGAGGATGAGCCGGTGTAGGTCTTGCCCCGTGCGGGGTGTGGGTGTCTGGCTGCCCGTATTGGGAATTTAGTGAACTGATCTCTCCCTCTCCCTCTCCCCTTCTCTCTCCCTCTCTCCCTCTCTCCCACTACCACCCCATCTACTTCTCTTTCTCTCTACTTTTACACTCCAGCTCTTGCCTCAGACGCTATCCTAAAGAACATTCTTGGGAAGCTCATTATTCGACATGGCGCCCAAGAGCGATACTATGCAACGGTTTAACGCTTTCATGATTCGCTTGAATCGGTACCTCCTCCATCCTCCAATCCAATCCAAACAACATTTTTCCATTATTTGCGATCATCGATAGCAAACAAATAAACAAACAAACAGAAAGAAATGCTAATAACCTTACAGCCTCCTCTCCAGTCCCTCCGGCATTGACAAAGTTCTCATGACCACCCATTATACCCTTGCCCTCCTTCCTCCGTCCGTCCTCTCGTCCACCCGTTCCTCTCGCATCAACATTCCGAACCTCACCTCTCTAATCTCCGATATCCGCATGTTCATGCGTCTCTGGGGTCTCGTCGGCATCTACACTTGGGGTCTCTCGGCCCTGTCTGCTTCACGCCCCTCCCCCATCGAGATTGCTCAGGTTTTCGCCAACACCTGTTTCCAGATCTGCGAGAACGTGGCGTACCTGTCTTCTCACGGAATCGTCAGGATCCGCAAGAGGACTGAGGGGCAATTGTGGTTGTGGAGTTCTAGATTCTGGATGGTCCATGTTGGGTTGGAGTTTGTTAGGTTGTTCGGTGGAGGTAAGAGGGGTAAGGGTTGGGAGAGAGAGGTCTTGAGCAATTGCGCCTATGCGCCTTTGACGGTATGCTCCCCCTTTTGTAGGTTAGTTCTGGGGGTCGGGGGCGGGAGCTGATTTGGTGTTCGTTTAGGTCCATTGGTCGGTCGAAGGGGGGGCAATTGGTCCTGAGGCTATTGCAGCTTGTGGAAGCGCTGCCGCCATCATCGGGTTGCAAAATGAATGGAGGAAGACCGCTTAGGAGGCGGTCGAAAAGGTTTAGTCTGTAATTAGTGGTGCCCTGGGTCTCAAGCGATTTCCATAGATTTTACTGAAGGGGGTATTGGCGCATAAAAGTTGATGGACGAGTGATATTCTATGAGCACACGAGTGAAATGGACGCCGCGACTATGGTACAGCGCAATTATCCTTGCATATATCCCCAATTACCAACTATCAAAGTTGCCAAATCCCCCGCTCGCTTTTGGTTTCTTTTTCACGGGCTCCTCATAGGCATATTCCTCCTCCATCACCTCCTCGACAACTTCATCCTCTCCGGTCACCTCCTTAGCCTTAGCCTTCAAATACTTCCCAACTTCCCCAGCACTCCCCCCGCTCCCTCTTCCGACATCCCTCAACCTCTTCCCCGTCCAAGTTGTCAAATCCTCTTCGTTCTGCCCTGCCCGCCTCCTCTCCTCCTCATTCCTCCCCTTCTCCTCCTCGCTCGCCCGCTTCTTCAAGTATTCATCGAAGGGATCCACAAACACGACCACCTCCTTCATAGCGATAGCTCTAATGGGGGCATCCCCGTCGCCCACTGGCGCCACCTCCATCTTGTCCAGCACGTCCAGTCCTCCAACCACCTTTCCGAAGATGGTGTGCTTGCGGTCAAGGTGCTTGGCGGCGCGGTATGTGATGAAGAATTGCGAACTGTTGGTGTTTTTGCCCTTGTTCGCCATGGACAGGATGCCGCGGGCGTCGTGCAGGAGCGGGGATTCGAACTCGTCGTTAAAAGGCTTGCCCCAGTAGCTGTCTCCGCCGCGGCCGGTTGCTGTTGGGTCACCGCCTTGAATCTGGTTAGCTAGTTGTTAGCGTTTGTTAGTTCCTAGGGAAGAGAGAGAGAGAGAGAGGGGATCACCATGAAGTTTCGGATGTTTCTGTGGAAGCGTACGCCGTCGTAGTATCCCTTCTGCGCGAGTTTGACAAAGTTGTAGACTGCTTTGGGGGCGTAGTCTGTGTGGAGCTCTATGTTTAGATTGCCCAGGTTCGTGGATATCCGTGCGTAGCCTTTGATCTTGATGCGTTTCGGCTTGAGCATGTACTCCTCGTCGGAAAGCAGTGCACGCTCAGCGCCTGTATGCGGGGTTAGAGAGGTGGAGGTCAGGGAAGCAGCAGCTCTCCCGGTGGTATGCCTCGCAGCGTTGTATGGCACGTTCTTCCCGGCGCTGTTGTTCCCGCCAGAGGATGATGACGATCCATCGCGGGTTAGTGCGCCGGAGGCTTTCCCCCCGGGGCGGGATGAGTAGTGGTTCGGATCCGAGGACTTTGCTGCGCGAGCTTTCGCCACGGCGGCTTTTGCCGCGAGGATTTTCGCACTCGACCCCATCGCCGCGACGTTTATCCCGCTGAGCGGATCCGCACGCTCAGCCGCCTGCTCCTCCGTCAACGTTGACGTCCCGTCCTTCAAGTACTTGAACTCACTCATATCCCTCGACTCCAGATTCTGGGGGTCCTGAAGGGTAATGATATCCTTCCGCGTGAACTGCTCATCGCCAACCAAATCCCGCCAATGCTTCGGCTTAATGTTCAGCCTCTCGATCGTGTCCCACGCAAACACGTTCCCACTCGTCCGGATCGCGACGATGTGTGTGTTGTCGGTGAACACCTTGAACGTTACGGGGTCGCAGTACTCCCCATCCTCGTTTTTTGCCATGTGCAGCTTCAACAAGTCTTTGTGTGAGAGCTGCGCGCCCGTGACAGGGTTCGTGCCGTGTTTCTTCAGCCATGGGATTATGTTGGTCAGGTCGAAGATTGTACCGTCGGGAGTGCACACGGGATGCGTGAAGGGTTGGAGCGAGACGGCGCAGAAGTTGTAGGGGAGCCGCTTGAAGGGGAGGTTTGTGGATTTTGCGGTGTAGCCGGAGGATGCGCCGAAGGTGTCTGGGCCACTCCATTCGCTGTGGGTTATGTAGAGCTTGTCGGTTCCTGTGGAAGATTTTTTTATAGTTAGTTGGAGATTACTTTGGGAGTGATTGGGAGGGGATTACCTTTCCCCATTGTGAGGTTTGGAGGTGAGTGAATGAGTGAATGAGTGAGTGAGTGAGTGAGTGAGTGAGTCTGTGTTTATGGAGGACCTGTTGGCTTTTTGAGGGTTTGGGATGGAAATGAGCTCGCTGAGGTTCAAGCGGGATTGCCAAGACAATGCGCCAAGGCTCAAGCTTCAAGGGGTTGGATAAGATATGATAGCGTATCATACTGTTTGTGGGCTGGGCGATGACATTGTTGCTCTACCCGCTCTGCCACGACCATGAACCAGAGGCTCTCTATGCCAGTTTGGTAGCGGTGCTGTGGCGGACGGGCTCTTGGAGGCGTCATAGTCCAACACCGGTAATACGGCGATACAAGTATGGGAATTGCCACCTTGGATGTCCAACTTCGACTCAGGTTTTCGTCCTTGCCAAGCCGTCGTAATGATATGACGACAATTTCGTAGCTGCATCGTACTCGAGTACTGCGAGCGCGGAACAAGACTCTCAGTGGAACCGATTTTTGGAAGCTTGTGTACCAGATTCTGTGCTATCATACAGCACATAAGCTACTATACTATTGTACGAGTACTTGTACAACATAGTATTTAATAAGACTACTGTCCCTCCTTCCTCCAAGGTTCATCCTCTCAACCTCGCACCGTACCTCTGAGCTTGCCATTCACACCTACACCACTATTCGCCAATACGGCCTCACCTAGCTTTACCGCCTACGAACCCATCATCCCAAATACATTCTACTTTTATCATTCCTGGCTCTGCCTACCATGTCTTCTGGTCCTCTGAGCTTGGGAGACTTCCGTGAGTCTTCCCTCCCTATCTTTTCACTGTGACAAGGTGTTGAACGTCGGTATTTAGCCAGCGAGATCCTGGATCGTATCCTCGATTATGTCGGATACAAGGGAGCTATCAATCTCTCGAGGACATCGGTATCGCCCGCCCTCCCTCTTGTTGTGCGTATACTCTAGAGCTAAGAATTCCTTAGAAAGGTTTCTACAACACCCTGTATAACGAAGAGACCGGCTACTGGAAACGCGAGGCCCAAAGGGTCTTCAAGACACCTCATGTCGATAGCCTTATCAACAAGGTCCCTTGGCGATGTCTCTTTCAGGGTATGGCTAAGGCCCACGTGTACACTTGGGGTCAGGATACCGATGGAAAACTTGGACATGATCGGCCGCCACCGAACCATTACAGGCGGTCCCTACATTCGGTAGCTATGCCATTCGAGATATTGGGGTTACGGGACAGGTTTGTGGTGGACATAGTTGCTGGGTGAGTATTTCTCCATCCCTTATTAAATAAATGTGAGGATAGCGATGCTAAACTTGGAAAATAGAGGCTGGAGCACGAGCTTCCTTACTTCGGATGGACATGTCTATATCTCTGGCTGTCTGAGCAGGGAGGAGGACTCCGCTACCGAGATCAAGTTCCCTGAGCCAATCTCCCAACTCTCTTCTGGGCGTGGCCATCTCATCGCACTGTCTAACAAAGGGCGAGTATACACTTGCGTACTTAAGTCACGAGGAGCACAGCGTGTAAACTTTTCTGTTACGGCCAATGATTCCGACCCTGGGTGTCTGACACCCGATAAGATATGCAAAGTTGCAGAAGATATCGGGTGGGTCAAGAGGGTTGTTGGAGGGTGGGACCGCTGTGCAGCACTGATATCTGGCATTGGGATTGTGGTCTGGAGACCTACAGACATCCGTGGGTCTGATCCAGGGCCCTACACGCCTGGTGTAGGAATCATAAATGGCACAAACTACCTAGACAAGCCTCCAAAGGGTATTTCAGCCGAGGCTTGGGCAGAAGTCCAAAAGCATGAGAGTATTGGGCAGGTTGTGGACTTTGTTCTAGGAGAGGGATACTTGGTTTTCTTTACTACCACTGGAAAGGTCTTCGCAGTGCTTGGATTCGATCAAACGGCACCTGTTGAGCTTGTGCATTTCTCCTCACCCGAAGGGCAGTCGCCTGTGAATCGTATCTCGGGGAATTTTCGCAGATTTGCGGTGCTGAATAAAGAGGGCGTAGTACGTGTGGGAGACGTCGATATTGTGCGCAATAACGTTGAAGGCAAAGCTGAAGGAGTGGAACCCATTGGGGGACTTGATTTTGCTGGCTACAAAATCGTTGATATAGCGTTTGGGGATTATCATGGGCTAGCGCTCACAGACGATGGGAAAGTTCTCTCGTGGGGCACCGAGAGCCAGATGTGCGGCTGCTTGGGTCTTGGGGATCGGTTGCTGGGGATGGGCGAGGGAGGGCTCAGGCACGATAACTTGGAGGTTGCTAAACCTGAGGTGGTTTCTTTCCGGCCTCCAGGGGAAGGTATGACTTTCTTTCTGCGCGATGTAACTCCTACTAACGCTAAATATCAGATGCAGAGAGTAGTGAAGGCGAGGATAAAACAAAGTATTACGCCTTTAATATTGCGGCTGCTGGATGGCATTCTGGCGCCTTGGTGCTTGGGTTGGATGAGGACCGTGCTCAGGAGGACGATGGGGTTCCCGAAGCCAGCATGTCGGAGGTGAATGATGACCCCCCCCAAATCCCAGACCCCCCCGACCGGGAGTTTGACCCAGGGGCTCTCGGTAGTGGCGGTAGAGAGCGGGGGCACCGCGGTATTAGAGGAGTAACCGGCACCAGCTTTTCGGCGAGGGGAGGTATGTCTCGAGGAGGGTTTGTCAGGAGTGGCCTTCGGGGCCTCCCGCTCTTCCCCCCAATTAGACATACATAGCTTCTAGGGGCACTAGCATTAGGGGAGGCTGATTGATTGAGTCCAGCTAGGGAAGATACGGGGAGGTCGCACCGCCCTCCGAGAACGCAGACTGCTCGAGAGGGTTAAAAATGATGGGAGGAGGGTCCTCTTACTTGCTTCTCTCCTCGTGTTGCTTTGGGGGTATCACCTGTACCGGTAACTCCCGTGGGCGGTAGTCCGTTGGGAATGGCATTGGTGGGGTCTAGCTAAGGTTTTCGCTTTTCCTCTGTGATTCGATGTGTGACGTAGAAGCACAGCAAACCTAGCGTAAATCGTAATTAAGCAATTTGTTCCACAATAGCTTACGCTGGGGACTTTTGGTGATACCGGCAGGCCGGTTTTACTGCTATCATACTACACTTTATCGTACGGGTATGCCCTACCATCCCGAAATACTTGTGGGGTAAAGCCAGCATCAAGCACTTGCGTTAATACCCTTCACGATATCATAGGATTCACTTGTAGACGTCCGGCAGGCAGGCAGCTATCTACGCTCAGTGTCAGGAATCAGATACCGTAGTCTAAGTCTCCGCAGTATTGGGCAGATGCCTGGCTTTACCCCAAGCTGTGATAGAACAAGGGGGAGCTCGATGTCAAGCTCTTTATTGAGCAGTATCGAGGGTTTACCATATGCAAAAACAATAGGGAATTATGTAAATCCGAGGGTGGGGCGCTAGATACGGCCAAAAGTTACTATCGTGCGGTATAGTATGCAGTTTATGCACTTGAGCACGTACGGTATTATAGATCTCGGAGTGGCAGTAGTTTGGTGCTTGCTTATGATACCACATAAGAAGGATATGGTATATGTGGTTGTCGATTGGGGTTACTGGTGTTCTATGTAGGCACTATGCTATAGCCCCATTGCAGTAAACTGCACCAAGTTGAGATAGCAGTGCCGATATGATATCAGGATCACTCTGGGTAGCGGGCGAGCGCGGGGAGTTGTAGTAGGTTGCTTTATGGCATTAACCAGTAGGTTAGAGTCCTCTAGTCTTGGGCAAAGATAACATACCGGTGTGTGGATGCTTTTACTGTATGTTACTTACCTTGTTACCCCATCTCAACATGAAAGTGAGAGAAGAAGAAAACGAGGGAGCTTACTTTGCTGTTTCACGTAAAGTTTGGCCCACACAGACCATATACGATACGATATCATAATACACTCTTTCAACCTTGAATATCCATGGTCGTGCGCTCAAACCCCAAGTCAATTGTATCAATGCCATATAATACAGGTATCATACCATACTTTATCAAACCTGGAAAACCCCCCGGACTGCATAGTACTCGTCACACTCAAGAAAGTACCCGAAGATACCGTAGGGGGGATGTAGACGCCATGCTGAAGAAAGACGAAATATCCCGAAAATATCTCCGTTTTCCCTCCGAAGTGTTTCGGGTAGTTCTTGTCTGGGCGAGTAACGGCACGTACAGTACTCGTGGGGATTGATAATATTTGTAGGAAGCCAATCCACACCAGTATATACTCGAGCTGCCGTGCCGCACACCAGCAGCCCCTCCCCTCCGATATCGCTGGTCTTCCGGCTCAGATAGCCGCCTGAAAAAGGGAGGAGAAGGAGAGGAAGAGGAAGAATGAGTGGGAAGTGGGAAGTGCAATTGCCGGTAGTTGCAACCTCACTGCCGTACCCTATGAACTTTTAGGCCTTTTAAGATATAGCCTGTGATGCTGTCCGTCCTCTGGGAGTTGCAGTTCTGGTGAGCACGCATTATCTGACCTGATATATATTATAATATTATACAGTATCATACCTGGTGTGGTATAGGAGCCACTCGTGTGTTCCGTGGCTCATAATATCGCCACCCCAGCGGGACCACCTGCCCTCCCTGCCTGCCTGCCCACTCAGCTTCTCGGCATTTTCGTATTACCAATACTCAGTATTTGAGTTTGAGCTCCGCCTCCCACATCTTTCCCCTCTCCCACTTTACGCTGATTTGCCTCTGTTGTTTGCTCCTGCCGATTACTCGAGGGGGGTTTGGCTTATATATCTTTCTCGGCCTCCTCTTCTTCTTCCTCTTCTTCCTCCTCACTTATTTTCTCCCTCCGGCACAAAACCTCGATCACTCCACCCAGCTTTTTCTTTTTCCCTTCTCAACCATTTGTTTGTTCGGGCAATTACCCCGCACTTTCCGTGCTTCCCTATCGTCAAACAAAGCCCTCCCCTCAAGAACTATAAACTCCTGTCCCTCGTTCCCCATCAAATAAAACAATCTTTCCACGGTAAACTTTTGATAATGTCTGGAAACGACTACTACGGTTCCCCTCAACCCCCTGCCTACCCACAGCAGGGCCCCTACTCACCTCAACAGCAACAGCAGCAGCAGCAGCCGCACGGTGGTTTTGCCCCTGGCGGTGCTCCGCAAGGTCAACAAGCACCCGCCCCAAATGGCTACTACCCACAAGATCCCTACGCCCAGCAGCAACAACCCCCGTACCCGGGTCAACAGCAACCCTATCCCTCCCCGCCCCCGGGTGCCTATAGTTCACCCTCGCCATACGGCGCTCCGAATCAAGGCTACCCACAATCACCATATCAAACCCCTTCACCCCAACACCAGCAGGGTGGTTACTACCCGTCACAGCAACCCGGAGCAACGGATTACCACCAGCAGCAGCAAGACCGTGGTGCTGCAGGCCAGTATGGACAGGGGCCGGCCGGGCATGGGGGTGCCGGAGCAGAATATCATACTCAGCAGCCTGGGTATGGCCCAGGGGCGGATCCACACGGTGGCCAATATGGAGGGCAGTATGCGGGGCCTGGAGCCTATGCCGACGGAAGCGGAGGGCAAGGGGCGCCGGGGCCGAACGGGGAGAGGGGACTCGGAAGCACCCTTGTTGGAGGGACCGCGGGAGCTTTCATCGGTAGTAAGCTTGGAGTTGGCAAACTTGGGGGTGCTGTCGGCGTGAGTTAATTCCTTCTTAAGTGCTCGCTTTATAAGTACGAGTGAAGGCTAATGAAAATATAGGGTGCCCTTATCGCGAACGTGTTAGGCAAGAAGAAGCATTAAGCCTTCTGCTTTCTTCTTCCCTAGGTTGCACAAGAACGACAATGCAGAAAAAGAAAAATTGACGACGATATCTTGGCTAAGCCTGAGTTGGGCGGGGCTTTTTTTTCTCTTCCTTTTACCTCCCAAGGAGGACGATATCTATTGGATGGTGATGTTTTTCAAATTACACTTTCGAGGTTTCTTTTTCCGCCTTATCATACTTTTATTTGCTCTCTCCTTCATCCTCTCGTTCTTCTTTCGATATTCCCTCGTCTCATGCTGGTTCTTGGTGTATTCAGTAATCTACCTATCCATTGGGCGCTGGCTGTGCAGCGGAATTTTTCCTTGAAAATTTGCAGCCCCCCGAACCCCGCTTTGTGAAAGTGAAGGTATCACAGTTTAGACGCATAGCATACGCTATGAAACAGCACTACTCGAGTACAATGTGATAGCATGCCACTCCACCCTCGCACCACATAATAACCCAGAACAGAGCATTCACGGTATTATACACATTCACATTATCTAAACCAGAAACGGCACTAGGGCAGTCAAATAAGTGCAGATCAATAGGCGAGCGAGGTTTAGAAAGAAAGTTGCCCTCCCTCGAGCCAGATTTTGACCACAATCTGCCATACCAAAGTTTCTATTTTTTTTCAAGGGGAAGAGTTTTCCGAAGCGCTTTAATTCTATTGGGCCACAGCCCTCCACTGCATCTGACTGCCACCCTAGCGCCATCTCCAGTTTTAACCAGATACCATACCGTGATACAGAAAGACCGACAGCCCAAAGCATCACGATCCCGACTACCGCCAAACACGAAACAACCCATCATCTTCTCATCAATATACATAGCGGAGTACGTACACCAAGCTATAAATACCCACCCACAGTAGCCAACTCGAGCAATAAGTCGCCCCGTCCTATCAACGACCATATCATATTTATTAATCCGACTCCGTATGACCCCGCACACCAGCACTGCCACAACCGAGTGATCGCTCGTGCATACACTACCAGTACAGTACAATAAATTATAATATCCTCCGCCCATTACTATAAACAATCCCAAGTTACATGGCCACCCTGATATTAATCAACACTGCTTTGAGGAATGAAAATGGTAAAACTGCGCCAACACGAAACGGAAAGATTGGTACTGTACGGGTGCTATAGTATAGTGCATATTCCCACAAGTTTATGAGTACAGCGCATGGATTACAGGATAACTCATGTCGAGTGGGGCAGGTGTAGAGTGGAAAAGTAAATCCGGATTAACCGATAGGGCTAGTGGAGGGGAGGGAGTGAAGGGAAGGGGAAAGGGAAGGTGTGTAATGATGTTGACTTTTGGTGCCGGCTCGGCTCCGGTATGGTGCCTGGGTAGCTAGGCAAGGGGAAGAGGGGAAGAGGGGGAAATAAAGAAAAATGCTAGGGGTAGGATACAGTGGGTGTGGTAGGCACCGTATGATACCAATGTAAATAAGTAAGTGTGATAGGGTATATAACGACTCCCTCCAACTTTGTCTGAGGTGGAGGCAATGATAGGAAGAAGCAAAAAAAAAAAAGAGAAGCTGAAAAATCACCAAGAAAATAGAAAACATCCTACATCTAAAACCGCCAAGTGGTATATTACGTTTGCGCTTCCGTCTGCCTGTCTTTCGTATCTTCGGTAAAATAAAAACAGCCCCCCAAAATTGAGAAGAGGGAAAGAGAGAAAAAAGGGTTATGTAAAGTACGATAGCAGCCAAAGCCCCCAAAGAAGTATAAATAAATAAAAAGGTAAATAGAAAAAAGAAGAAAACCAATCTATACGCCTTTTACGCCCCTGGTGCAAACTGGAAGGAAAAAAAGACAGAAAGAACCCAAGATTTTCAAGGAAAGAGGTAGAGCTAGTATCGCTCAGGGAACCCACCGTATCCCTGACTCACACGATTCCCGCCCGAGCTGTGATATGTGCTTGTTGCGTAATCACTGGTGGGGCCGGTATGTTCATAAATTGTTGTATGGGCTTCCTCTGGGATTAACTCTTTGACTTCCCACACGTTGGTCTTTGTGCCAACGGAGAATTCAAGATCTTCTTTTGTGATAGAGTCCCAGTACTGTTTTCTCGTCAGTTTTTGGCAGAAATGATCGGGTACTTGAAGCCGTACCTTGTAAACCATCATAACGCCAAGAAGGTTACAAATAGAAGAGAAGAATAATCCATCAAGGTAGTGATAAACTTTGTCGCAGAGCTTATCACCGAAAGCGTATAAAAGTACCTGTCCGACGACGAAGAAGAAAACGCCAAAGACGATGTCGCCCAACGGCCACCTATCCTCCAGGGTCCCCATAACCAAAATGACCTGGCAGGCGACATAAACAAACAGGAAAAGAGCGTTGACAACATAGAGGACGATAAAGAGCGCCATGGTCTTGGTGGGGCTCAGTCCGATCCAGCTTTGGAATGTGCAGATTGCGACGCCTCCGGTCACGACAAACATCGCTATTGTTGAGAGTCGCAAGAGCCATACTGACAGCGGTGTACCATCTTCGTAAACTTGAAACCCGATGAAACCGTTGATAAGGAGACATGTGCATAAGGCAGAAGTTAAGCCGGCCTGGACAGCGACGAAGTATGCATACGGAGCCGAACCAATGGGGACGACGCCGGAATCAAGGCAGAGGGAAATGACGGTGAGAAGCATAAACAAGTAAAAGAATGAAGTGATCTCCTTCCGACCTAAATCGTGATGGTCAACCGATATTAGCCTCAATCTTCCTTCACCGTAGCAGATAAAAATAACCTCCAAAAGGGGGGCGCAGATCATGGGGATGCAGGGGGCAAGAGGAAAAGGAATCACAAACCAACGGCGGTGAATTTCGACCGTACGTGAAGAACCATTATCGAACACATAACCAGCGCGAGGATATGAACAAAGTCATTAGCAAGCTGGAAAATGATTGTGTTTGCCCATTCTATGCTCCGTGAATAGCACAGCGCCTCTATGCCCGGTCCCATCGCCCTGGACGAGCCGTAGGGTCCCACTAGCGAGCACAGCGGTATACTCGCAGTCTCGCATATCGACTGAAAGCTTCCGAAAGACATGATTGCTGCTCTTCGTCGTCGTCGCAAGGGTCGAGAGGAGGAGGAGGAGGAGGAGGAGGGAGGGAGGGAGGGAGGAGAGGAGGAGGGGACAGTTGGCGGTGAGAGTCCAAGGAGCGGGTGACAGAGGAGTGTGGGAAGGGGAGAAAGAGGAAGGAACAAGGTTAGGGGGCCGCTCAGCTAGGCAAGTTTGTGCAGCCTGTGCCAAGGTAAGGCAAGTTCGCGATGAAATTGGCAGGCGCAAGAAAAGCAACAAAAGCAGGCTGAAGAGAGGGGAAGCGACGGTATAAGTATGATCTGAGGGGAAAAAGTTGGAAGCGGTGGTTATCGTGGGTTTTCTCTCCCTCCCTCTCCTTCCCTCTCTTTCTCCCTCTCTCTCTCTCTCTCTATTCTTACTCCCGTTCAACCAGGTATCGGCTCCCGTATATTCGGTCACGGCTCTTGCTGCGGTATCCCTCGCTTGTTGGATTTCTACTCGCGGAGAAGTTAGGGGGTTGGACCGCAAGGGCGAAATGGTTGCCGTGGTGACTGGAATCTTTTTGGCCCCTTGCAGGGCCAGCCACTTGAAATCGAGTAAGCGCCCACTTTTACTGGCTGGTCCTGTTTCTGTTCCCCAGCCACACACCAATTACTCCCAGCCTCTGGATTGTTGGCTTGTGCCTTGTGCTCATTGTGTTCACTCCATTGTGTTCCCTTTTCCCTCATAGCCCGTCCTTACCATCTTCTTTTCTTTTTGTGCACTTTCTTTGTATTCGGGTATTGATTCCATCTTGATAACCTGGGCAACAGTACATTTCAGCCCAGACCCTAAAAAGATGTCTTCTTCTTCTAGAACCTGTTTGTGTTACCCCTCTTACACCTCCTTCCATGCATCCCCCGAAATATTGTGTGCATGCCGGTGGTGCACCACATTGTGTTCATCGAACATCATTCGTCTCTTCACTCATCAGAGTCATCTTTATATTCGCATACATCGTGCTTCTAGGCTCATCGGGTTGTCTCGATGTCGGCTGCTTTGCACCTGCTCCTGAGCGGCAATGCCATCCGGCCCCCCCCCTTATCTCCAGCTGCAGGTTTTATCCGCAGCTATCAAAAACGTGAGCACCCGGGATTGGGTCTCGGAAAGCATATCACCCACAAAGCCAGCTGGCTTGGGCACCCGTCCGACAATTAGCCTGCTTGCCTGTCAGGACCAGGAACAGACTGTCGAGGCCTGGGGAAGAGGTAGGCAAACAGAGAAACAAGGCACAACAAGAGGAAAATACGGTGTTTACAGAATGCCCCAAGTCAATTTCCGATCACTTTTAACCGGGGGATCTTCTTCCAAAGGCCTGAGTAGATCGAAGAGGTGAGAGGGTTTCTGGCCATAACCTCGTTTCTTTATGTAACAGAAAAGCCCCATGAATGTCTTTTCTCGCAGCCTCATGGAGATGTCTCCGAAAGCTAGAACGTCCCTCCGTCAGCTTCTCAGACTTGGCTGTGTCCCCACACTGAGTAGCGATTGGGGCTTTGGTGCTCATTTTTCCACCTCCCGCAGCAACCAGTCCAACGGTCCTGCAGACGGTAGGATCACATTTCATTTCTCCCTCTTTATACAATGCGTGGGTAGGATCTGGGACCCGTTTTCTTTCTTCTAGACCATCTCCCCGGAGCCGCTGAGAGGGGCCACAAACCGCAACCAAGACTGTCATTTATGATTTGGCCTAGTGGGTGAGGGTCATACTCACTCCCCCATATAGATCTGCCGTCGTAAAGCCAGCTTCCTCCATTGTGGGTCTGGCTTCTGTCTGTCAGATGGCAGTGTGGTCCAGTGGAATGGCCAAACAGAGCCGGTGATTAAAACTTGGTCCCGTTTTTGGGATGTACGAGCTCTGTCCTATCGACTTGCATTTCAAGCCTGCCCCTAAGTGTATTAAGCCCCAATACTCAAGGAAGGAAGGATGAGCCAGTCCATGCACTGAGGTTTCCATCTTATGTCTTCAGGGTTCGGGGTGAGCTCTCCCACCAATCCTGGTGCTGATATCGAGCTTAAGTCCTCAAGGAGCAAGGCTCTCTTCAAACTTTCAGCTCGATATCAAACATGATGCCATCCGGCAGTTCATGTCCCAATGACTGTATCATGGGCGTGAGCATGGGTATCAGCCCAATCTCCCTACCCACCTTATTGTACGATATCAAGTGATTATAAAAGGAGAGCTTCTTGTAACAAATCTAATGCTCACCCTCTTACCATTGCTACTCGCCCACAAAGCATCGTCAATTCCAAGAGACGGCTGGAAACAAGACTTAGAACAAGGCTGATAGGTACTTCACTTTTGCTTGAACGACATCTACCCAGGTAATTTGATATCTACATAGTTCTAATCCGACCATTTTCTTAGAAGACACAAAGATCATACCTCTCTAAGCACACTCATCAACCATGTGCTCATCCATCGTCACGTATTTCGTCTACGAGGATTGCCGGGAACGCAGAAGACACTACGCTGATAAAGAATCTGTGGTTGGCAACAGCTGCCAACAAGCCCCCCACGACGAGTTTGTGACAATCCCCGGATCATGCCAAGAGTGCAGAGACCCTCACTAGCCATTACACCCCGCTATGCTTTACATGAATGGTATAGCATTCTCGTTTATTCGGAGCTTCGGGACGCAGTCGATAGGGAGGTATTGATGAAAGGGCGGGTTAGGAGTAGATGTGGGTCCAACGGCGTGGGTTCCTATGGGGAAACAATTTCATTTCTACAAGTCTCCTCTCTCTTCATTTTTTCTATAAGTCCTCTCATTCTTAGAATTGACTCTATTGCATCATGGCCTCTGGCTGGGAAAAACATCGGCGTTTGGAACTATGGGCTATATTTGGCCTTCTATCTTTTTCCTTCAATCCCTTTGTGCTTAATTTTGTGATTCCTCAAATCTGCGATGCGTGGATAGTACCATCCTTCCTGGCCTCTTTTTTTTTTTGCTTCTTCGAGGCATGCAATGAATAACCGGGACACATTCTCTCCTCAATCGGCAAGTCCTGAATTGGTAATGACTCGCGAACCCTCCATGTACGGGAAATACCTCCTTCTCCATATTCATCACATGGTCACACCTAGGCCCCCCCCTCTATATTCAGAGTGTCTTCCTTAGCAGTTCGTCCGAGTTTCTCGAAGGGCGGACTCCCACGCTTTCTTTTTCTCCGTTTACAGGGGCTGCAGTCTCCGGGGCCGGCTCTCAAATCCCTTCGAGACACCATTAAAAAAAATTCTAAGAATACCTGGATAGACTGAAGAACATACAAGGGAATTATGCGCGGTTGACGTCGAAGGATTGCGGTATCTACTGGTCTATGTTTGATTGGTTTTTAGAGAGGTTGAGGAAGAGCACAGCGGAATATTCTTTTTTCTCGACCCCCCTGTTCTCTTCATAAATACTCACCCCCCAGAAAAATACTATCGAATCACCACACTGACTGGTACACCACAATTTCCTTGTAACAGTTCTTGATGGCTGTACCGCAGGTGGTCTCCCCCTCACTTTTTGGAAGTACTCGTACTGCATAGCGTTTACGGCGGCCTTCGGATAATTATGGTGGTAACCAGAGGTACCGAGAGGGTAATCTAACTCCAGGAACATACTCCCGGACTAGAGGGTGAGACATCTTCGCCCCTCCTTCTCTCCGCTCTCCATTCTCCCTCCGTGGAATAAGTGATGGGGATCGGCGGTAACGCGGGAATCTTGTCTTCCTGCTGATCGTCAAAACCAAAATCAGGTTTCCCCTCCTCTTTCCCTATTTCCATCCTTGGTCCCAGCCTTCCTGTTCTTACCCCAACTTGAGCAATGTTTGTGTTATATTGACCGCTTGTCCGCACCCTGCCAAACCTTCTCCACGACCTTTGCAGAAAGGAGGCCAAGCTACCATGGCACGAACGCACTTACATGGGTATGCTATCCCTAGCGGTTGGGTTCTCTGTGTAGGCTAGGATAAGCTTGTTTGTCGGGCTGGTAGTGGAAATGATTCTTTCTATAAGACACTTGTGCAAGTACTACTCGTACAGTACATACCGGGCTAACTTATCATACATGAGTATTAGTGGGTACGACCCACTCACTTTTCCGTCCCTCTCGCGGAACAGAGATGCCTCTCACAACCGTACCGATTATGTATACTCGAGTACCACTGTCTTGCGCCGTCATCCGGAGAAATACCGGGGGCATACACATATCGTTAATGTGATATAGCTATTTCAGATGGTCAGGGGTTTTGTCAAAAAAAAAAGCAGATTGCCAACTTAAACTCTCGCTAGGTTTCTCAAACTTTCTTCCACGCCAAATCACTTACCTTGCAAGATCGGGGGCTAGTTTTGCTGACTCAGTCCACCGCTGCACGGCACTACATGGTGCGAGTGCCGTATAAGACATGCACAATCGTGACAACAGGGGAGGTAAGGAAGACCTGCTGAATGCCGATAGCGGTACTCGTGGTGGGTTACTATATCACTTCGCCCTGCTGTCGTAAGTTTTACCGAAACCCCTCCCACCTCTGCCGTTTCCAGTGATGGGGGTTTTTGGGAGCCGTTTCCTCAGGTCTGACAATCCTCACGACTACGCTGGAAACCAATATCACACCCCAAACACCCATAGTTTCGTTCACCACAGTGCAAAAATGAACCCCAAAGCACCACTAAGAATTCCATGCAGCCTTCCCCCCCACACATAACACAAACCAAAGTAATACCTCAGACCTGTCCGTGCCCACCCCTCTGTCCGGATTTCCGATCGCGGATCTCTCCCCCCCCCCCACCAACAACCCATGGCACAGAAAGCCAATAATGCCCCCATGACCCCTTGGTTCTATCCCGAGCGTTCAAGGTCTAGGGGCTATCGCATGAGTGTATCACATTATTACGCACCAGCTACTTGTACTGGGCGAGTCAGGCCATGGCCGCGATAGCATATGGGACGTGACACAGTTCCTGGCGTTGCGCGATTATAGGCTGAAGGTCAATGACAAGGTCTCAGCCTTGCGCACTCCCCCCCCCAGAGAACCAGTGCCGTCCCAATAGGTGGCCCGGGCGTGAGTGATATTCCGTGATAAGGACCCGAAGTGCAGCTGGTCTTGGCTATAGTAGGTGGGTCTTTGATAAGGGGGGACTGTAAGAGGGGCAAGGGGCGCTGGTCCGGTGCCCGGATCCACCGGATAACTATTCTTCCGTTTCTATCATTATTATATGCTATGAATACGGTATTATTGGGTAAAGAGGAGAAAAAAGAAAGGAAGAAGAGTATGCTGTTCCATGATGTTAAGCAGAGCACCGCCACTGATTCCCCGAGCCCCATCAACGGCTTTCCTATCCTAAGTATGCATCGCCTCTAATTACCAGGTACGATAACCAACGCCGCACCGACATTACTGTCATCATAAAACTTTTTTTTTTTTACCAAATGCCCCAGCATCAATCAATCAATCCCCTTCACTCCTAATTAAACCCGAATAAACCCCAGCACGCTCACCACCGCCATCATCACTTCCCCACCTTCCCCCCCTCCTTCAGCGCACGAACACCCTCCGCCTCCGCATCCAAATCTGCGTAAAACCCCAGCAACACGAGAACCTTCTCCGAGTCCTTGCCCAACCTCGCCTCCTTCAGCGCGCTATCCAAATCCAACAACAGCGTCTTGCGCACCGCTTCGATCCTCGGAATCTGCATCTTGACGAACGGGTGTTGCGGCGGTAACTTTGGGAGTAGGTTTCTCGTGACGAACAAGTAGCCCAGTAGGATCCTGGACAGGCGGGGGATGCTGGGGGTTGATGATTCTCCGGCGCTTAGTCCTCCTCCTTCCTCTTGGTCAAAGTCCGGGATGGATACAGCGGGGGCAGTAGTCGTAGTAGCAGTAGCATCAGATGCAGAGTAAGGATGAATAAGTAGCAACGCCGATAACTCGTCCAGCCGATAAGACAACGTCAAAAGATTCTTAACCAACATCTAATTCCACCCCCCCCACTCACTCACTCGCAAATCAATCAATTAGCCCCCTTCCTTCCTTCCTTCCCCTCCTCCCCCCCACATCACACACATCACATCACACACACACACACACACACAAAAACCAGAAGAAGAAATCATCAAAACATACCCTCTGACCCCCAACCCCCGCCTTCCTCCTAACCAGCACCTCCACCTCCCTCCTAACCCCCTCCACAACCCCCACCACGCCCGCCACCTCCCCCCGAAAGCCCAACAAGCCCATCCTCAAATCCACCACCCGCCCATCCCCGCCCCGAAGACTAGCCCCCAGCCCGACAAAGTCCGCGTAATCCCGGTTGACCAGTTCCACCAGCTCCCGCTCCAGGTCCTTGCTGCGCGCGCGCAGCTCCGCGCGCAGGTCCTCCAGCGTTTGGTGCCGGTTGCGGAGCGACGCGAGGAACTCGGTGGGACTGAAGGGTGCCTCTAGGTTTGAGAAGGCGCTGCGGGAGAGGGGGGTTGGGAAGGGGAGGGTGGAGGGGTTGTCGTCGTCCGAGTCGGAGTCGGGGTCGGGGTCGGGGTCGGGATAGGAGTAGGAGTAGGGGTCGGAGTCGTGTGTTGCTGCGTTGCGGTGGGTGGAGGTGGTGGCGGAGGTGGTGGTGGGGGGTGGGGAGGGGGTCGGGGAGGAGGAGTCGAAGTAGAATTTTGACATTGGGGAATTGTTGTGGTTTGTGTGCTGTTGTAGTTGTTGTTGTTGTAGTTGTGGTGGTGGTGGTGATGATTGGGGAAGTTTTTGTTTGTGAATGGATGGATGGAGGTGGGTGGTGTGGTTGGTGGTTTGTGGATTGATTGATTAATGCCTTGGCACGCCAAACTTTATCTTGACTGCATGGGTTGTTGTGCTCGTTTATGATACATAAAAAATGTTTTTGGTTTGGTTTTCCCGTTTCCGGGGAAAGCGAACTTGGGATAAAGTAGGTCGCGAAAAGGGCTTAGACTATTGTTACTATGTGTTTTTCTTATACAGTCTGGGCACGCGGGAATAAATATTATTTTCGAGCAGCGGCCTTCCGAAGCGGTTAATCCAAGCTTCGAATTGAGTTTCTCGAGTGACCATTTGTGACGATCCCTCTTCCGCTTTCCGGTATGATACTATAATATGGTATCCAGAACGAATGTTCACAAAAATATAATATAATGATAGAATTTACCCATGCGAAACCGTCTTTGTCCCATTGAACTTTGTATGATACGATAAAAAAGGAAATTATTAATAGAGTACAGGTCTACACAGAAGGGGAAGAAATGAAAATGAAAATGCCATGTGTGCAAGTCCGTTCGCTCCCCCTCCAACTTAATATATCTATAACGGAAAACCCGCCAGAATACCTATATACGGAACCCCGTTGACAAACAAACAAGGAAAGGGAGAAAAGCAAAAACGTAGTCCTTCTCTAAGTTCACGTGAAAGCGGGGGGGGGGGGGGGGCGGTGGGGAAATGGGGTG
>Ga0307517_10004438_pt1 | contig 21554 bp, 13 predicted proteins | sample 23_EM_MG_FD_194515 | JGI IMG/M metagenome (GOLD analysis project Ga0307517, IMG submission 194515) | Populus trichocarpa ectomycorrhiza microbial communities from riparian zone in the Pacific Northwest, United States - 23_EM | ecosystem: Host-associated > Plants > Roots > Unclassified | place... | reverse complement strand
CCTACCGGGGCCTGGGACGAACTCCTGGCCCGGCACAGCGCGGCGCACCGCACCGCCTACGACCGTGTCGCCCTCGACCTGGCCGTGCCGGACGCGGTCGCCGCGCAGCCCGCGTCCGAACTGCTGGCGCACCCGCAGCGGAACAGAACCGCCATCCTGGAGCGGCTGTTCGCCGCCGGCCGCTATCACCTGCTCTCCTCCTCCGGGATGCTGCCGCCCCGCCTCACCGGCATCTGGACCGGCTCGTGGGACACGGCCTGGTCCGGGGCCTTCACCTGCGACGCCAACCTCAACCTGCAGATCGCCTCCGCGGCGGTCGCGCAGCTCCCGGAGGTCTCGCTCGCCCACGCCGCATTCGTCAGGGCGAACCTCGCCGACTGGCGGGACAACGCGGCCCGGGTCTTCGGAGCGCGCGGCATCGTCGCGCCCGCGCACAGCGACGGGCTGTCGGGCGGGTCCTACCACTTCAACGACGGCTACCCCCTCCACCTCTGGACTGCCGGAGCGGACTGGCTGCTGCACCCCCTCCTCGACCACGCCACCGTCACCGGCGACGAGGAGTTCGTACGCGAGACGCTCGTGCCGCTCCTGGCCGAAGCGGCAGCCTTCTACGAGGACTTCCTCACCCGGGCGGACGCGGACGGGGAGCTGCTGCTCGTCCCCTCCTACTCACCGGAGAACACCCCGGCCGGTGCCGACAGCCCGATTTCGGTGAACGCCACCATGGACATCGCGGCAGCCCGTCACGCCCTGCGCGCCGCGGGCAACGACGCGCTCGCCGAGCGGCTGCCCGGCTACCGGGTCAACGAGCAGGGGGCGCTGGCCGAGTGGGCGTGGGCGGACGCGAAGGACGCGTACGACCACCGGCACATCAGCCACCTCTACCCCGTGTGGCCGCTGGACGAGATCAATCCCTTCGACACCCCCGAACTGGCCCGCGCGGCGCACCGGGCGCTGGAACTTCGCGGCGCGGAGAACGACTCCGCGCACGGATATCTGCACACCGCGCTCGTGGCCGCGCGCCTGGGCGACGCGGAACGCGTGGAGCGCGCGCTGACGGCGGTCCTGGACGGCGACTTCTTCCACCCCTCCCTGATGAGCGGGCACTACCCCCACCGCCACGTCTACAACGCGGACGCGGCGCACACCCTCCCCGCTGTGATCATCGAGGCACTGATCCACTCCTCCCCCGACCGGATCGTGCTCCTGCCCGCCGTACCCCCTTCCCTCCTCCCCACCGGGACGCTGCGCGGCCTGCGCACGCGCTGCCGCGTGACCGTCACCGAGCTCAGCTGGGACCTCCGCGCCGGGAGGGTCCGGGCGGTCCTCAACTCCGACTTCGACCTCACTGTGAACGTACACCTGGGCACTGACAGTGACCCGATTCCCCTTGAGCTCCCCGCCGGACAGGACATCGCGTTCGACGGGGTGATCCCGCAACACCCCCCACACGACAAGGGAGTCGTACCGTGCAACGAGCCGCTCGCAAGCTCATCCTGACCCCGCTGATAGCGCTGCTGGCGCTCATCGGCTTCGCCGCCGCCCCCGCCCAGGCGGCCACCTGGTCCTCGTGCGACCAGTGGGGCAACTGGACCAGCGGCAACTACACCGTCTACAACAACATCTGGGGCAGCGGCGCCGGCGCCCAGTGCGCCTGGGCCAACTCCGGCAGCAACTTCGGCGTCTGGGCCCAGCACCCCGACACCGGCGGCATCAAGTCCTACCCGAACTCCACCCGCTACGTCGGGAAGACGATCTCCTCGCTGGCCACCCTGACCAGCAGCTACAACGTCACCGTTCCGTCCTCCGGCGCGTACAACACCGCGTACGACGTCTGGGACAGCGGCAAGACCAAGGAGATCATGCTCTGGATGAACTACAACGGCGCGGTCGGCCCGATCGGCAGCTCCATCGGCAACCTCACCCTCGGCGGCCACACCTGGACGGTCTACGTCGGCAACAACGGCAACAACGACGTCTACTCCTTCGTCCGCACCTCCGACTCCAGCTCCGGCACGGTCAACATCCTCCCCATCCTCAACTGGCTCCGTAACACCAAGGGCTACATCAGCAACTTCACCGTCGGCGACGTCCAGCTCGGCTGGGAGATCACGTCCTCCTCGGCCGGCCTGAACTTCCAGGCCAACAGCTACAGCGTCTCCTTCAGCTAGACCGGCTCCGGCCCGTTCCGGCCGGGCCCACGGCAGAGCCCCCGCCGCGCGGTGCATGCGCGGCGGGGGCTCCACGCCCCACGGTAGCCCTGCAAGCTCTGATCTTGCTCAAGCGGAGATTCGCGGCGCGGGCCGTGCGGAATGGTGCCGGTGACCGCACGATCGGATCACCGGGGGGAATCACGATGCCGCAGCCGAAGACGAAGACCATGGGCGCGCTCGCTGTTCTACTGGCCGCCACGGCCTGTTCCGCCACCACTTCCGCCACCTCCACCGCGACCAGGGCCGCGTCCGTGCTCTCGGCCGACGCCTTCGAGAGCGGCAGCGGCGGGCTGAGCAAGCCGACCGGCAACCTGGACGCCTCTCTGGCGTCCGGCACCCGCGTCACCGTCCAGGTGGCCTGCCTCGGCACCGGCTCGATGACGGTGCGCCTCACCTCCGGGGTCCTGGACGACAAGCATGGGGTCAGCGAGGTCTTCACCTGTAACGAGGACGGAATCGCGAGCCACACCATGGAATACCGGCTCGCCGCGAAGGGCCTGATGGTCTCCGTCGACCCGGCCGAGGGCGCCAGGGGCGGCTACGCCTACGCGCTGTCGAAGGCGTAGGCCTGGGGGTCGTCCAGCACCGCCCGTACCGTGCTGTACGCGGCTCCCAGCAGTACCCCGTCCCGGCCCAGCCGGGAGACGAGCAGTGCCTCGGGCGGCCATTGGCGGTCGGTGACCCTGCTCCTGAGCTCACGTTCCACCGATGGCCGGAGCCAGGGAGCCAGCTCGGCCAGCGGCCCGCCGAGGACGACCGCCTGGGGGTCGAGCAGGTTCACCGCGCCGCTGAGGGCGATGCCGAGTGCCTGTCCGGCGGCGGCCAGTGCTTTGAGTGCCGCCGGGTCGCCGTCGGCGGCGGCCGTGTGCAGGGCCTTGAGCGCGCCCTGCCGCTGCGGGGGGATCCCGGCCGCGCGCAGCACGGCCTGTTCGCCCGCGTACTGCTCCAGGCAGCCGCGCGCTCCGCACGAGCAGCGCGGGCCGTTGGGATGTACGGGTACGTGGCCGAGCTCGCCGGCGAAGCCACGGGCGCCCCGGAAGAGGTGACCGTCGATGATCAGGGCGGCGCCGATGCCGATCTCGGCGGAGACGTGGATGAAGTCGGTGACGGCCGCGGCCGTCTCGTGTCCCCCGAGCCACAGCTCGGCCAGGGCGCCGAGGTTCGCCTCGTTCTCGACGGCCGCCGGCAGGGGGACGGCGATGTTCTCCCAGCCCAGGTTGGGCGCCCTCAGCACGGTGCGGCGGTCCCGGCCGACCAGCCCCGGCACGGCCACCGTGCGCCCGGCGGGCCGCAGGCCCAGGGCCTCCGCCTCGGCCTCCACCTCGCCTATGAGCCCGGTCAGCTCGCGCAGCACATCGCCCGGCGGCCGGTCCTGCTCGCGGTTGTGCGCCTCGACCTCCGCCCGCACCCGGACCGTGCCGCGCAGGTCCACCGCGCACACCGCGAGGTGGTCCACGCCCACCTCCGCCCCGATCCCGGCCGGGCCGTTGTCGTTCAGCGCGAGCGCGGTGCCGGGCCGGCCGACCGTGCCGGGGCGTCGCGCGCCCAGCTCGACGAGCAGCCCCGCCGTCAGCAGCTCGTCGACCAGCGTCGACACGGTCGCCCGGGTCAGTCCGATCTCCGCTGCGACCGCGGCGCGCGAGATCTCGCCGCGGGTCGCGACGCTGTGCATGACCAGGGCGAGGTTGTGTCGCCGCAGGCCGGCCTGCGAGCCGGGGCCCTTCGGCACGTGGCGCTCCCTTCAGTGGTCCGTGCTGCCCATTGTCCTGGGCGATCTCACGCGGTTCCGAACGCCCGCGTCAGCTCCCCGCCCAGCCGCTCCAGCGCGGCCTCGTCCCGGGCCAGCGGCTCGTACGACACGCCCTGCGCCGTCCCCCACCGCCGGGCGATCGCCGCCGGGGCCTCGCCGGTCAGCAGGCCCGCCGCCTGCGCGGCCGCGCCCAGTGCGACGAGCTCCTCCGCGACCGGCACCTGCACCGCCCGCCCCGACAGCCGCCGCACCGTCTCGCGCCAGGCGGTGCCCCGGGCGCCGCCGCCGATGAGCAGCAGCGGGGCATCGGCCGGGGCGCCGTCCACGGCCAGGACCTGGTCGAGCGCGCCGAGCAGGGCGTACGCGGCTCCGTCGTAGGCCGCCTGGAGGATCTGGCCGGGGGTCGTGTCGTGCCGCAGGCCGCTGAGCACGCCGGAGGCGTACGGCAGGTTCGGTGTGCGCTCGCCGTCCAGGAAGGGCAGCAGGGCCACGGACCCGCCGCCCGCCACGGCCTCGCGGTCCAGCGAGAGCAGGGAGGCGACCTTGTCGACCGCCAGTGTGCAGTTCAGGGTGCACGCCAGCGGCAGCCAGCCGCCGTCCGCCCCCGCGAATCCGGCGACCGTGCCGGAGGGGTCGGCGGGCCGGGTCACCGAGGGGGTGTACACGGTGCCGGAGGTGCCCAGGCTCAGCGCGGCCTGGCCGGGGGCGAGCCCGAGGCCGAGCGCGGCGGCGGCGTTGTCGCCGGTGCCGGACGCGACCAGGGCGCCTTCGCGCACGCCGACGCCGGGCAGGGTGATCCCGGCGGCCTCGCCGGGGCCCAGGACGTGGGGGAGGAGCGCGGGGTCGAGGCCGATCTCGGCGAGCAGTGCCTCGTCGTAGGCCTCGGTGGCCGTGGACCACCACCCGGTGCCGGAAACATCGCCGCGGTCGGTGACGGCGGCCCCGGTCAGCCGTTCGGTGAGGAAGTCGTGCGGCAGGCGGACACCCGCGGCCGCCTTCGCCGCCTCGGGCTCGTGCTGGGCGAGCCACGCCCACTTCGTGACCGTGAAGCTGGCCCCGGGCACGCTTCCGAACCGCTGCGCCCACCACGGGGCCCCGTAGCGCTCGACGAGCGCGGCGGCCTGGGGCGCGGACTGCACGTCGTTCCACAGCAGCGCGGGCCGCAGCGGCAGCCCGTCCCCGTCCACGACGACCAGCCCGTGCTGCTGCCCGCCGACGGCAATCGCCTCTGCGCGTGCGGCGTAATCGCCGACCTGCGCAAGCGCGTCCTGGAGCGCGCGCCACCACACCTCGGGGTCGGTCTCGCGGGCCGCGCCCTCGCTGACGACGTGCCGGGCCTGTCCCCGGGCCAGCACCTCCCCGCTGTCGGCGTCGACGGCGAGCACCTTCGTCGACTGGGTGGAACTGTCCACCCCGAGCACAACCCGTCCAACGCCTTCGACGACGCGTCCCATAACTGCGGCTCCCTCGGTCCTTCACAAACACGGCATGCGCATACTAATTTGTTCAGTGGTCTTACGAATAGAGGAACCGAGGAGCCGCAGCAATGAATCTCACCCCCACCCCCGACGACAAGTTCACCTTCGGCCTCTGGACCGTCGGCTGGCAGGGCCGCGATCCCTTCGGCGACGCGACCCGCCCCGCCCTCGACCCGGTCGAGACCGTCACCCGGCTCGCCGAGCTCGGCGCGTACGGCGTCACCTTCCACGACGACGACCTGATCCCCTTCGGGTCCGACGACACCGCCCGCGAGTCGCACATCAAGCGCTTCCGCCAGGCCCTGGACGCCACCGGCATGAAGGTGCCCATGGCGACCACCAACCTCTTCACCCACCCCGTCTTCAAGGACGGCGCCTTCACCGCGAACGACCGCGACGTACGCCGCTACGCGCTGCGCAAGACCATCCGCAACATCGACCTCGCGGCGGAGCTGGGCGCCACCACCTACGTCGCCTGGGGCGGCCGTGAGGGCGCCGAGTCCGGCGCCGCCAAGGACGTACGGGTCGCGCTGGACCGCCTCAAGGAGGCCTTCGACCTGCTCGGCGACTACGTCGTCTCCCAGGGCTACGACCTGCGCTTCGCCATCGAGCCCAAGCCCAACGAGCCGCGCGGCGACATCCTGCTCCCCACCGTCGGCCACGCCCTGGCCTTCATCAACGAGCTGGCCCACGCCGACCGCGTAGGCGTCAACCCGGAGGTCGGCCACGAGCAGATGGCCGGGCTCAACTTCCCGCACGGCATCGCCCAGGCCCTGTGGCACGGCAAGCTCTTCCACATCGACCTCAACGGCCAGTCCGGCATCAAGTACGACCAGGACCTCCGCTTCGGCGCCGGCGACCTGCGCCAGGCCTTCTGGCTGGTGGACCTGCTCGAATCGGCCGGCTACGAAGGGCCCAAGCACTTCGACTTCAAGCCCCCGCGCACCGAGGACTTCGACGGCGTCTGGGCCTCCGCCGCGGGCTGCATGCGCAACTACCTCCTCCTCAAGGAGCGCGCCACCGCCTTCCGGGCCGACCCGCAGGTCCAGGAGGCCCTGAAGGCCTCCCGCCTCGACCAGCTCGCCCAGACCACCCTCGCCCAGGGCGAGACCCTCGCCGACCTCCTCGCCGACCCCACCGCCTTCGAGACGTTCGACGCCGAGGCCGCCGCCAAGCGCGGCATGGCCTTCGAGCAGCTCGACCAGCTCGCCATGGACCACCTCCTCGGCGCCCGCTGACGTTCGGGTCCGGACGGGGCCCAGTGGGGCCCGGCGGCTCAGCGCTGCCGGGCCCTACGCCGCCGATCCGCTCCCCGTGGTCGGGGCGTCCGTGGCGAAGCCGGCCTTGAGCTGCTTGATCTCGGTGTCGGTGACGGCGCGGGCCCAGGCGTCGGGGAGGCCGCGGACGGTGTGGTTGCTGTAGAGGGAGGCGGAGTAGGTGGCCTTGCAGGTGAGGGCGACCGTGCCGTTGGCCTTCATGGTGCGGTTGAAGGCGCAGTGCTTGACCTGGCGGCCGTCGAGTTTGACGTCGATGGTGATGACGGCGTGGACGGCCTGGGATTTGGCGGTGCCGTTGGGGTCGTAGACGGAGTTCTTGATGGAGAACTTGGCGGTGCAGCTGTAGTTGCCGCAGGGGGTGAAGCGGGCCTTGCCGGTGCTGGAGAAGGTGACGTTGGGGTCGACGGCGGAGGTGAGGGCGCCGAGGTCCTTGGTGTAGGCGGTGGTGAAGGCCGTGCGGGTGGTGTCGGTCAGCTCGGCGACGGTGGCGTCGGTGCCGTCCGGCAGGGGGAGGAGGCCCGAGGAGTCGGAGGAGTCCGAGGACGAGGCGGCGGACTGGACCCGTACGAGGGTGTGGGGCGTGGCGGAGGTGACGTAGAAGCGGCCGGAGGGGGTGTAGAGGCGCTGGGCCGGGATGCCGGAGAGGGTGGTCTCGGTGCCGGGGGTGACGTGGCCGCGGTTGGCGGCGTCGAGCATGAGCTTGGCGAGGTTGGCCGGCGCGAGGGGGTCGGTGAGGGCGGCCAGGTCGGGGAGGTCGGTTTCGGAGTCGAGCCAGTGGTTGGCGAAGTGCTTGACGGTGGTGGAGTTGTACTTCTGGGCCTTCCAGTAGGCGGTGTCGGCCTTCATGAGGCGGTTGTCGCCGGCGGTGAGCAGCCGGATGGTGTGCTTGCCGGAAGCGAGGGAGCCGCGGCCCCAGCCGTTCTGGGTGGTCTGGAGTTCGAAGGCCGAGACGGCGTCGTCGCTGTCGGTGAACTGGCCCTTGTACTCGATCACGTCGGCGTTGCCCAGGGCCTGCGCCGCCTGGCGCAGCGCGGCCTCGGCGATCTTGGCGGGGTCCTTGGAGGCCGAGGGGGACGGACTGGCGGACGCCTCGCCGGAGGCACCGCTCCACGGCCCCCAGATGAGAATGCCGGCGATGAGCGCGACGGCGACCACCGCGGCGGTGATGAGAGCCGCGAGGCCCCGTCTGTGTGACGGAGGAGGCGGTGGCGGGGACGCCCAGCCCGGGGCGGGCGCGTAGGCCGGCGGTGGCGGATAGGCCTGCGCCGGCAGTTGCGCCGGCAGTTGCGGCGGTAGCTGGTGCGGAACTTGTGGCGGAAGTTGCGGCGCTGGCCCGAATCCACCGGCGTTCCATGGTGATTGGTCTGACATGTCTGTTTCCCCCCACGCCTGAGCGGTCGATGCGCCCCCCTCTCATACCCGCATAAGGGCGCTTCTCATCCAGCGGGTGACCTTCTCATCTCGCACACATGCGCCACTCAGCTCTCCATAAACATCCATACATAGTTTTTCGCCGTGGCCCCGCACGGGCTGTCCTGCAACCCACAGTCCCCTTGGGGCATACGCGAGGATTGGCATGTTTCTCATCTATCTCAGGCGTGAGCTGCGCCGCCGGAAGAAGGCGGCCCTGGTCATTTCCATGGGTCTCGCCCTCGGCATCGCGCTGGTCATCACCGTGAACTCGGTGTCGGCAGGCATGTCAGCGGCCCAGGGCAAGGTGCTGGAATCGCTGTACGGCCTCGGTACGGACATGACCGTCACCAAGGCGCAGACGGCGACGGCCGCGAGCAGCGGCGCGCCGAAGTTCGACTTCGACGCGCAGAGCAACAGCAGCAGCAAGAAGCAGAGCTCGGACAACGTCCGGGTGCAGGGCTTCCAGTCGCTGGCCTCCTCGGTGGTCACCAAGGTCTCCCAGCAGACCGGCGTCGCCTCCGCGGTCGGCGGGCTCAGCCTGAACGTGACCAAGGTCGACGGCTCCTTCACCCAGGGCCAGGCCAAGACCACCACGGGCAGCAGCAGCGGCGGCGGCCAGCAGGGCGGCCAGGGCGGCGGCAGTAACTCCACCGCGCAGCCGCAGGTGCAGGGCGGCGGCGCCAACTTCAGCGTCAACAGCTACACGGTCTTCGGCACCGACGTCAGCAACCTCGACCTCGGCCCGCTGACCACCTCGAAGATCACCAGTGGCCGTACCTTCAAGGCCGCCGAGACCAACGCCAAGGTCGCGGTCGTGGACAGCGCGTACGCCAAGACCAAGAAGTACAAGGTCGGCAGCACGGTCACCATCAGCGGCACCAAGTTCAAGATCATCGGCATCGCCACCGCCGACAGCGGCTCCTCCACCGCGAACCTCTACATCCCGCTGAAGCAGGCGCAGACCCTCGCGGACTCCAAGAACAAGGTCACGACGATCTACGTCAAGGCCACGGACTCCAAGAAGATCAGCACCGTCAAGGCGACCATCCAGAAGAACATCTCCGGCACCACGGTCACCACCTCCTCCGACCTGGCCTCCACGGTCTCCGGTTCGCTGTCCACCGCGTCCAACCTCGCGACCAGCGTCGGCAAGTGGCTGTCGATCGCCGTCCTGATCGCCGCCTTCCTCGTCGCCGCGCTGCTGACCTCCTCCGCCGTCAGCCGCCGCGTCCGTGAGTTCGGCACCCTGAAGGCGCTGGGCTGGAAGTCCGGCCGCGTCACCCGCCAGGTCATGGGCGAGGCCTTCGTCAACGGTCTGCTCGGCGGCGCCCTCGGTATCGCGCTCGGCCTGGCCGGCGCGTACACCGTCACCGCGATCAGCCCGACCCTGAGCGCCTCGCTCGGCTCCACCTCCTCCGGCGGCGGCCAGGGCGGCCCCGGCGGTGGCGGCCCGGGCCAGCAGACCGCCTCCAAGGCGATCGACATCGCGCTCACCGCTCCGGTCAGCGTCAACACCATCGCCCTCGCGGTCGCCCTGGCCGTCCTGGGCGGTCTGATCGCCGGCACCTTCGGCGGCTGGCGCGCCTCGCGCCTGCGCCCGGCCGACGCGCTGCGCCGCGTCGAGTAGCCGAAGCCGACACCACGGCCGGCCTTCACAGACCGGATGCCGGGCCCCTGCTTCCCCCCAGCGGCCCGGCATCCAACTCCCCTCCCAGGACAGACTTCAGGAGTCACCCCATGTACAAGCTGAGCGGCGTGACCAAGCAGTACTCACGCGGTAAGGAGACCGTGCACGCCCTGCGCGGCATCGATCTCGTCATCGAGGACGGCGACAAGGTCGTCATCCAGGGCCCCACCGGCGGCGGCAAGTCCACGCTGCTGCAGATGCTCGGCGGCCTGGACCGCCCCACCGCCGGAAGCGTCGAGCTGGACGGCGTGGACCTGGCCAGGCTGAGCGAGACCAAGCTGACGAAGGTGCGCGCCGAGAACATCGGCATCATCTTCCAGAGCTTCAACCTCATCCCGACCCTCACCGCCCAGGAGAACGTCGAGACCGCCCTCGCCCCGCAGGGTGTGAAGGCCGCCGAGCGCCGCCGCCTCGCCGCCGAGGCGCTCACCTCCGTGGGCCTGGGCGAGCGGCTGCACCACCTTCCCGGCGAGCTGTCGGGCGGTCAGCAGCAGCGCGTCGCCATCGCCCGCGCGCTGGTCAAGAAGCCCAAGGTGCTTCTCGCCGACGAGCCCACCGGCGCGCTGGACGAGGGCACCCGCGACGAGATCCTCGCCCTGCTCGACGGGCTGTGGAAGGAGTACGGGCTGACGTACATCATGGTCACCCACGACTCCCACATCGCCAAGAGCGCCCCGCGGCTGGCCACCATCAAGGCCGGCCAGGTCACCATCACCGACCAGGTGGTCGAGGCGCCGCAGGGCCGGTCCCAGGCCGAGCCGCAGACCCAGGGCGCGTACTGAGGCGTACTGAGCAGACAGCCGCACGAAATGAGCGTGGCCTGAGCAGCACATGAGGGTTTCTCATCAGGCTCTCATCCCGGCCTCACACGTTCATCACAGCTGATTCCTACCGTCGCCGGAACGGGAGGGAGGCGATTTTCCCCCGCCTCCCTCCCGTTCCACATTCTGAATACATCCCCGTATCGGGGCGGCATCGGCGAGGAATCGCATGTTCTTCACATATCTCCGGCGTGAGCTGCGCCGCCGCAAGAAAGCGGCGATCGTCATCTCCTTGGGCCTCGCCCTCGGCATCGCACTGGTCATCACCGTCAACTCGGTGTCGGCAGGCATGACGCAGGCCCAGGGCAAGGTGCTGCAGTCGCTCTACGGCCTCGGTACGGACATGACGGTCACCAAGGCGGCCACCCCGACCGCGGCCAGTTCCGGCCGGCCCAACTTCGACTTCAACGCGCGCGACGACAGCAAGAGCCAGAGCAGCGACCGCGTCAACGTCCAGGGCTTCCAGTCGCTCGCGTCCACCGTGGTCACCAAGGTCAAGGCCCAGAGCGGGGTCAAGAGCGCCGTCGGCGGCCTGAGCCTGAACGTGACCAAGGTCAACGGCACCTTCGACCGCGGCACCTTCTCGCAGGCCCCCAACGCGGGCGGCCAGAACGGCGGCGGCCAGAACGGCGGCGGCAACAGCAGCGGCCAGCCGCAGGGCCAGGTGCAGGGCGGCGGCGCCAACTTCAGCATCGACTCCTACACCGTCTACGGCACCGACGTCACCAACCTCGACCTCGGCCCGCTGACCTCCTCGAAGATCACCAGCGGCCGCGCCTTCACCAGCGCCGACGCCAAGGCCAAGGTCGTGATCCTCGACAGCGCGTACGCCAAGACCAAGAAGCTGAAGGTCGGCAGCACCCTCACCGTCAGCAGCGTCAAGCTCAAGGTGATCGGCATCGCCACCGCCGACAGCGGTGACTCGGCCGCCAACGCGTACATCCCGCTGACCGAGGCGCAGACGCTCGCGGACTCCAAGAACAAGGTCACGACGATCTACGTCCAGGCCACGGACTCCAAGAAGATCGACTCCGTCAAGACGGCGATCCAGAAGAACGTCTCCGGCACCACGGTCACCACCTCCGCCGACCTGGCCTCCACGGTCTCCGGCTCCCTGTCCACCGCCTCCAGCCTCGCCACCAACGTCGGCAAGTGGCTGTCCATCGCGGTCCTCATCGCCGCGTTCCTGGTGGCCGCGCTGCTGACCTCCTCCGCCGTCAACCGCCGCGTCCGCGAGTTCGGCACCCTGAAGGCGCTGGGCTGGAAGTCCGGCCGCGTCACCCGCCAGGTCATGGGCGAGGCCTTCGTCAACGGCCTGATCGGCGGCGCGCTGGGCATCGGGCTCGGCCTCGCCGGCGCGTACACCGTCACCGCGATCAGCCCCACCCTCAGCGCCTCCCTCGCCTCCTCCAGCGGTGGCGGCGGCCAGGGCGGCCCCGGCGGCGGTGGCTTCGGCGGCCCCGGCCGTCAGGCGGCGGCCAAGGCGATCGACGTCACCCTCACCGCTCCGGTGAGTCTCAACACCATCGCCCTCGCGGTCGCCCTGGCCGTCCTGGGCGGTCTGATCGCCGGCACCTTCGGCGGCTGGCGGGCCTCGCGCCTGCGCCCGGCCGACGCGCTGCGCCGCGTCGAATAGCAGGGCTCCGGCCGACCCCGCCCGTCCCGACGTGCCTTTCTTCTCCAGGAGTTCAGGAGCCACCCCATGTACAGACTGAGCGGCGTGACCAAGCAGTACTCACGCGGCAAGGACACCGTCCACGCCCTGCGCGGCATCGACCTGGTCATCGAGGACGGCGACCAGCTCGTCATCCAGGGCCCCACCGGCGGCGGCAAGTCCACGCTGCTGCAGATGCTCGGCGGCCTCGACCGCCCCACGGCCGGAAGCGTCGAGCTCGACGGTGTCGACATCGCCAAGCTGAGCGAGACCAAGCTCACCAAGGTGCGCGCCGAGAACATCGGCATCATCTTCCAGAGCTTCAACCTCATCCCGACGCTCACCGCCCAGGAGAACGTCGAGACCGCGCTCGTCCCCCTCGGCCTGAAGGTCTCCGAGCGCCGTGCGCGCGCCGCCGAGGCGCTGGAGTCCGTAGGCCTGTCCGAGCGGCTGCACCACCTTCCCGGCGAGCTGTCGGGCGGTCAGCAGCAGCGCGTCGCCATCGCCCGCGCGCTGGTCAAGAAGCCCAAGGTGCTCCTGGCCGACGAGCCCACCGGCGCCCTGGACGAGGGCACCCGCGACGACATCCTCGCGCTGCTCGACGGCCTGTGGAAGGAGTACGGGCTGACCTTCATCATGGTCACCCACGACTCCGCCATCGCGAAGCGCGCGCCGCGCGTCGCGACCATCAAGAAGGGCCAGATCACGGTCAAGGACCAGGCCGCCGCGGCCAAGTAGCGCCGACCGGTACCACGCAGGCCGGAAGCCCCGTCACGGCGGTGACGGGGCTTCCGGCCTGCGTACGGGCCCTACGAGCCGGGCTACTTCGCCAGGTACGCGTTGTAGATGACCTGGGAGAGCGTGTTGCCCTTCTTGTCGGTGACGTTGGCCTTGAAGGAGACGCCCTTGCCGGCCTTGGGGTTCTTGACGGTGACCTTGCCGCCGCGGACGGTGAGCTTCGTCCAGTGCGAGCCGCCGTCGAAGGAGACGTAGACCTTCAGGGACTTGAGGTTGCTGCCGGCGGCCGAGCCCAGCACCTTCACCGGGACCTTGACCGTGGCCTTGGCCTTGGAGGTGCTGGCGGTGGTCAGCGCGGGGCTGAACTTGACGGCCGAGGCGGGCAGTTGGGTCAGGGCGCTGGTCTTCTTCGAGGTGAAGGTCCAGGTGGCGGTGACCTTGGTGGAGACGGTCGCGACGCCGCTGCGGGTGAGCGAGGTGGTGAGCTTGTAGCTCTTCTTGCCGGAGGCGACGGCGAAGGGCTCGCTTGCCCCGGTGAGGGGGTCGGTGTTGGAGCCGACGTTGACGCCGTTGGCGTACAGGACCGTCTTCGCCTTGTCGTACGTGGTGCCGCCGGTGAGGCCGGCGCCGTCGGCGAGCAGCGGCAGGTAGCCGTAGAGCTGGTTGCCGTTGCGGAAGATGCCGAGGCCCTTGCCGACCTTCGGGCCGAAGACGCCGACGTTGAAGGTCTTGGCGTAGGTCTTGCCCGCCTTGTAGAGGGAGTTGGCGGTGGCGTAGTCGGCCTCGAAGTCACCGGCGCTGCTGAGCTGGATGAACTCGAAGGACCACTTCACCGAGCTGCCGCCGTTGACGTACAGCGTGTAGTTGTACGGCAGCTTGTGTATGAACGCGATGCCGCTGCCGCCGTAGCCGGTGTCGCCCATGGCGAAGAGCAGACCGGACTTGTTCTTGGCGGAGGTGCCGAGCTTGACGCCGAACTTGGCGAGCTCGGAGGCCTTGGCGTGCTTGGTGTAGCCGGTCGCCAGGGTGGTCTTGCTGCGCGGGTACACCAGGTTGTACTCGGTCTTGCCGTGGGTCCAGGTGCCCGCGAAGGTCTCGTGCAGCTCACCGGGGGCGGCGGCCGGGCCGAGGTGGGCGGTGCGGAATCCGGCGTAGGAGTCGAGCCACCAGCCGAAGCCGGCGCCGGTGTTGCCGACGGTGACGCTGAAGTCGGGCGCGGCGAACTGTGAGACGGCCGCGCTGTCGGGGACGGTCATGTCGACCGGCTTGCCGGTGCGGGCGTCCAGGGTGAGGTCGGTGTCGCCGGAGAGCACGAGGTTGGGGTCGTTGATCCAGTCGGCGCCCTGCCACGTGTCGCCGTTGCCGACGATGACGCTGCCGCTGAGGACGTAACGGCCCTTGGGCACCCGGATGGTGACGGTGCCGCTGGCGTCGTAGGGCATGAAGAACAGGCCCGCGCCGTCGCCGGTGAGGCCCTGGAGCAGGGCGCTGTAGTTGCCGGTGGCGGCGCCGCTGCGGTCGAGGGCCTTGACGGTGAGGTTGTAGGACTCGACCTCGCGGGACACGGCGGCCGCCGTGCGGACCGTCTGCCCGTCGGCGGCGGTGGCCACGATGTACGCGCTGTAGGCGCCGTTGACGTCGCCGCCGAGGGTGGTGTCCACCGTCAGATCGACCGTGGCGGTGCCGTGGGCCGGGACGGTGACCGTGTTCGCCGAGAGGGCGAAGAAGCCGTCGGGGGCGGCGCCGCCCTTGGGGTCGGTGCCCTTGGCGGTCAGGTCCAGCACCACGTCGGTGTCACCGGAGTTGGTGTAGGTGACCGTCTTGGTCTGCTTGGGGTCGTCGGTGTGCGGCCACTGGGCGACGCCGTAGCTGAGCGAGACCGGACCGGCGGTGACCGTCTGCTTGATCGCCTTGGTGAGGTCGACCTGGCCGGTGCCCTGCTGGAAGGGGTTGTAGCCGGCGCCGCTGTCGGTGGTGGCCCCGGTGAGGGCGGCCTTGATCTGCGCGCCGCTCCAGGACGGGTGCTCCTGGGCGAGGATGGCGGCGGCGCCCGCGACATGCGGGGTGGCCATCGACGTACCGGAGATCGTCAGGTAGCCCGGGGCCGGGTGCGGTACGCCCGGGTCGGTGTCGATGACGGTGCCCGGGGCCGCGGCGGCGGTGATGTCGACGCCGGGGGCGGTGACATCCGGCTTGATGGCGCCGTCGCCCACGCGCGGGCCGCGCGAGGAGAACGAGGCCAGCTTGGAGTCCTTGTCGACGGCGCCGACGGTCAGCGCGGCGTCCGCGCTGCCGGGGGAGCCGACGGTGGAGTCCCCGAACTCGCCCTCGTTGCCCGCCGCGATGACGAACAGCGTGCCGGTGTCGGCGGACAGCTTGTTGACCGCTTCCTCGATCGGGTCGACACCGGGGGTGTCGGTGCCGCCGAGGCTCAGGTTGGCGATCTTCGCGCCGGAGGCGGCGGCCCATTCGAGGCCCGCGATGATGCCGGCGTCGTCGCCGTAGCCGTCGTCGTCCAGGACCTTGCCGCTGATGAGCGTCGCGCCCGGGGCGACGCCCTTGTAGTAGCCGCCGGAGGCCGCGCCGGTGCCGGCCGCGATCGAGGCGACGTGGGTGCCGTGGCCGAAGTGGTCGTCGACGTTGTTGGCGGCCCCGAAGTTCTTCTCGTCCACGACCTTGGTGCCGTTCAGGTCCGCGTGGGCCTTGTCGACGCCGGTGTCGAGGATGGCGATCTTCACGCCGGTGCCGTCGAGGGACGGGCTCTGGGCCCAGGCCGTCGGCGCCCCGATCTGGGTGCGGCTCCAGTCGACGTCGGACGCCTTCTGGATCGCGTCCAGCCACACCGTCTCCAGGCCGGACTCCGCGGTCGCGTAAGGCGTCCCGGCCGCCGGCTCGTTGGTCAGCGCCTTCCACACCCCGGCGGCGTCCTGCTGCTCGGTGGTGACCGCCTCGCCGCCGAGCCGCTTGTAGGTGTGCGTGACCTCGGTGCCGTCGGCGGCGTGCAGTTCGGCCTTGGCCGCCGGCTTGCCGCCCTTGTACGTGACGATGTAGCCGAGGCCCTTGGCCTGCGCCTTGACGTACTCGGCGCGGCTCAGCGTGGTGACGTCGAAGAGCCGGCGGTCGACCCGGCCCTTCTGGATCAGCTGGGCGGCGTCGAGCGGTATCGCGTAGGTGTGCCCGTTCAGCGTCTGTATCTGTACGGGTATGTGCTCGCGGCCCTTGGCGTGCCGGAGTGCGACCGGCTTGCCCTGGGCGTTCACGCCGACGCGGTCACCGGTGATCAGCGTGATCCATGTGACCTTGCCCTGCTTGGCCGCCGACTTCGAGGCGGTGACCGCCTGTGCGGGTGACACGGCTCCGGCCGGTGTGATCGCCATCGTGGCGGTCAGTGCCGCCGCGACCCCCGTCGCGAGCGCGATCGCGCTCGCCTTTCTCCGTACTGCGCGCAACTTTTCCCCTGGTGTCTGTGTCTGGACACACGAGAGCTGTGGTTCGAGGCGCGCGCACGCGATGTTCCCCCACGAGCGATCCCCCTCGCCCAGCCCCCGTCGATTGCATACCGAGTATGTAGTCGGCCTGCGCGATTCACAACAGACTCATAGCCAACACCCGGCCGGAATCGGCCACTTGGGAAGCGAACGCGACACAGTTGAAGCGCTTCGACTCTCCTCTGGACAGCCGCCCCGGAGCGGGTCTACGGTCAGGTGTCGAAGCGCTTCACTGGATGGAGAACCTGGATGGTCACGCTCGCCGAGGTCGCCCGGCACGCCGGAGTCTCCGCAAGCACCGTGTCGTACGTCCTCAGCGGCAAGCGGTCCATCTCCGAAACCACGCGGGCCCGGGTCGAGCAGAGCATCCAGGAGCTCGGCTACCACCCGCACGCCGGCGCGCGCGCCCTGGCCAGCAGCCGTTCGAACATCATCGCGCTCATGGTGCCGCTGCGTACAGACATGTATGTACCCGTGATGATGGAGATCGCCATCGCGGTGGCCACCACCGCCCGCCAGTACGGATACGACGTGCTGCTGCTCACCGGCGAGGAGGGCCCGCAGGCCGTCCGCCGGGTCGCCGCCAGCGGGCTCGCCGACGCGATGATCGTCATGGACGTCGAGCTGGAGGACGAGCGCATCCCCCTCCTCCAGGCCTCCGAGCGGCCCTCCGTACTCATCGGCCTGCCCGCCGACACGGCCGGTCTCACCTGCGTCGACCTGGACTTCGAGGGCACCGGCGCGCTGTGCGTCGACCACCTCGCCGACCTCGGCCACCGCGACATCGCCGTCATCGGCGAGGCCCCGGCCGTCTACCAGCGGCACACCGGCTTCGCCGTGCGCACCCTCCAGGGGCTGCGGGCCGGCGCCGCGGCCCGTGGTCTGCGGCTCATCCACCGTCCCTGCGAGGGCAGTTACGAGTCCACGGCCGGCACCATCTCGCGGATCTTCGAGGAACGGCCGGATACCACCGCTCTGGTCGTGCAGAACGAGGCTGCCATAGGGCCGCTGCTCGCACTGCTGCGCCAGCAGGGCCGGGCGGTGCCGGAGGACGTCTCGGTGGTCGCGGTCTGCCCCGAGCCGGTGGCCACCCAGTCCGCGCCCCAGCTGACCTCGGTCGCCATCCCCGCGCAGCAGATGGGACGGGGTGCGGTGGAGCTGGTCATCGCCAAGCTGGAGGGCGGTCTCAAGGAGGAGCTCCGGCTGCTCGCCCCCGAGCTGACGGTCCGCGCGAGCAGCGGTCCGGCCCCCACCGGACTGTGACACGTTGTTGACAGTGTGACTATTGAGGTTCTCAGATCGTGTGAAGATACTGAGAATCGTCATCGGGGTGTCGGTGGGGGGCTTCGCCCGCGGGGGAATTTCGCGTACGCGCGCCTCGGAAACCACTGCTCCCGCGTGTCCAACAGCAGACACCAGGGGACAAGTTGTACGCAGGATGGAAGAAGGCGAGCGCTGTCGCGCTCGCCACGGGGGTAGCCGCGGCAGTGACCGCGGCGTTGGCGATCACGCCGGCCGGAGCCGCGTCACCCGCGCAGGCGGTCACCGCCTCGAAGGCGGCGGCGGCCAAGCAGGGCAAGGTCACGTGGATCACGCTGATCACCGGTGACCGGGTCGCGGTCAACGCCAAGGGCAAGGTGATCGGCATCCAGCGCGCCGCGGGCCGCGCGGACGTGTCGATATCGGTGCGGAAGGCGCAGGGTCACACCTATGTGATCCCGCTCGACGCCGCCAAGCTGATAGCCGCCGGCAAGGTCGACCGCCGCCTGTTCGACGTCACGACGCAGAGCCGCGCCGAGTACGTCAAGGCGCAGGCCAAGGGCCTCGGCTACATCGTCACGTACAAGGGCAGCAAGCCGGAGGCCAAGGCCGAGCTGCACGCCGCCGACGGCGCCGAGATCACGCACACGTACAGCAAGCTCAACGGCGAGTCCGTCACCACCGACCAGCAGGACACCGCCGGGGTGTGGCAGGCGCTCACCAACGAGCCCAAGGGCGCGAGCCCGTACGCCACCGCCGAGTCGGGCCTGAAGACGGTCTGGTTCAACGCGATCCAGAAGGCGTCCGACGTCGACTGGAGCCGCACCCAGATCGGCGCCCCGACGGCCTGGGCCCAGAGCCCGTCCCTCGACGGCAGCGGCGTGAAGATCGCCATCCTCGACACGGGCATCCGCACCAGCCACGCGGACCTCAACGGTGCCAAGGTCGAGACGTCCAAGAACTTCTCCACCGCCACCACCGCCGACGACAAGTTCGGCCACGGCACCCACGTCGCCTCGATCGCCGCCGGCACCGGCGCGGCCTCCAGCGGCTACTACAAGGGCGTCGCCCCGGGCGCGACGCTGCTCAACGGCAAGGTCCTGGACGACACCGGCTCCGGCGACGACGCCGGCATCCTCGCGGGCCTGCAGTGGGCCGCCGAGAACGCCAAGATCGTCAACCTGAGCCTCGGCGGCACCGACGTCCCCGGCAACGACGTGCTGGAGTCGGCCGTCAACACCCTGTCCGCCCAGTACGGCACGCTGTTCGTCATCGCGGCGGGCAACGAGGGCGACGCCGCCGGCACCGTCGGCTCCCCGGGCAGCGCGGACTCCGCGCTCACGGTCGGCGCCGTCGACAAGACCAGTGCGCTGGCCGACTTCTCCTCGCGCGGCCCGCGCGTGGGCGACGACGCGGTCAAGCCCGACCTCACCGCCCCCGGCGTCGACGTCACGGCCGCCGCCGCCTCCGGCAGCGTCATCGACAAGGAGGTCGGCGAGAACCCGGCCGGCTACCTGACCATCTCGGGTACGTCGATGGCCACCCCGCACGTCGCGGGCGCCGCCGCCATCCTCGCCCAGGAGCACCCGGCCTGGACCGGTGAGCAGATCAAGGACGCCCTGGTCTCCTCCACCACCGACGCCGGTCTCGGCTACACCTCCTTCCAGCAGGGCTCCGGCCAGGCCGACCTGACGAAGGCGATCACCCAGACCGTCACCGCCGACTCGTCCGTGAGCTTCGCCACCGCCTCGTGGCCGCACACCGACGACACCGCCGAGACCAAGACGATCACGTACACCAACACCGGTGCCGCTGACGTCACGCTCGACCTCACGGCCAGCGGTACGGACCCGAGCGGCGCCGCCACCGCGGCCGGCTTCTTCACCCTCTCGGCCAGCACGGTCACCGTCCCGGCCGGTGGCACCGCCACCGTCGACCTGACGGCCGACCCCAACGCCGGCTCCGTCATCGGCTCCTACAGCGGCTACGTCGTCGGCACCTCCGCGGACGGCCAGACGGTGCGCACCGCCGCCGGCATCACCCGCGAGGTCGAGTCCTACACGCTGACGCTCAAGCACCTCAACCGCAGCGGCGCCGCGACCGAGAACTACATCGACACCATCACCGGTCTCTCCTCGGCCGTCGCGGACCAGTGGCAGTACGTCCTCGGCACCGACCGCGGCGACACCGTCAAGGTGCGGCTCCCCAAGGGCACGTACACCCTGGACAGCGACCTCGTCACGCTCAACGCGGCGGGCACCGCGGTGACCGGCGAGGACTACATCGCCCACCCGAAGATCAGCCTCACCGGCGACGCCACGCTGACCTTCGACTCCCGTACCGCCAAGGCCCTGAAGGTCACCGTCCCGGACACCAGCGCCAAGCAGGTCGGCGGCTCGGTCGGCTTCCTGCTCAACGACTCCTCCGGCTACGAGAGCTTCCTGTACCTGGCCAGCTTCACGGGCTTCCGTACCGCGCACAGCGGGGCCGCGCTCAGCGCCTCCGCGCTGACGGCCTCCATCAACACCAGCTGGCGGCACGGCAGCAAGGAGTACAACACCTCGGCGGCCCAGACCAAGAAGTTCTTCACGGGCTACACCAAGGTCACCAAGGCCGCGGACTACGCCAAGGTCACCACCAAGGCCAACGCCGTCAAGACCGGCACCTACGGCACCGTCCTCACCTACGACGACTACGGCAACGGCGGTCCGGCGGTGCTCACCCTGAGCAAGCTGCCGTACACCCGGACGGTCTACGTCACCGCGAAGACCTCCACCTGGGGCCAGCTCTTCGTCCAGGCGCCCAAGGACCTCTCCGCGATCCCGGTGATCTACAGCGCCGGCAACAAGACGTACACGGCGGGCAAGAGCTACACCAGCTCCTTCAACGGCGGTGTCATCGGCCCGATCATCACGTCGTCCAACGGCAACGGCATCTACCGCACCGGTGACACGATCTTCGGCATCTTCGGTCTGTTCACCGATGCCGCGGGCCACATCGGCGGCTCGGACTACGACAAGGCCTCGACGACGATCTACCGGAACGGGACCAAGCTCAAGACCCTCGCCGGCTCGATCGACGACCTCGACGTCGCCTTCACCGTCCCGGCGGGCAACGCCAAGTACAAGCTGACGACCACGGTCACCCGCAGCTCCATCGCGACCGTGAGCAGCAAGATCACCTCGACCTGGACGTTCTCCTCCAAGCACGTCGCGGCGGATGACTTCGTCAAGCTCCCGGCCTCCGTCGTCCGCTACAGCCCGACCCTGACCACCTCCAACACCTCCAAGGCCAAGGCCACGGTCAAGGTGCCGGTCAAGGTCCAGGGCTCGGCCGCGGGCAGCAACCTGAAGTCGCTGACGGTGTACTACTCCGTCAACGGCGGCACGACCTGGAAGAAGCTCAAGGTCTCCAGCGGCAAGGTGACGCTGAAGAACCCGGCGGCGGGCAAGGGTGTCTCCTTCAAGGCCAACGTCACGGACAAGAAGGGCAACACGCTCTCGCAGATCATCTACAACGCCTACCTCGCGAAGTAAGCGGTAGGCAGTAGGCGTGGGGCCCCGGACCTGATTCAGGTCCGGGGCCCCACGTTCTTTACGCGAGTGCCGTCAACCGCTGCCGCAGCTCCGCCAGTTCGGCCGCGTCCAGCGCTTCCGCCGCCGCCCGCCGGTCGGGTCGACGGTGACGGCGTCCGGCACCCCGACCCCGTACGCGCGCAGCGCCGCGAAGTGCAGGCCGCCGCGCAGCTCGCGCAGCAGCATGACGGCGAAGGCCA